>Ga0210399_10001265_pt1 | contig 19819 bp, 21 predicted proteins | sample IncBWC14MmetaG_FD_150865 | JGI IMG/M metagenome (GOLD analysis project Ga0210399, IMG submission 150865) | Forest soil microbial communities from Barre Woods Harvard Forest LTER site, Petersham, Massachusetts, United States - Inc-BW-C-14-M | ecosystem: Environmental > Terrestrial > Soil >... | reverse complement strand
TCCGGTGATTGCTCCAGCTGCGCAACTCGGGTGGTGGATGCGGTAGCTCATCAGTTGGTCGGCGCTCCACCCGGCGCGTGGCTCATCGGACGGATCGCGGTAGAGCTTTCTGAGCCCAGGCCACCATTCGGTTTCCAGCCGGGTCTCGAAGTCGCGGGTATCGGGTGCACCGACGATGTAGCCCCCTACGCCATGGGAGTCTTCGGCGACATATACGGTGAGCGGACTGAGAACGGCGTAGGGCGCGGCGTAAACATGCCCGACCAGTCTGGGATCGCGATAGCGGGCGGAAGCGTCGTCGCCGCCGGCGGCCGTCGCCAGGCAGATGCGGTAGAGGTCCTCCAGATCGGCCGAACGGAAGGCGCGGATTTCGACCATTTGCGGCTTCCTCATGCTCCCGGTTCCGGACAACACGCTACGCCCGGTCGATCGCGTCTTGCCAGCGCCATCGCCCCGGTGCATGCCTTTGCCGACCCAGAACCGCGAGGGCTTCAAGCAATGTCGCGATACGTCGTTTCAACAATACGAATTATCACGATGGCCGGCATGCTGAATGCCTGCCTGGTCGCGCTGGCCTCGCCATCCGACGCCGCGGGTATGGGTGTTGCTCGTGACGCGGCGGCGCGAGCGATACTGGCTCAGACGAGGCCGAACGCCCCGCCCGCGCCGAATATCGAAGCCAACCTTGCGAGCCTGCGTCAGAAACTGCAGATCACACCCGCCCAGGAAGCCCAGTTCTCTGCGGTCGCCAACGTGATGCGGGAGAACGCCCGAGCAGGGGCCAGCGCTCCGCAACAGCCGCCGGCGAACGCAACGGCCGTTGATGATCTGCGCGCGGAGATTCAATATGACGAGGTCGAGCTCGCCGGCCTGAAAAGGCTGTTGCCCGCTCTCGAAGCCCTGTATTCGACGCTGTCGCCGGCCCAGAAGAAGACCGCCGACGCCGTCTTCCGCCAGGGCCCCGGCGGATGAGGCGCGCACCACCCTAGACACGAGCTAAGGAGAATCGGCCGATGACGACAGTCCCGCTGCCCCTGAGCGATTTCCTGGTCCTCGACTTGACCGCGCATCGCGCCGGCCCGACGGCGGTGCGCCAGCTCGCCGACTGGGGCGCCCAGGTCATCAAGATCGAGCCGTCAGGCGAATTGGTCGACGCGACCGGCAGCCGCCGCGACGGCCCCGATTTCCAGAACCTGCACCGCAACAAGCGGGCGATGACATTGAACTTGAAGAGCGACGAGGGCCGGGCGATCTTCTTCAAGCTCGCCGAGCGCGCCGACGTCGTCGTCGAGAACTACAAATCCGATGTGAAGCACCGGCTCGGCATCGACTACGAGGCGGTGCGCAAGATCAACCCGCGCATCGTCTATGGCAGCATCTCGGGCTTTGGTCAGGACGGGCCCTACGAGGGCCGCGCGGGGGTCGACCAGATCGCCCAAGGGATGGGCGGGCTGATGTCGATCACCGGCCATCCCGGGCAGGGGCCGGTGCGCGTCGGCATCGCCATCAACGACACCTCGGCCGGTCTGTTGCTGTCCTACGGGATTGTGCTGGCGTTGCTCAACCGCGAGCGCACCGGCGAGGGTCAATGGGTCCATACCTCGTTGCTGGAAGCGCAGATCTTCATGCTCGACTTTCAGGCGGCGCGCTATCTGATGAAGGGCGAGGTCGCCGGCCAGGAAGGCAATTTCCACCCGACCTCGCCGGGCACCGGCATGTTCCAGACGGCCGACGGCTACATCAACGTTGCCGCCTCAGGCGACAATCTGTGGCGGCGCTTCTGCGAGGCCGCCGGTGCCACGGACCTGCTCACCAATCCCGATTTTGCGACCGTGGTCGCGCGGGCCAAGAACCGCCCGGCGCTGATTACGCATCTGAACGAGATCATGCGCCGGCATCCTAGCGCCTACTGGGTCGAGCTGTTAACCAAAGTTGGCGTCCCCTGCGGGCCGATCAACACGATCGACGAGACCTTCGCCGATCCGCAGGTCCAGCATCTCGGGATCGCCAAGCCGATCAGCCACCCCAAGCTCGGGCCGCAGAAGGTAGTCGGCCAGCCGATCCATATGAGCGGCTACCCGCAGCCCGACCAACTGCGCCCGACCCCGGATCAAGGGCAGCATACCGACGCGGTACTACAAGAGATCGGCTACGACGCGGAGGCGATTGCGGCGCTGCGTCAACGCGGCGTCGTTTGAGAGCGAGTAACCGACCTAAGATAGGCGATGGCGGCGCCCGAACCGCAAACATTAAGCCCCACTATAGATCCGGCGGCGCCATTGCAGCGTGGCACCGCCGGTTGGCGCCGGCGAGTTTTTCGGCTGTTCAGCGGAATCCCGGTCACCACCGTAATCCTGTTGCTCGCCGGTGTTGTTGTGACGCTGTTCATCACCCGGTGGGACGCGTGGGTCGGCGCCAGTGTTCGGCAGACCACAGACGATGCCTACGTCCGCGGCGACATCACGCCGTTGAGCGCCAAGATCGAGGGCTACATCCGGCGGGTGCCGGTCAACGATTTTCAGCAGGTCAAGCAAGGCGACCTGCTGATCGAGATCGAGGACGACGACTACCGCGCCCGTCTCGCGCAGGCCGAAGCGGAGTTCGCGGGCGCCGAAGCGGCGGTCGACAATTTGAAGTCGCGCAAGGCCCTGCAACATACGCAGATCGCCGAGGCGCAGGAAGCGATCAACGCCATCCAGGCCGATGTCGATCGTACCCACAAGGAAGCGGTGCGTCAGCGGGCTTTGTTGGCCAGCACCTTCGGCACCCCACAAAAGGTCGAGCAAGCGGTTGCCGAAGAAATGCGCTTCCAGGCAAACCTGGCGCGCGGCGAGGCTGCGCTCGCCGCGGCGCAGCGGCAGATGGCGGTCCTCGACACCGAGGAAGCCCAGCTGCGCGCGGCGGCGAAGGCAAAGCAGGCCGCAACCGATCTCGCCAAGATCGAGTTCGGCTACACGCGCATTACCGCGCCGATCGACGGCATGGTCAGCGAGCGCGGCGTGCGCACCGGGCAATATGTTCATGACGGGACCCAGGTCATCTCGGTCGTGCCGCTTCGGAACGTCTGGGTCGTCGCCAATTACAAGGAAACCCAGCTGACCCACGTCAGAATCGGCCAACGCGCGGAGATCATGATCGACACCTTTCCGGGCGTCGTGGTCGCCGGGCGCGTCGACAGCATTTCGCCGGCCAGCGGGTCGCAATTCACGCTGCTGCCGCCCGACAACGCGACCGGCAATTTCACCAAGGTCGTGCAGCGCATTCCGGTCAAGATCACGCTCGATCCGGGACACCCGCTCGAAGGCCAGCTGCGCCCCGGCATGTCGGTGATCGCCACGATCCGCACCGACACCGGCCCCGAAACTCCGTGATAGGCACCGCCCCGGCGGTCCCGATCGCCGCGCCGACTCCACTGGCGGCACGTTGCCCGAGGCCGCTGCTCGGTGTCATCGCCGTGCTATTCGGTGCCTTTCTGTCCAGCCTCAACACCCGTCTGACGACCTTCGGTTTGGCTGATATCCGCGGCGGTATGGGGCTGGGCTTTGATGAAGGTTCCTGGCTGACGACGGTATTCGGCGCGGCTCAGATGGTGGCGGCGCCGAGTGCCGCCTGGCTCAGCTTGGTGGTCGGAACGCGTCGGTTTCTGCTGTGGACTAGCGTGATCTTTGCATTGACCTCGCTGATGATCCCGTTCACGCGGGACTACGGCACGGTCATCACGCTTCAGGCGGTGCGCGGGCTCGCGGTCGGTGCCTTCATCCCTGCGTCCCTGGGATTCATTTTGCGCAGCCTCGCGCCGCAATGGTGGATCTGGGGCTTGGCGGCTTATGCGTTCCGTTTCGTGTTCTCGCAGAACATCGCGGGATCACTCGAAGCCTTCTATTCGGAAAGCGGCGCCTGGCAGTGGATCGTCTGGCAGAACGCTCTCCTCACACCGGTGATGACCGCGCTCGTCTGGTACGCAATGCCGCGCGAAGGGGTCAATCACACGCTGCTCGGCCAGACTGATTGGCGGGGGCTCGCGCTCGTCGGGATCGGGCTCGGCATGATCTATGCCGGGCTCGATCAGGGCAACCGCCTCGATTGGCTGAATTCGGGTGTGGTTTCGGGGCTTTTCGCCGGCGGCGGATTATTGGTGACCGCCTTTATCGCGACCGAGCTGACAGCACAGCATCCGCTGAATCCGCTGCGCGTGGTGGCAGAGCGGAATGTCTGGCTTTCCGCCGTGCTGATCTCGATATACGGCTTTGGGGTGATGGCGACGGCCTATGTGCTGCCGGACTATCTGACGCGGGTGCAAGGGCTGCGCGAGCTGCAGATCGGCGACGTCCTGAATTGGGTCGCGCTGCCGCAATTTGTCTTCGTCCCGCTTGCGGCCATCTTGCTGCGCCGCATCGACGCGCGGATATTGATTGCGATCGGTTTCGCGCTGATTGCCTATGCCAGCTGGCTCAATACCGGACTAACCCACGACTGGGCGGGGGGCGATTTCCTTCCTTCGCAAATCGCCGGGGCGGTGGGGCTCGCTTTCGGAATCACTGCCCTGATTGTCTTCGGCGTCGCAAACATCACGCCCGCCGAGGCGCCGACGATCGCCGCAGTGATTCAGATCGGCCGGCTCTTTGGCAACGAGATCGGCACTGCTTTCGTCCAGACCTATGTGCGAATCCGCGAGCAGGTCTACTCCAACCTGACCGGGTTGCACTTCGTCGCCGGCTCACATCGGTCCGACAGCGCGGTCGCGACGGCTACCGCGTTTTTCACGGCGCGTCCGATAGGTGCGGGTGACCCGACATTGCAGGGCTTTGTCGGGATCAGCAATCTGATCCGGCGGGAAGCCTATGTCCTCGGCTATATCGACGCGTTCTGGATCATCGCCTGGGTACTGACCGCAGGCATTATGTTGCTGCTGTTGCTGCGGCCCCCGCCGCCCAATCCGTTGACCCCACCAAGGAGCGATGGTTGATACAATAGCTGCCCGCCGGATCTCCAGTCCGGCGGGCAGCTGGTCCGGGATCAAGCGCTTTGCGGCTGATCAGAGGGCCCCGGTTGGCGACGGCGCTCGGCCATGAACTGGTCGAACTCCACCTTGTCCTTGGCGTGCCGCAAGCGATCGAGGAATGCCTTGAACTCGCGCTGCTCCTCTTCGAGCCGACGGAGGGTTTCGTCGCGGTACTCGTCAAAGGCACGGTTGCCGCTCGAACTCTGGTAGCCGCCTGCGCTCCACCGCTCGGCGGCTGCCTGCATGCGCCCCATCCGCTGCTGCATTCGGTCCATGCGCCGCTGCCAGCGATCGCCGCTGCCGTGTGCCCAGCATGCCATTCGTCCACTCCCTACGAGATACCCGAGAAGCACGAGACCGAGCGGCCAGAACAGGATGAAGCTAACGATCGTCAGCCCGATCCATGCCGGCTTGCCGATGTCGTCCAGACGCGCCGCGAAATCCATTGCCGCCTCGATGTGAATGTTTGTAACATTCACATATGTACGGCTCCCAACCCTGTCAAGCGCAATCGGATCAGCGCTCCGGCACTTCCGGCGGGGCGAATAGACCGAGCCCGCGCAAATAAACCAGCACCCCGGCCTCGAGTAGCTCTTCGGCGCTCATCGGCAGCCGGCGCCGGCCGCTGTCGCCGCGGGCGAAGAGCGAGGCGACGCCGTGCGATAATGCCCAGATGTGGAGGCTCATCATCAGCGCGGGCGGGCGTTTATCCGCCGGCAGGCGCAGGCAGAGGGTCTCGGACGCTCGGCGCAATACCGCAAAGCTGCGCTCAGCGACCTCACGGAGATCAAGATCATCGTCGAGCGACAGCCCGGCCTCGAACATCGCCGAATAATAGGCCGGCTCGTCATGGGCAAAGGCCAGATAGGCCCGGCCGACATTCTCGAACGCGGCGAACGGTTCGGGCCGCCCATCGTTCCAGGTATGCTCGAGATGCGCGGCAAAGAGCTCGAACCCGCGGCGCGCGACATCGGCGATCAGCGCATCGCGATCGCGGAAATGGCGATAAGGTGCCGCCGAGCTGACGCCGGCCGAGCGGGCGGCGTCGGCAAAGGTGAACCCGGCCGGGCCCTTTTTCGCGATCAGGTCGAGGGCGGCCTGGATCAGCGCTTCGCGCAGATTGCCGTGATGATATCCGCGGCGCCCTCCCGGCCCTTGTCCCGACCAGCTCATGTGAAATGCTTTTACATCAGCTTCCCGCAAAGCGCGAGTTGACAGATTGGGTCGTAAGTGATCTACCGATTTAATCTATCCGTATAGATGAAGAGATGTATATATATGGCCTTCCACATCAGAGACGAGGCGACCGACAAGGCGGTTCGGCGGCTCGCGAAGCTCAAACGCAAGACCCTTACGCAGACTATTCGCGAAGCGGTCGAGCATGAATATGAGCGTGCCCGATCCGAGATTCCGCTGATCGAACGGTTGAAGCCGATCCAGGACCAGTTCGCCTCCCTCCGCAGACCGGGCGGGTTGCCGGCCGACAAAGCGTTCTTCGACGAGTTGTCAGGCGATATCTGATGTTTTTGGACGCCTCGGCGATCATTGCCATCATCGCCCGCGATAGCGATGCCGCAGCTCTTGCCGTGCGGCTCCGCCAGGCGAGCACAGTGCACACTTCTCCGATTGCGGTCTACGAGGCGGTTCTCGGCCTTGTGCGGATCGGGAATACGGCGATCCAGGATGCCACCGCCCTACTCGATCGCTTTCTTGAAGAGATACAGGCTCAAATTATCCCGATCACCGCCGAAATCGGACGCGGCGCGGTGACGGCATTCGAACGGTATGGCAGGGGACGACATCCCGCATCGCTCAACATGGGCGATTGCTTTGCCTATGTGTGCACCCGCGCGCTTGACGTGCCAATCTTGTTCAAGGGCGATGATTTTCCCTTGACCGATCTTACGGTTGCTTGAGGTCCGCGGCGAAACGCCTCCGGGATCACATGGCGATCTTCTTCACCAGCGATACGCATTTCGGCCACGGCGGCGCGCTCGGGCTATATCGTCGGCCGTTCGCCTCGGTCGCGGCGATGAACGAGGCGCTGGTCGCGCGGTGGAACGAGACGGTCGGGCCGGACGACGTGGCATGGCATCTCGGCGACTTCGCCATTCGCCAGCGCCCAGCGGTGGTCGCCGAGCTGCTCGCTCGGCTCAGTGGCCGCAAGCATCTCGTCGCGGGCAACAACGACCCGCCGGCAACGACAGAGCTCGACGGTTGGGAAAGCGTCCAGCCTTATGTCGAGACCGCCGTGGGAGATGTCTCGCTGGTGCTGTGCCACTACCCGTTTCGCAGCTGGCGCGGCATGGGCAAGGGCTGGCTCAATCTGCATGGCCACAGCCACGGGCGGCTGAAGCCGCTGCCGCGGCAGTTCGACGTTGGAGTCGACGTCTGGGAGTTCCGACCGGTCACTTTGGGCGAGATCCTGGACGCTCGCCGCTGACGGCTGAGGATTGTGAAACAGGCGCCGAGCGTGCAGAATCGTCGGATCGGACGCGCGATCGCAGGGAGGACGGGGTGCAGCTGAACCGCGACGAATTGCTGAAGGCATATCGCGACATGGCGACGATCCGCCGCTTCGAGGAGCGGGTGCAGGAAGAGTTCTCCAAGGGCGGCATCCCCGGCTTTGTCCATCTCTATGCCGGCGAGGAGGCGGCCGCGGTCGGCGTCTGCTCCCATCTCGGGTCCCGGGATTACATCGCCAGCACCCATCGCGGGCACGGCCACAGCATCGCCAAGGGCTGCGATCCGGCGCTGATGATGCAGGAGCTCTTCGCCAAGAAGGGCGGGCTGTGCGGCGGCAAGGGCGGCTCGATGCACATCGCCGATCTCGACCGCGGGATGCTCGGCGCCAACGGCATCGTCGGCGGCGGCCCGCCGCTGGTCGTCGGCGCGGCCTTGACCGCCAAGACCTTGGGGCGTGGCACTGTCGCGGTCTCGTTTACCGGCGATGGCGGCTCGAACCAAGGGACCACCTTCGAGGCGATGAATATGGCGGTGGTGCTGAGATTGCCGGCGATCTTCGTGTTCGAGAACAACCAGTATGGCGAAGGCACCGGGGTCGGCTACGCAGTCGGCAGCCACGACATTGCCGGCCGTGCGGCCGGTTTCGGCCTGCCGGCAGTCAAGGTCAACGGCGATGACTTTTTCGCGGTGCACGAGGCGGCGGGCGAGGCGGTCGAGCGGGCCCGTGCCGGTGGCGGACCCAGCGCCATCGAGGTCGATACCTGCCGTTTCTACGGGCATCACTCGGGCGACGCGCAGCTCTATCGCGGCAAGGACGAGGTTAGGCGATTGCGCGAGGAGCGGGACTGCCTGAAGCACTTCCGCCGTCGCGTCGGCGAGGCGGCGTTGCTCGAGATGACCGCGCTCGACACGGTCGATGCCGAGGTGGCGGCGCTGATCGACCGCGCGGTCGAGCTGGCGCAGGCAGCACCACCTCCCGCCGAGGCCGATCTCCTCAGCGACGTCTACGCCTCATACTGAGGGAGAGTGCCGTGCCGCAGAAATCGATCCGCCAGGCGCTGAACGAGGCGCTGGCCCAGGAAATGCGCCGCGACCCGACGATCGTGGTGATCGGCGAGGACGTCGCCGGTGGTGCCGCCACCGAGGGCCAGCGCGACGCCTATGGCGGGGTCCTTGGGGTTACCAAGGGGCTCTTTGCGGAATTCGGCGAAGCCCGGGTGATCGACACGCCGATCACCGAGTCGGCGATCATGGGGGCCGCTGCCGGGGCGGCGGTGACCGGGCTGCGCCCGGTCGCCGAGCTGATGTTCTCCGATTTCTTCGGGGTCTGCTTCGACCAGATCTTCAACCAGGCCGCCAAATTCCGTTACATGTTCGGCGGCAAGGCCAAGACCCCGCTCGTCATCCGCACGATGATCGGCGCCGGGCGCAGTGCGGCAGCCCAGCATTCGCAGAGCCCCTATCACATCTTTACCTCGGTGCCCGGGCTCAAATGCGTCGTGCCGTCCAACGCCTATGACGCCAAGGGGCTCTTGATCCAGGCAATCCGCGACGACGACCCGGTGATCTTCTGCGAGCACAAATTGATGTACGACCTCAGGGCCGAGGTGCCGGACGAGCCCTACACGATCCCCTTTGGCGAAGCCAACATCGTCCGCGACGGCGACGACGTCACGGTCGTCGCCCTCTCGCGTATGGTGCATTACGCCGGCGAGGCGGCCGAGGTCCTCGCCAAGGAGGGGATCGAGTGCGAGCTGATCGATCCGCGCACGACCTCGCCCCTCGACGAGGACACGATCCTCGAATCTGTCGAGCGCACCGGCCGGCTCGTCGTCGTCGACGAAGCGACACCGCGCTGCGGCATGGCAGCCGACATTGCGGCCCTGGTCGCCGACCAAGCGTTTGCCGCGCTGAAGGCCCCGGTCAAGCGGGTGACGGCGCCGCACACGCCGGTGCCGTTCGCGCCTTCGCTCGAAAAGCTCTATATCCCGAGCCCGGAGCGGATCGCCGCCGCAATCCGCGAAGTCCACGCATACTGACGCCGACCATGCCCCTCACCCTCCCGCTGGCGCGGGCCCCTCCCTCTCCCCGCTCATGCGGGGCGAGGGGATAACAACGCGCTCCCTCGCCCCGCTTGCGGGGAGAGGGTTGGGGTGAGGGGCCCTTCGCCCACTGAGGATCGCCGCAGATGAGCGCTGAGATCACCGCGATCACGATGCCGAAATGGGGCCTGACGATGACTGAGGGCAAGGTCATCGGCTGGCTCAAGCAGCAGGGTCAGCGCTTTGCCGAGGGCGAAGAGCTCCTCGAGATCGAGACCACCAAGATCACCAACGTCGTCGAGGCTTCTGAGAGCGGCACCTTGCGGCGGATTGTAGCGCCTGCCGGTGCGACCCTGCCGGTCGGTGCGCTCCTCGCCGTCGTCGCTCCCGAGCAGGTGCCCGAAAGCGAGATAGACACATTTGTCGCCGGGTTTGCGGTTCCCGAACCGTCAGTCGAACCGGAAGCGGAGGCCGACGCGCCCCGACCGCGCGAGATAGAGGTCGGCGGCCGGCGCCTGCGCTATCTCGAACTCGGCGAGGGCGATGGCGCGCCGGTGCTGCTGGTGCACGGCTTTGGCGCCGATCTCAATACCTGGATGTTCACCCAGTCCGTTCTGGCGGAAGGGCGGCGCGTCATCGCGCTCGATCTGCCGGGGCACGGCGGATCGGCCAAGGAAGTGGGTGCCGGCGATGGCGAAAGCCTGACCGATGCCGTCGAGGGCGCGCTGGACGCGCTCGGCATCGGGCGGGGTCATCTCGTCGGACACTCGATGGGCGGTGCCGTCGCCGCGTTATTGGCGCTGCGCCGGCCCGATCTCGTCTCGTCGCTGACCTTGATCGCCTCGGCGGGGCTCGGACCGGAGATCAATGGTTCGTTCATTGACGGCTTTGTCCGCATGGCACGGCGCCGCGAAGCGGTCGAAATCCTCGGCCTCTTGGTGCACGACCCCGCACTCTTGAGCCGTACGATGGTCGAGGACGTGTTGCGCTACAAACGGCTCGACGGCGTCTCGGCGGCCTTGGCGCGGATCGCCGAGGCATGGTTCGCCGGCGGACGACAGTTGCTCGACCTGACCGATCGGATCGCGACACTGGCAATGCCGGTTCAGCTGATCTGGGGTCGCGAGGACCGGATCATCCCGGTTACCCACGCCGAGGGGCTCGCATCACGTTTTCCCGTCCACATTATCGAGCAAGCGGGGCATCTGCCGCACATGGAGAAGGCGGCCGAGGTCAACCGCCTCATCAAAAGATTTATCGAGTAGCGGAGGCCAGCCTCAGGTCTTCTCGACGTTCCACAGCAGGAAGGGTGGGGCGCTGATCACCCCTTTAAGGTTTTTGCGATAGGCGGTCTTGTCGGCAAATTGCCCGGTCGGCACGTAGGGGACGCTCTCGAAGGCACGCTGCTGGACCTTCGCGGCGATTTCCTGGCGGGCCTCACTGTCGCTCGCCTTGAGCCATTGCGTCCGCAATTCTTCGATCGTATCGTCCTTCGGCCAGCCAAACCACGCCCCCTCGCCATTGGCGCGCAGCATGACGTTCAACGATGGGTCGAGCAGGTCGGCGCCGACCCAGCCGGTGCAGAAAATGTTCCAGCCGCCGTCTTCAATCGGCTTCTTCGACGCGCGGCGCGTCACCAACGTGCCCCAGTCGCTCGAAGCGATTTCGAAATTGAGCCCCAGCTTTTTCAACAGGTCACCGGTGACTAGCGCTTCGGCATGGATCAGCGGCTGGTCCACGGCGTCGAGCACGATGATCTTTTCGCCCTTGTAGCCGGCTTCGGCGATCAGCTTCTTCGCTTTGTCGAAGTCTCGTTTGCCGGTCATTGCCTCCGAGCCGAGATTGCTCGACATCGGCGTTCCGCAGGTGAAGAAGGAGGCGCATACCTTCCAGTTCTGCGGATCGCCGGCGTAGGCGCTCATGAAATCCGCCTGATTAGCGACAGCCAATACGGCCTGGCGTATCTTTACATTGTCGAAGGGCGGCAGCAGCTGATTGAAGCGCAGGCATCCCATCGACGGCAGCGGGTTGGACTCGGCCACCGTGATATCGCGATTGGCTGCCAGCACCGGCCAGACGTCGGGTGGCGGATTTTCCCACCAATCTGCTTCGCCGCTGTTCAGCGCCGCGATCTTTGTCGTGGCGTCGGGGATGTAGAGCCAGTCGACGCGATCGAGCTTGACCACCTTGCCGCCGGATGCCCAGTTTGCCGGTTCTTTTCGCGGCACGTAGTCCGGACTTTTGACGTAGACGACCTGGTGGCCGGGCTGGAACTCCTCGGCGACGAATTTGAACGGTCCGGAGCCGACCATTTCGGTAACTTGCTGATACGGGTCGGTCTTGGCGAGCCGCTCGGGCATGATGAACGGGACGAGGCTCGATACCTTGGCAAGACCCTCGATCAACAGCGGAAACGGCTCCTTCAAACGGATTGTGAAGCTCTTGTCGTCGCCGCCCTTGATCTCGTCGACCGCGACCGCAAGGGACTGACCGAGGCCGTCGCGGACCATCCACCGCTTCAGCGAGGCAGCGCAGTCGGCCCCGCGAACCGGCTGCCCGTCGTGGAATTTGAGGCCGTCGCGCAGGGTGAAGCTGTAGAGGAGCTTGTCCGGCGAGATGGTGTAATCGCCAACCATCTGCGGATGCGGCTTAAACTTATCGTCGATCGCGAACAGCGTATCAAAGATCATATAGCCGTGGTTGCGGGTGATGTAAGCCGTCGTCCAGATCGGGTCGAGAACCCGCAGATCCGCCTGGGCGATGAACCGCAAGGTCTTGGCGCCGGCACTCTGGGCCTTGGCGCTTGACCCCAAGGTAAGGAGTGCCGCCGCCCCGGCCGTCATCCCGAATTCGCGACGCGTCAGCTCTTTAGCCATTCCTCGCCTCCGCTGTTGCGGGTCGACCGGCACAGCATAGCAATAAAATAAGCGCCGAGCGCGAGAGGCGTCCTCAAAGTTCAGACCTTCTCGACGTTCCACAGGAAAAACGCGGGACCGGCGATCACTCCCCGGACGTTGTTGCGATACGCGGTCTTTGGCGCCCACATGCCGGTCGGAATGTAGGGCACGATCTCGAAGGCGCGCTGTTGGATCTTGGCGGCGATCTCCTGGCGGGACTCACTGTCGCTTGCCTTCAGCCATTCCGTCCGCAATTCCTCGAGCTTGTCATCCTTGGGCCAGCCGAACCATGCCGCTTCGCCATTGGCGCGCAGCATGACGTTGAGCGATGGATCGACCGTGTCGGCGCCGACCCATCCGGTGGCGAAAAGGTTCCAACCGCCCTCCTCGATCGGCTTCTTTAATGCTCGTCTCGTCACCAAAGTACCCCAATCGCTGGCTGCAACCTCGACATTGAGCCCGAGCTTCTTCAGGAGATCCGCAGCGACCAGCGCCTCGGCATGGATGAAGGGCTGGTCGACCGCATCGAGGACGACAATCTTCTCGCCCTTGTAGCCGGCTTCCGCGATCAGTTTCTTGGCCTTGTCGAAATCCCGCTTGCCGGTGAGCGCGGTCGAGCCGGCGTCGCTCGCCATCGACGTGCCGCAAGTAAAGAAGGACGGGCAAAGCTTCCAATTCTGGGGATCGCCCACGTCCGCGGTCATAAAATCGGCCTGGTCAGCGACCGCCAGCATCGCTTGGCGCATCTTTACGTTATCGAAGGGCGGCAGCAGGTGATTGAAGCGCAAGCACCGCGTCGCGCCGAGCGGATCGGTTTGGGCCAAAGAAATCTCGGGGCTGGCGGCAAGGATGGGCCACACATCGGGCGACGGGTTCTCCCACCAATCGACCTCGCCGCTCGTGAGCGCCACAACCTTTGTCATCGCGTCGGGCATATAGAGCCACTCGATGCGGTCGACCTTGACGACCTTACCGCCGGACGCCCAGCTCGGCGGCTCGCTGCGCGGCACGTAATCGTTATTCTTGACATAGACGACCAGATGACCGGGTTGGAACTCTTCTTTGACGAATTTGAACGGCCCCGATCCGACCATTTCGGTCACCTGTTGAAATGGATCGGTCTTGGCGAGCCGCTCGGGCATGATGAACGGGGCGAGGCTCGACACCTTGGCGAGGCCGTCGATCAGCAACGGGAACGGCTCCTTCAGGCGGATCGTGAAACTCTTGCCGTCGCCCCCCGTCATCTCCTCGACCACGGTGGCAAGCGTCTGGCCGAGCGCGTCCCGCGCCATCCAGCGCTTCAGCGAGGCGACGCAATCGGCCCCGCGGACCGGCTGGCCGTCGTGGAATTTGAGGCCGTCGCGCAGGGTGAAACTATAGAGGAGCTTGTCGGGTGAAATACTGTAGTCGCCGACCATCTGCGGATGCGGCTTGTACTTGGCGTCGAGCGCGAAGAGCGTGTCGAATACCATGTAGCCGTGATTGCGCGTGATGTAGGCCGTCGTCCAGATTGGGTCGAGGACGCGCAGATCCGCCTGCGCGATAAAGCGCAAGGTCTTCGCATCGGCGGCCTGGGAGCGCCTTCCCAGACCAACGGCGGCGAAACTAGCAGCCCCGCCGCCGCCGCGAATTCGCGGCGCGTCATGCCGTGAGCCATCCTGTTCCTCCATTGTTCGGCACTCCCGGACACGAGCTTAGCAAAAAAGCGACGCGCGGTGTGGTCCGCTTTCAGGTCTTCTCGACGTTCCACATGAACAAGGCCGGGGCGATGATGACGCCCTTGAGGTTTTTCCGGTAGGCAGTCACGGGCGAGTACTGCCCGGCCGGTATGTAGGGCAGAGTTTCGAAAGCGCGGGCCTGGATTTTGACGGCGATCTCCTGCCGGGCCTCACTGTCTGCGGTCTTCAGCCATTCCGTCCGCAGGGCTTCGAGTTTCTCGTCGTCAGGCCAGCCGAACCAGGCCGCGGCGCCGTTCGCAGCGAGCGGCAGATCGGCGGACGGATCGAGCGTCTCGACACCGGTCCAGCTGGTGCCGAAAATGCTCCAACCGCCTTCCTCGACCGGCTTCTTCGAAGCGCGTCTGATCACCAGACTCCCCCAATCGCTCGATGCGAGCTCGACATTGAGTCCGAGTTTCTTCAACAGCTCAAAGACCACCAGACCATGGCTGTGCGCGGTCGGCGTGTCGACCGCATCAAGGACGACGATCTTCTCGCCCTTGTAACCCGCCTCTGCGATCATTCTCTGTGCCTTGTCGAAATCACGCTTCCCGTTGAGCGCCTCCGAGCCGGCAGAGTTCGCCATCGGTGTGCCGCAGGTAAAAAACGATGGGCAGAGGTTCTAATTGGATGGGTCGCCGGCGAGCGCACTCATGAACTCCGCCTGATCGGTGACCGCCAGCACCGCCTGGCGCATCTTTACATTGTTGAACGGCGGATGGAGGTGGTTGAAGCGCAGCATCGTCGTGCTGCCCAGCGGTCGGTCATTTCGACCTTGACGGCAGGGTTGGCGGCGAGCACCGGAACGAGATCGAGGTTGGGCGCCTCCCACCAATCGACCTCGCCATCGGCGAGTGCCGCGGCGGCGGTGGAGTATTCGGGTATGTAGAGCCACTCCACGCGATCGACCTTGACCACCTTGCCGCCCGAGGCCCAGCTCGGCGGCTCGGCCCGCGGCACGTAATCGGTGTTCCTGACGTAGACCGCCTTATGCCCGGGCTGAAACTCTGCGGTGACGAACTTGAACGGACCTGACCCAACCGTCTCGGTGACCTGCTGGTAGGGGTCGGTCTTGGCGAGCCGCTCCGGCATGATGAAGGCAGGAAGGCTCGACACTTTGGCAAGGGCCGCCAGCAGCAGCGGAAACGGCTCCTTCAAGCGGATCGTGAATGTCTTGTCGTCGCCGCCCGGACATCTCGTCGGTCACGCTCGCCAGTGTTTGGCCGACCGAGTCGCGCGCCATCCAGCGCCGGAGCGAAGTGACGCAATCGGCGCCGCGGACCGGCTGACCGTCGTGAAACCTCAAACCGTCGCGCAACGTGAAGGAGTAGAGGAGCTTGTCCGCTGAAATGCTGTAGTCGCCAACCATCTGAGGCTGCGGCTGGAACTTGGAGTCGAGCGCGAACAGTGTGTCGAACACCATGTAGCCGTGATTGCGCGTGACATAGGCGGTCGTCCACATCGGGTCGAGGACGCGCAGATCGTTGCGCATGATGAAGCGCAACGTCTTCGCGTCGGCGGCCTGCGCCCGCGTACCAAAACCGAGGGTGAGGCTCGCGGCGCTGGCGGCCATCGCAAATTCCCGACGCGTCATCCCGTGAGCCATTCCCGACCTCGGCGTTTGAGGGTAACCGTTAGGCCCAGCGCAAGAATCAGGCCAAGGTGTCAATCACGGCCCTACCGCCGTTAACCGTCACCCCCGCGGAGGAGGCTGGCAGGAAATTGTCCGGACGGGCCAACTCGTCCCGCCGCCTGCGAGCCGCGCAACGCCGCTCGTCTGTTGCTCATTCCCGCGGTCGTGGCGGTTCGAAGATAGGCAGATCGCCGATCTGCCGGCATCGTTGCGAGCGGACTATCTCTTCCTCTTCAACGACACCAAGGTGATCCCGGCACGCCTGGTCGGGCGGCGCACGCTGCTCGATATCTTGTCTCGCGGGGTGGGTAAGTAATGCCGCGCGCAGACAGGATTAAACCCCGGTCAAGCCCGCTCCAAAACCCAGTACGCACCGGGTCGCGGGGGACAGAGAACTCCGAAGGCAAACCCGTGCTACAATGCCGGACATGAACACCGAAACACCACAACCGGAGGCCTTGGCGAGCCTCTACCGGCGCGCCTTCACCGAGTACGGTACCCGTGCGCTATGGAACAAGCGCGAGCTGGAGGCGCCGACCCCGGCGGATGCTCTTGTCGTCGCGCGCGCCTTGCGCGCGGAGGGCAACCGCGAATCCCGGCGGCTGGCGGAACAGATCGAGCGGGCCTGCCGTGCCGCTATCTAAGCTTCCGTTTGTTGCGCGCATGCCCACAGACAAACTCGGCCTGCTGTTTCTGGAAGCTGGCGAAGTCGTGCAGCCCGATCCCGACCGGCTGGACACCTATCAGACCCATGCCGGGCAGCGGCGGGGCCAATGGCCGAGCAGCACCGAAATCAGCGCAGCCATGTTCGAGCGCTACAACAAGAAACCAAGTCCCTAGCCCCCTCTGTCAAAAATCAAAGACTTTCGCACCGCCGGAGGGCGACGACCGCCGCGAGGTTCTCAAGATGCTCGACCACCTCGCCGCCGGCGACGTGGTGACGGTACGCGGATCGGCCACCTCGCGCGCAGCACCTTCGACTTGTTCGCCATCAGCGCTGGGTCCTCCTCCCCGGGAGGACCCAGTGGTAGCAGTGTCAGGTTACCAGAGGAGGAACACCGGAACCTAGTTGAGATGGTATATCCTGGCAGCATTGCCGCCGGCGATCTTGACCTTCTCCTCTTCGGTGCAGTCCGTCAGAACCTCCTCAATGATTTGCCGGCTTCTGGGGAAGGTGGATTCGACATGGGGATAATCTGAGCCCCAGAGGAGATTATCCACACCGATGATGTGGCGGTCGCGTATGCCCATGGCATCTTCCTGGAAGCCCGCAAACACGTTGCGGTGGAAGTAGTCGCTGGGCAGCATGGCCTCCTTGAACCGATAGCGCTCTTGCTGGACGCGTTGGGTGTAGGTGTAGTCGATGCGGTTCAGGAAGTGCGGAATCCAGGACAGCTCATGCTCCACGGTGCCCACCTGGAGTTTTGGGTAGCGCTCAAAGACGCCGCTGAAGATCATCTCACCGAGGGACATCCGCACCCAGTGGTCGGCGTTGGCCAGGAAGGAGTTGCGGACGCGATTGCGGTCCTCGAGCCCAAAATCCTGCCCTGGGCCCGGCCGGTTGGTCGCGATGTGCATGCCAAGGGGAATATCCAGATCCTGGGCCGCCGCCCACAGCGGCTCGTACATCGGATTGTCGTACCCCTTCCCCTCCGGGGGATACACGGTGATCATGCCGCCCGCCAGCCCCATCTTGGCGCAGCGCTCCAGCTCCTTGATACCCTCCTGCACATCGTCCACGTTGATCATGGCGATGCCCTTGAGGCGCTTGGGCTCCCCGGCGCAAAACTCGGCGAGCCAGTCGTTGTATCCTCTAAAAATCTCCGACAGCAGCGCACTGTCCGGCACGCTGTAGAGCAGCAGACCGACCGTGGGATAGACAATACTCACATCCACGTCATCGGCGTCCATATCCTTGAGGTGCTCCGCAGGGTCGTAGCCCCCGCGCCGGACTTTATCGAAGGTCGTGGTGCGGACCATCTGTTCCGGCGCCTCGAACCGCATACCTGTCTGTGCCCCGGCGGCCAGCCCGATCACCCGGTGGCCGTTGCAGAACCACCAATCGCCATCATACTCGCGGACAAGCTGTGGGACACGGTCCTTGAACACCGGCTTGGCTCTGCTCGTCCACAGGTCCGGTGGCTCAAACACGTGATTGTCCGATGATATAACCCTGTAATTCGCCATGATTTGACCCTCCCTTGATGGTCAGCGCCCTCGCAGTCCTGCCGGTTCCATGACCCTCGCCAGCCCCACCATACCGCTTGCGGAACCCTCGCCCATACGGCGGAGTATGCTCCGGGGGGTTGGTAACTGTCGGAGACTAACTCAAGAGCCTACATCCTGGCGAGCCGCCTGATGGCGAGCTGGATGGCGGCGAGGGTAACGAAGGTCTCCAGGGTGCCTGTCGTCGCCTCGAAGCGGGACCGATAGCCGGGCTTGCCGCACTGGCCGAGGCGATTGGAGGCCGGCGCGGTCGCAATCGCGAAACCGGCGCGGCAAGCGCTCGCGCGAGCCCTCGGCGATGTCCAGTTTTCCGGAAGTTCTGATCGGACGCCAACCTCATCCGCCCTCAACGTGACCCGCGGTCGTGGCGGTTCGAAGATAGGCAGATCGCCGATCCGCCGGCATCGTTGCGAGCAGACGATCTCCTCCTCATCAACGACACCTCGGTGATCCCGGCACGCCTGGTCGGGCGGCGCATGCTACTCGATATCTGTGTCTCGCGGCGTGGGTAAGTAATGCTGCGCGCAGACAGTATTAAACGCCGGTCAAGCCCGCGCCAAAACCAAGTATGAACCGGAGAGCGGAGGACAGAGAACTCCAAAGGCAGAACCGTGACTTAACAGACACTTCAAAAAATTTGTCAGAATACACAATTATGCGACTCTTGCCGCGAGGGTGCACGGCAGCGGAAACACAATATCTGGGCCATGACACCCCGCGCCGGAGGCAGTTGATCCCGCGTCCCGCTTTGGCGGCGCTATGCTGACGCTACTGCGGCTACGTCGACAAGCGAGTGTCAGCCTGGAAGGCGTACCCCGCTGACGCTCACCAAGCCGCCACCATAGATGGTCGCGTGCGCGACCTCTCGATACCGACAGCCCTCGGGCGGAAGGCGGCCGAACACGTCCTTGAAATCGGGTGCTTGCCCGCTCTGACCACGCAGCCGGCGCTGCACCTGGCTGCTGGCGGCGCTGATGATGAAATCAGCGACTTCGAGGCCCGGCTCGTTCGAGCTTTTGGGCATGAAGCAATGCTCGACAGAAAGCGGCCAAGGGACGTTCAGCGAAGTGAGCTGAGAAAAACAGCTCCGCACGACCTGATCGGCACGCTTCGAACTTTCAACGATGATCCATACGCGCTTGCAAGGCACCACGGAGGCGACAATCGCAATCTCCTCCCGAAGCTGACCCATGACGGGGACGCAAGGATGCATTTCCGGCGGCAACCCGAGGTTCTTTGTTGTCGTCACGGCGATACGGATGAAGGAGCGATCCGAAAAGAATCCGGACAGAGCCGCGAAATTTTCGCGCTTCCGATCCATCGTAGACGCATGCAAGGGCGCATTGGGGTCGCCGTTGATAATGGTTCGAATCTCGCTCCACTTTGCCTTGATATGATCGTATGAAATCCTCGGCATGGCGCAGCCGCCGAGGCCATAGAAACCTTGGGTGCCAGCAAACGTCTCGTGGCCAGTGTCGTCAACGAAGACCAGGAGATCGTCGGGGTCGGGCTTCAGTTCTTCATATGTAGTTGGCTGCATAGACGGCGGATAGCCGACGCCCCTGCATAAATCAAGACTTTTGCTCCACATGTCTGTGTGGGTTCACTATGGGATCTAATGTGTCGAGGAACCGCCGAAAGCGCTCGACCTCAGCGTGAAATGACGACAAGAAGCCAAGGAAAAAGCCTATGGCGAAAAACAGTACTACGTGCTCAGGTTGATCTCCCTATCCAGCTAGAGCAGGCTGCGCAACCGCTGCGGGAAGCCGGCGGACACGGTGGGCGCCGCCGGGCAGGGTGCCTGTCTTTAGCTGATCGTAGGTGATGGTGGCGCA
>Ga0210399_10001262_pt1 | contig 19845 bp, 16 predicted proteins | sample IncBWC14MmetaG_FD_150865 | JGI IMG/M metagenome (GOLD analysis project Ga0210399, IMG submission 150865) | Forest soil microbial communities from Barre Woods Harvard Forest LTER site, Petersham, Massachusetts, United States - Inc-BW-C-14-M | ecosystem: Environmental > Terrestrial > Soil >... | reverse complement strand
TCTATGAAGCCTTCTTGAAAGAGCCATTCCCTGCACTTGTTCCCGCGGTGAGACACCAGCAACAACCATTTCTTGAGGAGCGGCGTTCTTTGCTGTCGAAGACATTCGTGTAGACACGCAGTTACTCGACCAGGCCAAAGCAGTGGGGTATTCGACGAAGGTTCTTTTTATTTCTACGGAAGACGCAAATCTGAATGTGGGGCGGGTGTTGGTGCGCATGAGTAGAGGCGGACAGGCCGTGCCTGTGTCCAGCGTGATTGACTCCTATCGGGAGTCAACGAAGAATCTCTCCCAAGTTCCCAAACATGCCGATGAATTACTGGTGTACGACAACACAGCGCATCGCCGCGGCTTCCGCGTAGTGGCCCAGTTCATCGGCGGTGAGTTGAGTAAGGCCGCACAGACGATACCGGATTGGGCAGCAAAGGTGTTTGGCAAAGAGCCGCGCGCAGCAAACCAACACGAGAAACCTGGACGTGGGCGGTAACTTCTTTCTCTTTAATTCATTCTGTGTTCTGGGTCCCGGGTCACTCTTTTCCCTGCTTCAGGACCAGGCGCCCGTCCTGTACGAAACTAGGAGAGAAGCACTCAACGACCTTGCTAATGAGCGTACGCCTTGCTTGGATCATGCACAGTGCGACTGAGGGGGGCATGATAGTGGATCTTCCCGGTTTTCATGAGCTTAGCACGGCAGGATTGACTATTGCCTTATACCAGGGCCTGATGCATAATTCCCCAATAAAGTAAGGGGAGTGTGCTATGGCGGGACCCTACAAAGAAGCCGCAAGACGACTATACGAAACGGCCCAATCTCAGCAGGGGTTTTTCACCACGAAGCAAGCCATACAGGCAGGATTCGCGGAAAAGACACATTCCTATCACGTGAACGTTGAAAACTGGATCAGGGAGCATCGTGGTATTTATCGGCTGGCCGATTTTCCTACGGCGGAGCGTCCAGATCTGATGCTCTGGTATCTGTGGTCACAGAATCGTAAAGAAGTTCCGGAAGGCACATACAGTCACGACACGGCTCTCAGTCTTCACGAACTCTCCGATATCATGCCCTCGAAGCTGCACATGACAGTCCCTATGCATTTTCGACGCAACAGCCGAATCCCGGAAATCCTGATTCTTCACCGAGATGATCTCAGCGAAAGCGATATCGAACAAATGCAGGGTGTGCGAGTTACACGCCCACTGCAGACGGTTCTGGATCTTCTCCAGACCGGCCATGTAGACCGAAATCTCATCCGGCAAGCTATCGACGAGGCAATACGGCGCGGGCTCATCACCGGGAAACAGATTGACTCACTGCCACACGATAGACTCCGAGACTCCTTTCGAGAGCTTGCCGGACAACACCGCTAATGGATGAAGTAAAACAATACAAAACGGCTGGCGCATTTCGCACGGCTCTAGAAACCAGACTGCAGGCGCGGGCGCAGGTGGAACGGACGGACTTGCAGCGCCTGCGCAGGCAAGTCGCCTTTGATCGCTTTCTGGCGAGATTGTTTCCGAAGGGGCCAAAGGGAACGTATCCGTGGATCCTGAAGGGAGGTTATGCGATGGAGCTGCGGATTCGCTCCGCGCGAACCACGAAGGATATCGATTTGACCCTGCACGACGGGACTCGACTGGCTAAAACCCCCGATGAGCGGGGGAAGCAAGTGCGGGTAATGCTGCAAGACGCAGCCTCGATCCAACTCAAAGATTACTTTGAGCTCCTTGTGGGAGAAGCGCGTGAAGAGTTGGATGGAGCGCCCGAAGGTGGCAATCGCTATCCTGTCGAAGCTCGGATGGACGGACGTGTGTTCGCACGCTTTCACGTCGACGTTGGGATCGGCGACGAAGTGATGGAGCCTGTTGAGGTGGTCGAGGGACGAGATTGGCTCGGGTTTGGCGGAATCGCTCCGCCTTCGTTTCCCATCATTTCGCGGGAACAGCAGTTTGCAGAGAAACTGCACGCGTACTCACTGCCGCGCGAGGATCGCGTGAACACCAGAACGAAAGATCTGATCGATATGCTGCTTCTGATTCGACACGAAAAACTCGACAATCAGAGGCTTGCGGCCGCAATAAAAGCGACGTTTGCGAAAAGGGCGACACATCCCGTTCCTCGAAAGCTCGGGCCTCCGCCCTCCGAGTGGGAACCGGTGTTCCAAGCGCTAGCCCGGGAATGTGATCTCGATATAAGGCTGTCGGCAGGGTTCGAAATCGTGCAAGGCTTTGTCGGGAAGATCTTGGGAAGGCAAACAGGCTAAGCCAATTAGGACGCGAGCTGCTTAGAGAAGTGGACAAGCACCCCACGACCCTGGGTGGCAGTGAGTCAATCTGTTTCCCCTTAATGAGCCCGCGCCGCATTGCCTCGTTCTACCAGCCCTGGTCAAGCTTAAGTTTGGCCGATTGCGTCCGCACATCAGAGGTATTGGTATGCGCTACGTTAGAATACGGAACGCGAACGAATGCGCGGAGGGCAAGACTCCATGGAGATAGAGCTTCATCCGAAGGCAGCCAAACGATTTGACGAACTTGGGAACGAGCTTCTAAACCGAGTCGTCGCCTGCGATGCGGACGAATCGCCGAGGTCCGACTTTCGTCCTGATCGATATCCCATGGCGAACATCCCTGAAGAGGACATCGCCGAAGTTCGCGTCACGCGCTCGATTGTCAATGGAATCGAGGAGGAAGTGGGGCGACTTTTTGAACGGGGGAAAGGAAAGTTCGGGCTGATCGACGATGGATACAAAGCGTTGATGAAACTTGCAGAGCAGATCCAGACAAACGGCGCGTTCCGCGACAGCACAACGTTGGAATTTGTTCGCGACGTGATTTTTGATTGGGTGGTTTGTCAGCACGCGAAGCCGAGCGGAGCGTCGTTGTCGGCATTCCTGCTGCAGGATGCAGGAGGAAAAATCAGAGACTACGAAATCTGGATACCCATTCACCAGTTCTACGTTGAAAGGCCGCTTTCTGTGGGGGGCATTGCAGTTCGAACAATTACGGGAGAAATGATGGATGCTTGGCAGGCGAAAGTGGTCGTGCGAGAGCCAGCAGACGAAGTATTTATCCGAGAACATTTCTCACGGACACGATCGCGCCTGCAGGGCTGCGCGGCGGCGTGCGTAACCGTGCGAGCGGAGAAAGGGAAAGGGGTGGACGTTGCGCGATTCCAGGCAGAAAGGGTGGCGGCATTTCTGCGTTTCTTTTCGCCTGCGAATTGGACGCCCAAACTGCGCTCCTACTGCGTCCTTCTCGGGAGCGAAAACATTGTCCAAACAGCGGAACTCTTTGTGGAGGGCGGGTCGGTCGTGAACTACGAGCGCGGGGTTTTGGATGGAAGACAGCCGGGATGGCTGCTTGCGAACTCCGTGCTCGAACAGTTTCCTGGATTGCTGGAGCAGTTGAGTCGGTTGTTACTGCCAGGGAACCGAACGGCGTACCAAGAGACGCTGTGCGATGCCTTGCTCCTCTATTCGCGGAACTCGGTTGCGGTCGAACCTTCCGATAAGCTCGTCTACATCCTGGTCGCCCTGGAATCCATTCTGTTGCGAAATGACACCGAACCGATCATGAAGAGCCTGGGCGAGCGAATGGCCTTTCTGATAGGGAAGGATATCGAGAGTCGGAAGGCGATCATCGCCAATGTCGCGGAAGCGTACCGGCTGCGGTCTGCCTTCGTGCACCATGGGCATTCCGTAAGCGACCTGGACATCCTGTCGACTTTTATGCTGAACGCCTGGACGTGTTTCCATAATTTGGTTTTTCACCAAGATCGGTTAGACAGTAAAGACCAACTCATTGCTGCGCTTGAGGAGCGGAAGCTGGCATGAGGAGCCGCGCCGCCTGATTTCGTGAAAGTTGCCAGCCTCAGCGTTTGTTTATTTTCCTTCCCTGTGGTCCTGTTTGTTGGGCTGCTTGTTCCGGTGGCTATGTTCGGTGGGCGGGGTGAAGCGCACTTGCCTGTCTGAAATTAGGTCCTATAAGATCGGACTTATCGTGGAGCCAAGCGAAGCGAAGTTGCCCGTCAACTCTGCACCGGAAACGGACGCGGAGAAGGCGTGCTGGACCGCCAGTCGCCGTGAGCTTCGAACATGGCTCCGGCGCGATGCGCCGTCCCTGGCGGAGTTATACGAGGGAGCGGTGTTGCTTCTTTTTGATGCGCCGATACCCGGGTATACGCGGTTCGTGGCTCATGGGGTTCGAGAAATTCGGAATCGTCTTCCGGATATTACATCGGGGACTAAATCCGGCGGCTATCTCGATTACAAAACACGTTTTGATGCTCTTGTTGTAGTCTGGAAAAAAGCCGGGTTCGCTACAGACGGCGCATTCCCGGGATCGAAAATGGGTGATTCGCCGGGGGCTGCCATCGCGGAGGAGGCCCCCTTGCCCCGGGAGGTTGTAGTCATGGTGGCCAGCTTAGTGGCCGAGCACGAAGCTGCCCGAGAACGACCCATGGATGCCGCTATCCGGCTCTTTGAAGGAGTGCTTCCGGAGAACCAGAAATTCAAAGACACCCTCAGGCCGGTAGCGGTGCAGTGGCTTGAAATCACGCAGTGGTTTATGAAGAAGACGCATGACTCGGGCATGACGGACAAAGATTTGGATCTCGCGGAACTGAGGAAAAAGTTCGGACTTTTCGAATTGACGCTGCTGGGTATTGTGCGGGGATTTTCTACTTTCTTCGCCACCACGAAGGAACTCGATGAAATCTTGGAAGACGCCAACTCCTGAGCGGATTGAAAAGGCCGTGGCTCAGCTCGGGCACGGTGAATACAATCGCTATTTTTTCGATCGCTTGGACAATCCGGAATGGCTTCGTCCGCTCAAGGCGAAAGGCTTTTTTGGCGCACCACCGCAGCCGATTCACGATGAGTCCCGGGGGACGATTGCCTTTCCACCGTGGCCAGAATCTCGCTACCTGGCGCGAATGGCGAAATACGCCCCCGAAACGGTGCTCGAAATCGCTCTCGCGATTCCGCAAACGGAAAACGTGCATGTTCACACGGATCTGGCGGACGCAGCGCTGGCCATGCCTTCCGCGTCTGCGGCCAAACTGGTCGCTCAGGCGAAAGAGTGGATCAAGTTTCCCTATCAGTTGATGCTGCCGCAAAAATTGGGGGCTTTGGTCAACGGTCTTGCGCTCGGCGGTGAGGGTGATGCGGCGCTCGATCTGCTGGGTGCGCTCCTCGAGCTGCAGCCCGATCCGAAGCCTATCCTCGTACCTGAGCCGCGTGCGCGCTTCGATTCTTGGCACTACCAGGAAATCGTTCGCAAGGAGGTACCTGATCTTGTTCGTGCGACGGGAATGCGCGCACTGGAGCTTCTCGGCGACATTCTCGACAGGGCCTTGCAACTCAGCACGAAAGACCAGGACGGTCAGGAGTCCGAAGATTACTCCTCAATCTGGAGGCCGGCGATTGACTACGACGCGGGTTCGTCACGTGAGGTCACCGGGGCGCTTGTGTCTGCGGTTCGCGATGCAGCACTCGAGTTGGTGACACACGATCTGGCGAGCGTCGGGCAAGTCGTTCAGGCTCTGGAAAAAAGGCGCTGGCAAGTTTTCCATCGGATTGCGTTGCATGTGTTGCGTGCTTTTGCGGATCGCGCGCCGGGCTTGGTTGCGGAGCGGCTTCGGGACCCCGGGAAGTTCGACTACGCGGGAATCCGCCGCGAGTACAATCTGTTGGCAAGCGAGTGGTTCGGCCGGCTCGGAGAAGCAGACCAAGATAACATTTTGCATTGGATCGACCTCGGTCCCGACCTCGAACTCTATAAGGAGCGCTGGGGCGCGTTTACTGGACAGCCAGTCACGGACGAGGACGCCCAGAGGTACAAGGAGCGGTGGCAGCGTGATCGCCTCGCGACATTCAGTTTGCAACTGCCCGAAAAGTGGAAGACGTACTACGAGCAGCTCGTTGGCAGGGAAGGCCACGCGGAGGACTTGACAGAAGGGCGACGAGCGACGGGAGGTGCATTTGCACCGGGTAGCCCAAAGAAGAGCGAAGATCTTGGGAAGATGGCGGTGGCCGAAGTCATCACGTATTTGCAGTCTTGGCAGCCGTCCGGTGAGTTCCTGGGCGATACGATTGCCGGCCTCGCTCGGGAACTCGGGGGCGCTGTCGCCGCGAACCCTGAGCCCTTTGCCGCTCAAGCGCGGGAGTTCAGCGTCTTGGATCCAACGTACGTCAGGGAATTTTTGCAAGCGCTGACGGCGCAGGCAAAGCAAAAGGTCCCCTTTGATTGGAACGAAGTGCTTGGACTTGCCCGATGGGTCTCCGAGCAACCGAAAGAGATGCCAGGCCGGAAAGGCGGCCTGACGGATCGAGACCCCGACTGGGGTTGGACGCGAAGCACCATTGCGAGGCTGCTGGCGGCTGGATTCGAGTCCGACACCATACCGTTTGCGCTTCGAGGGGAGGTATGGCTAGTGATCGAACTCCTGGCGAAGGATTCCGATCCAACGCCGAAGGACGAAGTGCACTACCTCAGAGGGGAGAACGCCGACCCAGGGTCGCTCGCGATCAATAGCACACGCGGCGAAGTGATGAGCGACGTCGTTCGCTACGCTCTTTGGGTTCGCGGCAAGATCGAGTCCGGCGAAAACGGGGCAAAGCGATTGAGGCTAGGTTTCGACGAAATGCCCGAGGCGAGGCAAGTGATCGCCGATCACCTTGACCCGAAAATCGATCCCTCGCTCGCGATCCGGTCGGTGTACGGCCGATGGTTGCCATGGCTTCATCTCGTTGATCGGGCGTGGGTGGAAGCCAACTTGGCGAACATCTTCCCAGATGCGGAGAACCTGCGCGCTCTGCGTGACTCGGCATGGACCGCGTATATCGTTCATTGCGATGCCTACAACGATGTCTTCGAGCTTCTTAGAGCCGAATACCTCCACGAAATGGATCAGATCGGAAAACACGCTCATGTCGGTTCCCATCTCGGTCACCCGGACGAACGGCTTGCCGCGCATCTGATGACGATGTACTGGCGCGGAAAGCTACCGATCCATGACGCGCTCTTGCACGATTTTTACCGGAAAGCTCCGGACAAGCTTCGAGGGTATGCCATGGAATTCGTCGGCAGGAGCTTGCGGAATGACACTGGCGCGGTGGCTCCAGAAATCATCGAGAGACTGCGAGAACTCTGGGCCTCTCGATTGGACGCAGCACGTGCCGCTGGCGCTGGGACATCCTACGTCGAGGAGCTGGCGCGGTTTGGTTGGTGGTTCGCTTCCAAGAAATTTGATGATGCATGGGCGGTTGGACAACTTGCGGAAGCGCTCCGAATTACCAAGAAGGCAGAGCCGGACCACTTAGTGGTTGAAAGACTGGCGGAACTCAGCGCGTCCCTGCCGAGGACGTCGGTCGAGTGCTTAGGCATGATGGTGGCGGGGGACAAAGAAGGATGGGGTGTTCTCGGTTGGCGGGAGTCCGCCCGCAAAATACTGGGAGAGGCGATGAACTCGGCCGACGACTTTGCCAGGACTGCAGCCGCAGACGTAATTCACAGGCTGGGGGCTCGAGGGTATTTCGAATTTGGCGAACTGTTGCCGGTGGCGCCCGAATGAAGCGGAGACCGGCCACCACGAGATCGGCAACACCATAACTTAGGATCCGCCGTAGCAGGGTGCCGAAAATGCGCCGAAATGAAAGGATTTGAACGTATCTCGGAGTGCTCCGAGGAGCAGATTGCGCGGCGACCTCATCGATTTGTCCGTCTATAGGTCGTGGGTCGAAAGCCCACTGCCCTATGTGGATCGCCTGCCTCGTGAGCAGGTGCTTAAACGGTCTCCGATTTTTTCGGCTGCAAGGTGCCGTGGCGAAGTGCGCGTTCCTTCATAAGGGCAAAGAACACCGGCACCAAAATCAGAACGTGGATCGTGGATGTGAGCATGCCGCCCACGAGAGGAGCGGCAATAGGTTTCATCACGTCGGCTCCGACGCCGGTTTCCCAGAGAATCGGAATAAGGCTGGCAAGCACCACGCACACGGTCATTAACTTTGGCCTCAGGCGGTGGACGGCCCCGTCGATCACCGCTGCTTCGATGTCTTCGTGACGCAGAGGAACTCCGGACTTGAGGCGGTGATCCAATGCTTCGTGGAGGTACACAACCATGACGACACCGGTCTCGACGGCAATGCCGAACAGTGCGATGTAGCCGACCCAGACCGCTACGCTGAAGTTGTATCCGAGCAGCTTCTGCAGAATCAGGCCGCCTGTCAATGCATAGATCGTCGGGAAAATGAGGACAGCCGCCTCGGTGATGGAGTGAAACACGGTGTAGAGCAGCAGGAAAATGATAAAAAAGACAATGGGCAGAATTACCTGCAGCCGTTCCTTTGCCCGCAACTCAAATTCGTATTCGCCTGACCATTTATAAGTAAAGCCGGGAGCCAAGTTGAGTTTTTGCTTGAGCAAATTCGTCGCTCGTGTGACGAAGCCGCCGTAGTCTTTCGTGTTCAGATCGATGTATACGTAGCCGGTCAGCGCGCCGTCTTCATCGCGGATCATGGAGGGTCCCCGGGAGAAAGAGATTTTCGCGACATCGGAAACTGGAATTTGCGCACCCGAGGGCGTGCCAATCAGGACGCGCCGTAATTCTTCGACGTTATCCCTGAAGTCGCGGCTGTACCGGACATTCACCGGATAGCGTTCGCGGCCCTCGACATTCTCGGCGACTATTTCGCCGCCGATTCCCGAAGTTACCGCCTGTTGCACGTCCGCGATAGTCAGACCGTAGCGAGCCGCTTCTGCACGATTCACTTCGACGTTGAGATAAAATCCTTGCGAAACGCGTTCCGCGAAGATGGACCGCATCTCCGGAATCGCCGAGAGGATCTGCTGTACCTGCGCGCCAACTTGCTGGATGCCCTCCAGATTCGGCCCCTGAATCTTCAATCCGAGAGGCGTCTTGATACCAGTTAGTTCCATATCGAGGCGACTTTCGACCGGCATGGTCCAAGTGTTGGACAAACCAGGAAACTGGAGTTTCGCGTCCATTTCCTGAATGAGCTTTTCGTACGTCATTCCCGGCCGCCATTGACCGCGTGGCTTGAGCATGAGCGTCGTGTCATACATATCGAGGGGAGCATTGTCAGTCGCGCTGTCGGATCGCCCGATGGAACCGAAGACGGTCTCGACTTCCGGGAATGTACGAATGATTCGATCCTGTTCTTGGAGTAATTGGGACGCCTGCCCGATGGAGATTCCGGGCAAGGCTGTCGGCATGTAGAGCGCCGAACCTTCAAAGAGCGGAGGCATGAATTGACTTCCAATCTGAAGTGCGAGCGGAAGTGTGACGACCAGAAAAACCAAATTGAGCAGCAAGGTAGTTTTGCGGAACCGCAAGCACAGACGCAGGATCGGCAGATAGACCGCCTGGGTGATTCTTGAAATGGGATTCCGCGATTCAGGAATCAGACGTCCACGGATGAATAGGATCATGAGCACTGGCACGAGCGTGATCGCCAAGACGGAGGAGAAACCCACGGCCAGCGTTTTCGTCCACGCCAGGGGACGAAACATGCGTCCTTCCTGGGCATCCAGTAAAAAGACCGGCAGGAAAGAAACCACGATGATTACCAGCGAAAAGAAAATAGCGGGACCTACTTGTTTCGCCGAATCCAGCAGGATTTTCCGTCGCTGCGGCTCAGGAAGTGGCCCAGATTGAGAGGATTGGTGCTCCGAAAGCTGCCGGTATCCGTTTTCGACCATAACGATAGCGGCGTCCACGAGGACGCCAATCGCCAGCGCCAACCCCCCGAGCGACATGATGTTCGAGGTGACATGGAGGTAGTACATCGGGATGAAGGCTGCGAGCACGGCGATAGGCAGGGTCAGAATCGGAATCAGCGCCGAACGGAAGTGGAACAAGAAAATGATGATCACGACGCTGACGATGGCGGCCTCTTCGAGCAAGTCGCGTTGCAGCGTTTGGATAGAGGCGTGAATCAATCCGGAGCGGTCATAACCGGAGACTACCTCGACGCCTGGAGGCAACGATGGTTTGACCTCAGCGAGTTTTTTCTTGACGCCATCAATAACGGCCAGTGCGTTCATTCCATCTCGCATCACGACGATCCCACCAACGGTTTCGCCTTCGCCTTGCCACTCGGCAACACCTTCACGAATGTCCGGTCCGAACGTAACGGTTCCCAAATCCCGGACGAGCACGGGCGTGCCGTTCTTGGTTGCTACGGGAACGGTTTCAAGGTCGCCGAGCGAATGCAAATAGCCGAGGCCGCGAATCATGTATTCCGCTCCGCCCATTTCAAGCACCCGTCCACCCACTTCGTTTGTACTGGCTCGAACTCTTTCGGTGACCGTTGAGAGAGGGATTCCGTAAGCGCGAAGTTTATCCGGGTCCACGTTGACCTGGTACTGGCGAACGAATCCGCCGATGGTGGCTACCTCGGCCACTCCTGGAACTGTTTCAAGTTGATAGCGCAGATACCAATCCTGCAGGCTGCGCAAGTCAGCCAAACTGCGTTGATGGCTGTGGTCCACAAGCGCGTATTCATAAACCCAACCTGCGCCGGTCGCATCCGGCCCGATGACAGGATGCACGCCCGAGGGCAAACGGCCCGTGATCTGTTGCATGTACTCCAGGACACGCGAGCGTGCCCAGTACAAGTCGGTTCCGTCCTCAAAGACGACGAAGACGTAGGAGTCTCCAAACATGGTTTGTGCCCGCACGGCTTTTACGTGCGGCGCGGCGAGAAGCGTCGTGACGATTGGGTAAGTGACCTGGTCTTCGATGAGGCTCGGAGGCTGACCCGCCCAAGGCGTGTGGATAATCACTTCCACGTCGGAAATGTCCGGCAACGCGTCGAGCGGAATGTGACGCAGGGCCCAGATTCCCGTGAGCACCAGCAAGACTGTCCCCATGAATACGAGAAAGCGATTTTGCGCGCACCAATCAATCCATCGGGAGATCACGTTACATACCTCCTGTGGCGTTCACGCTGAGTTGCTTGGTTGCGATCGGCTGGCCATTCTTTTTTGCGAGAATGGTGACTTGCCAGGTTCCGCCGCTATCCAGTTGTCCCGAGCCTTCATAGAGACCATTGCCTCTGTCGCTGAGAGTAACGGGCACGCGCATCGACGCCATACCCATGGCCGGCATCGCCGGCATGAAAAACGTCACGCTGACTTCCGCGCTGGGAATGGGCGTTCCGCTCGCATCCGTGAGTTTCACGCGAAAGACGTTGCTTCCTTTCCGCGGTGCGGCCGGGTCAGAGCTTAATTCGATGTTTCCTTGAGAGGCGTTGGTAGTGGACGCCGCACCAGCGCCGGGTGGAGGCGGAACGAATGAACCGAGTGCGGCCTGAAGCTGGCTTTCGGAGTCGATGAGAAAGTTTGCGGAGGTGACAATCTGCTCATCGACCTTCAATCCCTTCAGCACGATAAAGTCGTCACCCACGCGGGCGCCCAGTTGCACTTCACGCGGCTCGATGTAACCGTCGCTGCGACTCACAAAAGCAATCGCGCGAGTGCCGGACTGCAGCACGCCGCTTGCGGGGATGACTAGCTGATTTCCCATCGGAACCTTGAGAGTCACGTTCACGAACATTCCCGGTTTGAGTTGGAGTCCAGGATTCGAAAAAACAACGCGCACTTTGGCCGTCCGCGTATCCATATCCACTTGCGGATAGACAAAGTCCACGCGGCCAGTGAACGTCCGGCCCGGATAGGTATTCACGGTGAGCATGGCAGGAGCGCCGATCTTTATGCGTTCGAGATCGTTCTGGAAGACCTGCGCTTGGACCCAAACGGTCGAAAGGTCGGCGATGGTGTAGAGGCGCATTTCCGGTTGAACGGCTACGGTGGGTAGAGCATTGCGCTCGGTGATGTAGCCGGAGGCTGGCGAATCGACTTCTAGTTCCTGCTGTACTTGGCCGGTGGATTCGAGGCGCGCGATTTCTTTTTGCGGAACACCCCACTGCGCGAGACGCCCCGCAGCCGCGTCTACCAGCGATGTTGCGCCGAAGGCGACACCTTGCACCGTACTCTGTGCCACCTGCTGTTGATTCTGCTTGGCCACTAAATATTCGCGTTCGGTGGCCACTAGATCTGGGCTGTAAACAGTGAACAGCGGTTGTCCTTTTCGGACGTATTGGTACGTGGCATCGGCAAACACTTTTTGGATATAGCCGGAGAACCGTACTTGAACATAGGCCAGCCGCGTTTCGTCCACAGCGACACTGCCGGTGGTGCGAATCTCGTCTGCGACCAATTTCCGTTCGACTTTGCCCGTTTTCATGCCGATACTCTGCGACCGTTGCGGAGAAATTTGCAGCGGAACCAGCGGTGCTTCAGTCGATGCAGGGGGTGGGGCCATCGAGTTCGCCATAGAATCCTGCGCGGTGGAATTCGCTTTTTGGGCTTCCTCATCCACCATCGGCTTTGCTGCGCGATAGTGGAGCCACAACCCAACGAGGACGACGGCGAGAACGATGTTTCCAATTAACGCCAGCAGAAATCCGATGCGATACGTTTTCATTGCTTCACCCCTGCTTCCTGCAATGACAGTCCCGTCAGTTGTTCGAGGTGCGCGATGGCGGTCTGGTATTCGGCGACGTTCTGCCAATAGTCCTCGTCAAGATGCAGGACATCGAGAAACGCCGTTAGGAGCGCCTGAAAATCCTGTTTGCCCGATTGGTAGGACGCGAGACCGGATTGAAATTCCGAACGCGCCTGCGGGGACAACCCTTCGCGGTGAATTCTGAGGAGTTCGGAGGTCTGCTGCACGATCACGTATTGCGAGCGCAAATCACCGGCAAGTTGCTGTGATTGCACTTGGAGTTCGCTTCCCGCGCGAAGTTTCTCGGCTTCCGCTTGCGCCAGTTCGGGGCGTTGTTTGCGGCTGCGATAGATCGGAACTTTAATCCCGACACTGAGCATGTAATAAGCGCGGAACTGGGCGGGGTCAGTGCGTTGCCACATGTACTGGACATTGAAGTCGGGATAAAAGTCTTTGCGGGCAAGGTCCACCTGCAACGACTGCCTTTCGATCATCTTCTGTGCGCCAGCGATTTCCGGATTCTGTACTTGCGCCGCAGCGAGAAGATCGGCGTAGCTTTGGACAAGAGGTGATGCGAGAGGGTCGGCCGTTTCGAGGTCCGGTGATTCCTGTGAACGGTTGAGGAGTTGTTTGAGCTGAGCTTCGAGCTTGCCGACCTGCAGGTGGTGCATGGCGATTTCGCGAAGCAACTTGGTTTTTTGCAGCTGCACCTGCAGGACGTCCTGCTGTGTTCCCATGCCCGAGCGGTACCGGGCGTCGGCCGCCTGTTCTACTTGCTTGAGCAACTCGCGGTCCTCGTCGAGGATCGCGAGTGTTTTGGAGAGATACGCTAGCTGGAAATAGGTGGCCTTGAGCTCAGCGAGGACGGCGCGCCGGACGGATTCGATTTGTTGCTGCGAAACATCCGCTTCGCGTTTTGCTATCTCACCCTTCAGGCGCAACTTGGCTGGGTATGGAATGTCTTGTGAAACGCCGAGGCCAAGATACGCGAAGTCGCTGTTCGTGTAGCCGGCAAACGGACGAGGGCTACCGACGCTGACATGCTGCAAATTAAATTCGGGATCGGGCAGCGTCGAGACTTGTGTTGGCACTTGCTTCGCCGCCTGCCAGCTTTGCCGGGCCGCTTCGATCTGCGGATTGTTCTTCTCCGCTTCCGCGAGTAACTCGGAGAGTGGAGTTATCGGCCCCGTGTGCGATGTTGGGGACTCTTGCGCGAAAACACGCGCGGCTAGAGTAACAGAAAGCAAAATCACAGAAATAGTTCGACCAAAAGCTGCGCACGACAAACGCGCAGCGAGATTCGTTCTCGCTATCGGAAACATCTTTTTCTCCTAAATGTATGGATCAAAGCCGCGGAGCGCCAGTGAGTCACCCAAAAGGGCCTCGACCGAAACACGTCGGCGGGTCAGAGAGAGACTGGAGGCACAAAAAGAGACAGGCCGGTGCGTCACCGCACCGTGGAACAGGGGATCAGATCAGGAGAGAAGAGTAAAGAGTGTACAGTTCCGGAGGCGAATGCGTCGGAGCGTCGAAATCCAAGCGAGATACTTCGAGGTACGTCATGGCCCGCGGTGATTCAAGGATATCGGTGGCAACCATCACGGGCGCATGGAGCGTCACGTGAGCGACCGGCAACACGCTGGGGGACTGGGACGAAGCCATCGCCTTGCAGCAATCGTGACTTTGATTGGATGGATCGCAGGGCATGGAACCGCAGCATTTCATACTCTGCTGGTCTTGCGTCATCGCCGACATGCAGTCCGCGAATTGCAAGCCCAACAGGACGACCATCGCAGCGAAAATGAGTAGCCTTTTCCTCATTGCACTAAACCGACTCTGACAGGGTTAGACGCGCTAGTCAACGAAACGATACATAGTCTCTTTGATTGCTTCCGACCTTACACTGTGCCGAAGAAGTGCTGCAGTTCCTCATGTGTCTGATTCCTTATCGAGTAGGTGTTGCTTCAGAGAAGCACCCGGGATTTCGTAGCTACTTTCGGTATGGCCGTTGCTGGCACCGATGGAGTCGCGGTTTCGACAAAAGAGTGAATTCGCTTGTCCATAATGTGTTTCCTTTAACCTAGAGGCCAAGGCTGCTTAACCCTGGGTGGTCTTCGGGCCGGCGGCCGAGCGGCCAGCTATATTTGCGATCTGACTCCAAAAGGGAAAGGTCGTTGATTGAGGCGAACCGTGTCGCCATGAGCCCGTCATCATTGAATTCCCAGTTTTCATTGCCATAGGAGCGATACCAGTGACCTGAGTCATCGTGCCACTCGTAAGCGAAGCGAACCGCGATGCGGTTCCCCGTAAATGCCCACATTTCCTTGATGAGCCTGTAGTCCAGTTCCTTGGCCCACTTGCGAGAGAGGAAAGCAATGATTTCGTTTCGTCCGCTGACGAACTCCGATCGGTTCCTCCAGCGTGAATCGATCGTGTATGCCAGAGCTACTTTTGCGGGATCGCGAGTATTCCAACCATCTTCGGCGAGGCGGACCTTTTGCACGGCGCTGTCGCGCGTGAACGGCGGGAAAGGGGGGCGGGAGGGCGTCATTGCTATTCCCATAATTTCTTCTCCTGAGATTGATTCCTTCGGCACATCCGTAAACTCAAGTACCCCTTCGAATATGTCGAACCGCCCAATGCTTGGTGAATCGTAATACTCATTTCTGCGCCTTCATGAATTGAGCTACAAGCGCCGCGATTTCATTTGCAGCCGTATCCAGCGCGAAGTGTCCGCCATCGACGATATGCACCTCCGCGCTCGGCACGTCCCGGCGATACGCTTCCGGCTCTGACGGATCGAACGACGATTCGTACCTACCCCAAATCACCAGCAGCTTCGGCTGATTTTTTTGCATCCACGCCTGCCACTTCGGATAGTTCTCCACATTCGTCCGGTAATCGTAGAAAAGCTCCACCTGAATGTCGCCCTGCCCCGGCTGGTTTAGAAAATAATATTCGTCCGTCCACAAATCCGGGTCGTGGCGCTCCACGTCGGAATCGCCCCCGGCATGCCGCGACCGCGTCGTCGCCAGCGAAAGCAAATTCGTCCGCAAAGCATCTTCATTCGCGGCCCGATCCGCCCAAAATGCACGCCGTGTTTTCCAAATCGCTCCCAGACCTTCGTTATGCGCCACCGCATCCTGGACGATCAGTTTTTCGACCCGTTCCGGGTGCGCCAGGATCATCCGGAATCCTACCGGCCCACCGTAATCCTGCATATAAAGGCTGTAATGCGAAAGCCCCAGCGCCTCGGTGAAATGGGTCATCACCTCCGCGATATGGTCGAACGTGTACGCGAATTTCTTCGGATCCGGCCAGTCGCTGTGTCCGAAGCCGGGGTAATCCGGCGCGATAAGGTGATAGCGATCGGAAAGTCGAGAGAATAGCGGCTCGAACATCCGGGATGAGGAAGGCAGCCCGTGCAACAGCAAAAGCGTCGGCGCGTCTTTTGGCCCTGTCTCTCTGTAAAAGATGGAGAGTCCATCTACCTGTATCGTGCGATAAAGCGTCGGCTGTTTCACGGGACGTTCCTTTCCTTGGGCATGTGCCAACGATTGCAATGATGCGAAGATGACAAGAAAGAGCAGCTGCAACATACGCCGGACTTGGATAGTGGCCTTCATTATTCCTCCTGATCTCTATGTTCCTGAGTCCCTATTTCGCGGATCGTCCTTCGGGTTCACGTAATTAAGGCCGAGCGGACCAATAGCATTCACCTGCGTGATGTATTCTCCCGACTTGGCCCAGTGAAAGTGGGCGGTATCTCGCGGGAGAACGATCACAGCGCCGGCCGGATACGCCTCCAGCTTGCCAGCATCGAACTGATCACCCAGCCCGATGTAGAAGACACCGGAAATGACGGTGTATGTCCGGTCCTCGGGGTGCTTGTGTGGCATCAACTTCACGCCGCGAGGCACTTTGACCCTGATGACGTAAGGGCCTCCCTGTGAAGGCTGACCTACAAGAACGGCCAGACGCACCGAAGATGGAAACGCCGCAAAAGGTTTCCAATCGATATCTTCCGGCACGATCGCCTGGAAGTCAGCCTGACCGGGTTGATGCTGCCTTACTCTCTGATCCGCTGCTTCGGTTTTCGTTGTTATTGGCGTGTGTGACATAGAAACCTTGTTTCTTGAACTCAAACTCCAAAAGCAACTCGCGGCAAACACGCCTCGAAGAAACGAGCGACGCTTCACAGGAGGACTAACTCCCGGCGAGTCGCTGATTTCGGATAAATCGTTTTGTGGACCGCATATGAATCCCGCCCATATCTGCTCCCCAGCACTTCGGTTGTCGGTCGGATGCCTCAACGTCCTGTAGTTGAGAATCGCGTCGGGCGTCCGCCTAGCGTACGATTTGGCTCAGGTAGTATCCCAGCCGATTTTCGACATCGCCCGGTTTGTGGAAGCCGTGCGCCATCAGCGCCTTGATCCCTTCCTGCGCGGCGGGTCGACCGAGCGAAGCGATGCACGCATCCCAGCCAGCGCCGAACTCGACGTCCGGCGGCAGGCTGGTGTTGACGAGGCGCTTGGTGTTGCCGATTGCCCATTTATCGAATTTGGCGATGCGGGTGGCGAGCGCCTCCACGAACGCATCAAGCTCGGCGTCGGGCAATGCGCGATTGATGTAGCCGTACGCTTCGGCTTGCTCTGCTCGAATGTCTTCCGAACTTAGAAGCACTTCGAGGGCACGGTTTCGGCCGATGAGTTGAGGCAGCCGAGCCATGGGTCCGCCGCCGGCGACCATTCCCACTCCTACTTCCCATTGCGAGATGACGGTTTTTTCGCGACTGGCGAAGCTCATGTCGCAGGCCAGGGTGATTTCACTTCCATTGCCTGTTGCTCTTCCGCGGATGAGGGCTATGGAAGCCACGGGCAAGCGGGTCAGGCGCACCAGAAAGTCCGGCCAAGGCGGCAAGCCTGTGGGCCCCGCCGGCATTCCCGTCAGGTCCTCAAGCTTCGCCGTGAAATCGGAGTGATTCAGGAAGTAGTCGTCGAGCGCGCTGTCGAAGACTACGACCCTGACATGTTTGTCGGTCTCGAGAGCGTTGATGACTTCCTGGAACTGCTTTACCATTTCTGGACCCATCACGTTGATGGGCGGGTTGTCGATCGTCACGCGCCAATACTCGGGCGACCGCTGGCTCACGCGGATTTGTGCGGGCTTCGTAAGTGCGCTTGCAGTTGTCATGGCATTCTCCTGGCGATTGGTTTGTTTCGGAAACCGGTTGATTGTCCCCGACGCTTCTCGAGACATGAATCGCTTGTTCGTTGCCGGAAGTTGGTTAGTGCCTCCCGACGAACCGACTGCGCCGAAGATCGCTTCCTGTTCGATCAATGGAATGCCGCCTCGAGAGGCGATGATTCCATCGAATGCGAGCAGATAGTTCAGATGCATGAGCTGGATACCGTCCTCGAATTGCTTCGTTTCGCGCCGGAAGGTCGCTGCTGCTCTAGCTTTGTGTTCCGCAATCTCAATGGACGCGAGTATCGCGCCGTCCATTCGTTGAAAGGCGAGGAGGTTCCGCCGGAATCGGAATTGGACACCGCTACGTTCATTTCCCAATTCCGCTTCTTCGCCTCTGTCATCGCTGTGTGAATAACCGCCTGGGAGCGGTCGAGTGATATCGGTGGGCCATATGGGGTGTCGAAAGGAGTTTGGTTGGGTACAAAGTCGAGAGGATTGTTTGTTGTGGGCTGCAAAGCTCGACTCGTACTCGCGGTGCTTCCTGTTTTATCGTTTGACATAAGTCCTCCTTGAACGGTCGCAATTTCTTGAATTGGTTGCTTTTTTTAACTGCAATAAACCTGCAACAATCGGGACCAACGGAGCGAGTAGAAAGGGTGCATAGTCGTCTCCACGTTAGAAATCCTGTACGGTTGGGCGGATGACCATCTCGTCGACTTCCACCTCGACCGGCTGCTCGATTGCGTAAGCTCTCGCGGTCGCGCTGGCCTGTCATAATCGACTGGCGCCTCAAGCACCTCGCTAGGACTGCAAGACCCGACCTATCGGGAACTGACCCGCGGTCGATCTAGCGACAGAGCAATGCTCTGGGCGAAGCGGCAGGCAGCTCTGCCCAGGCCGAGGAACAGAATCGGCTCGATGAGCTCCAATTCCATCAAGACGAATTTGCCTTCGCGTTCCAGTCCATCAACGCGCGCGTACAGGTTGTGGTATTCAACCTCCTGCAACACTTCGGTTGCTGCATCGATGAGCGATCGGCTGGGAAAGGCCTCGCGGACACTTCCGCCAAATTGTGTTTGCACCCGGAAATCGCCGGTGGCCGGAACCTTGCATACGGCGTGACTGAATTCTCCGTGAAAGAAAATGAATGAACTCTCGCCTTGCGTCTGGATCTGGGGCATGAACTGCTGCACCATGGCCGGACCGCGTAGGACCTCGTCTGTATCCCTAGCGACAAGCCTCGTCTCGTGGGCGGTAGCTGAGACCGTGGGTTTCACGACGGCACAATCCCAGCCGTGTGCTGCGAGAACGCGGCTCAAGCTGGCTTCCTCATGTTCAGACAGCCAATGGGTTTCCGGAATCGTAATGCCGCGTTGCGCAAGCCGACGGAGGTAACGCTTGTCGGCGTTCCAACGCACCAAAGGCCCACTGTTTTGAAGATCTACATCGCATGATTCGACAACGGCGATCCATGCGAGGAACTCAGGCAGTCGAAGGTGGTAGTCCCAGCAGGAACGAATGATGACTTGGTCAAATTCACTCCAGTCGGTTTCTTGGTTGTCCCAAACCATTGCTTTCGCCTCGATATCAAAGTCACAAAGGTGGGGAATGAGAAGCTGATCATCGGCACTCAGCTTCGGACATCCGCGATGAGTCGCTAGCGCGACGGTTCTCATGCCACCTTCTCCTCTAACATGTGGTGGGGACTGCCTTCGTCTTTCCAGTCCCCCCAGTGCCATCGGGCATTTTTACCCATAACATCTTGCCCCTCTGACCACCTCGAACCGGCCAACGCCTTAGAAATCCTGTACGGTTGGGCGGATAACCATCTCGTCGACTTCCACCTCGACCGGCTGCTCGATTGCGTAAGCGATCGCTCTCGCGATCGCGCTGGCCGGTATGGCCATTTTCATGAACTCGCGCAAATTCTTTCTGGTCGCTTCGTCCGAACTGCTCTCCGACAGCTCTGTGGCAATCGCGCCAGGTGAGATCATCGTGCAGCGAATATTTTGGGAATGCAGTTCCATCCGCAGCCCTTCCGTCAACGCGCGCACAGCCGCCTTGGTGGCGCAATAGACCGTCCCGCCGGGGGCGAACATTTTGATTCCGAAAACCGAAGCCATATTGAT
>Ga0210399_10001261_pt1 | contig 19853 bp, 15 predicted proteins | sample IncBWC14MmetaG_FD_150865 | JGI IMG/M metagenome (GOLD analysis project Ga0210399, IMG submission 150865) | Forest soil microbial communities from Barre Woods Harvard Forest LTER site, Petersham, Massachusetts, United States - Inc-BW-C-14-M | ecosystem: Environmental > Terrestrial > Soil >... | reverse complement strand
GGCCTTTTTGTTTTTGGGACGACAAGCATCTCCCCCGCACCTTCACCAAGGGAGACCGAGTAGCGCGTTTTACATATAAATCGTCGATCTAGTCGCTTCCCTCGTTCTAATTGCCCCTGCCGCCAGGCACTAGCTTGTCCTATCGACCAATCGATCGCTGACCGTTGGGCGATGCACTGGGCAGCGGTCGAAGGGTTTGGGCCTTACACCAAAACTGTTCTTCAAACCAGTTTTTATCTTCCTGCTCCCTCTATATGCTTCGCGTGAAGTTAAGACCAGACAAGCGATTATTGCAGCTTCAGCGGACCCACCCCAGTCCAGGCCTCCAGAGCTGACCTAAACCCAAACGAAGTAATGGGAGAGAAAGGTATTGGTGTGCGCGTTCGCTCCGTACCTTACCTCTCAGCGAAAAGTCCAGGGGAGCCTCGATGAGGGGCAGTCAAGCAGGTTCGGGAGATCGGACTGAATTATCCGTCCGGAAAATCAGGAGCTTGCTGCAGCACGGCCTGCTGCTGTCGGTTCTGCCGCTTGTGGCTGCGATACTGAGCGGCTGCTCAGGGATAGTGAGTGCAGGGAGTAGTTCCCGACCGGCATCTCAACCCGCGATCCAAGTGACTCCCGCAAGCGTCAATTTCGGCAGCATTGTTGCTGGCAAAAAGAGCTCTCAGATTGTTTCTGTCGCAAATACCGGAAACATTTCCGTCAACGTCAGCCAGATGAATATATCGAACAGTCAGTTCTCCGTCTCGGGTCTGGCCATGCCTTTTTCCCTGCCAGTCGGTCAGTCCAGTAGCTTTCAAGTTTGGTTCGATGCCACAGCCGCGGGGAACGCCGCAGGCACCTTGACACTCCATACCGACACGGGAGTCGCTTCAGAACAAGTTGCACTTGCTGGAACTGCAACGACGGCGCCACAGCAAATCGGGCTGACTCCAGCGAATCTAAATCTTGGAAGCGTCACGGTAGGAACAACAGTAAAAGGGACCGTAACTGTAAGTAACGTTGGCGGCTCCAACCTGACTATCTCCTCGATTTCCGCGAGTGGCAACCCATTTACTGTTTCCGGCCTGACGACCCCAAGCTCAATCGCTCCAGGCGCCAGTAATTCGTTCAATGTTACATATGCTCCGACCGCGCCAGTGACCAGTTCCGGAAGCGTGACGATTACGAGCGATGATCCCCAAACGCCTACTTCTGTCCTCTCGGTGTCAGGAACCGGAACGACAACAACTGTAGCGCCGACAATCACTAACCAGCCAGTGAGCCAGACGGTCACCGCGGGGCAGACGGCGACGTTCGCAGTGGTGGCAGCCGGCACCGCGCCGCTCAGCTACCAGTGGCAGAAAAACGGAGTGAACATCGCCGGTGCGAACTCCTCTAGTTACACCACACCGGCAACCTCGACCTCGGACAGTGGATCGACTTTTTCTGTGGCGGTGACGAACACCGCTGGGACGGTGACCAGCGCGGCGGCAACGCTCACGGTGAATCCGGCTCCTGTATCGCCCACGATCACTACGCAGCCCGCGAGCCAGACGGTCACCGCCGGACAGACGGCGACGTTCGCAGTGGTCGCAGCAGGCACCGCGCCGCTCAGCTACCAGTGGCAGAAAAACGGGGTGAATATTGCCGTAGCCACGGCCGCGAGTTACACCACACCGGCAACCTCGACCTCGGACAGTGGATCGACTTTTTCTGTGGTGGTGACGAACACCGCTGGGACGGTGACCAGCGCGGCGGCGACGCTCACGGTGAACCCCGCTCCTGCCCCAGCGATTCAGTTGAATCCGACGTCCATTAATTTTGGAAATGCCGTGGTCGGCATTAATTTGTCCCAAGTCTTGATCATCAGAAACACTGGCACGGCGACTTTGACCATTTCTCAAGTGACCGCAACTGGTCCAGGTTTCAGCAGCGGTGGTTTCTCACTTCCATTGAACGTAAGCGTGGGTCAACAAACCACAATCACAGTGGCCTTTCTGCCAACGGTTGTTGGCTCTGCCTCCGGCAACGTCTCTATTGTCAGCAACGCGTCCACTTCGCCGACTTCCGTGAGTCTGAGCGGAACTGGAATCGCCGCGACTTTCATTCTCAGCATTAGCCCGACCAGCTTGAGCTTCGGCAATGTCACGACAGGCACTTCTTCTGCTGCTCAAAGCGTGATTATCACGAACACCGGTAATTCCAACGTGGTGATCTCGCAGATCACCTTGAGCGGAGCAGGTTACACGATGACCGGTGGGAGCGCGCCCGTGACACTCGCTCCCTTACAAACTGTCACTCTGTCTGTGCAGTTCGGTCCCGCGGTGGCGGGCACCGTAAGCGGAAACATTGCGATCGTGAGCAACGCCACTGGTTCACCTGCGACAGTCCCTCTAACGGGAACAGGGGTCGCTCCCGTACAGCACTCGGTGGCGCTCACGTGGAATGCGAGTACGTCGACGGTCGCCGGGTACAACGTCTACCGCGGCACGGTCAGTGGGGGCCCATATGCGAAGATCAACTCCTCGCTGGTCGCCGCTCTCAACTACACCGATTCCACGGTGCAGAACGGCACGACGTACTTCTATGTAACAACGGCAGTGGATTCGGGTGGGAATGAGAGCGTTTTTTCGAACGAAGTGTCTGCCATTATCCCGTAAGCGTATCCGGGCATTAGGCTAACACCCGCCCTTTACTAAGCATTTAGACTCCCTACCGAGCATCGCGGACCCGTGTAAGCTGTCAGTGTGGGCGGCTTAATACCGCCACATCGCGGATCAGTTCAAATCGATAGGGGAGGAAACTGCCAGCGAAAGGAACAGACATGGAGATGGCGCAAAACGTTTCGATAGCGGAAATGACTGATGCGATTTCAGCGCGGCTCTTCGCCCAGTGGGAGGGCTGGAAGAAACGGGATCCGGCACCCAATGATGCGATCATAGCCGATGATTTCCATTCTTTCTGGCCCGATGGCACACGCCACGCAGGAAAGCCCACAGCACAGCAGATGGCCGAGCAACCCATTGCAGGGTTCAAACTGTCACAGCTTCGCGTCGTGCCGGTTGGAGCGGATGGGGCCCTGGTCACCTACTTCGCCGACATCAAAACGCCCGGCGATAATGTTGAGCACCACATGGCCGTGGGAGAGGCATGGGTGAAGCGCAACGGCCAGTGGCTAATCCGCGGTTACTCGGGCACATTAATAAAGTAGGCCGCGCTATTTACTCAACCCGCTGGCGACATGCTTAAGAAGGTTCTCCTGTGCGGGAAAAGCGGGCTGAGACTCTTTAGAAAAGCCGGCGACTCTCTGAATTGCCTCCAGGACGAGTGCAGGTTGCTCCTGCATAATCCAGTGGTTGCTTTTTTCCGCCGTCACGTGGTGTCCAAGGGGAAGGCTTCCGGCCAGGGCCGCGTGCTCTTCGTGGCGTCGCGGGGATGAAGTGGCCGCCGACAAAATCACCACGGGCTTGTCAGGCGGATAGCCCACTTCACTTACGCGCTCTGCATTCATAGGCAGATTTTCCAATTGGCTTGCGATTGTGAGCGCGAATTTTTCTTGCACCCAAAACACGGAGGCCATGGCCCTCTCGTTCTCCGGCAAAGCCCAAAACCAGGGACTGGAAACGGTCCCGGATTGAGCAGGCGTGCCTCGGCTGATCATCCGAACTAGATAACCAGCGGGGCCCTTCGCACCTGTGGTCAGGAGAAACGCGATGAAACGAATGAGGCCGAGACGAGAAAGGAGCGCGGCACGCCGGCAAACCTTGGCGCCAATCCGCACGAGTTTCGCGTCCTGTTCGGAGGGTGGGTTCCATTCAGCGGGCGTTACGGCATCCACGAGAACCATCCCGGCTGTCTCCTCTGGATAGCGCGCTGCAAAGAGAGGCATCGTCAGGCCGCCAAATGAATGGCCGACGAGCACGTAAGGAGGGGGAATACCCGCTCGCTGTAGCATGAGATGAAGCTCATCCACAATGCGATCGGCGGTTCTGGGCATGGGGCCGAGGTCGCTCCAGCCCAGTCCCGCGCGGTCATAACTGACGACGCGATAGGATCGAGACAGTTTCTCCAGCAGCGGCTTCCAGCTAAGCACAGTGGACATCAGCCCGGCTTCGAGCAGGATGGTGGGAGCTCCGGAGCCCTGTTCGAGAACATGCAGCCGGTGAGTACCGAGATCCACCGTACTCCCCGGTGGCGGGTGAACTCGAGCGTCTCTACGGGTACCCAGCGTTTGATAAAGGATGCCGAGAGAAGCGCCGAGCACAATGAATGCGGCAGTCCAAAAGAGAAGATGGATCAACGTTCCTCCCGCCCCACGGAAGAGTCCAGTATAGATTGGATGTTTTACTTTCGGAATTGGCTATGCGCTTTTTCCGCGACTTGAGACGCAATCTGGACACAATCGCCGATCGAGCGGCCCGTGAGGAAGTTGCCCGCGAGAAAAAGGTTGGGCAGCGTGCGCAGAACGCCATTGATTTCGGCCACGCGCCTGGCATGACCAACGTTGTACTGCGGCAGGGCCCCCGGGTTTCTCCACACCACGCGATCAACGGGAGTCCCAGCAATTCCTAAAATCCTTGCATTTTCGGCCTCAATGGTTTGCGCACACTCTTCCTCGGACACCGCAAAAAGGCCGCTGCTCGCGTCTCTTCCCGCAAAACTGGTCATCAGGACTTTACCGTTAGGAGCATGCCCCCCAAACAAGGACGAATTCCAAAATGTGCAGATGGTCTCCAAGCCTTCGCGGCGAGGAACCATGAAACCAAAGCCATCCAGGTTGTGAGAGACCTGGGAACGATCGTAGGCACTGGAGACCACACATGCCGGCGCATACTCAATCGCGTTGAGGAGTGACGCGAGCGTCGGTGTGCTTTTTTCCAGGAGGCTTGCTGCGGCGTATGCGGGTATAGCCATTACCAAAGACTCCGTCGTGATCTGCTCACCACTCCGCAGGCGTATTTGCCAGCCGCTGTTTGGTGCGGAATTTTCGTTTCGCGAAGGTTCGATGAATTCAATCCCTTGGCCATATTTGATGTTGTCTTTCAATTCCTCCGCTAACTTCTCTGGGAGGGCTTGCATTCCCGACTTGAATGAACCGAGGGAAGGTAAAGCATCGGTGACACGAAGATTTCCAGAACCGGAATTGGAATTAGCCGGTGTCGGCAAAACATCAGAACCTTCCGCGCTTCGCTTGCGTTTGCGAGCACGGAGGGCGCCTCGGACAAGGCTTCCCTCTTTTCGCTCCCACTCCACCAGAGCCGGAAAGGCGCTCTCCATTCCCATCTTTCGGGAATCGCCGAAGAAAATGGTTGAGATGAATGGATCCACCAAATAATCCAGAACCTGGGTCCCGAATTTTCGTTCAACGAATTCCGCCAAGCTCTCCTCGTGCGCCGGAGGAGACGAATGTCCAAGGACCTCGGAGAGAATCCGGGACTTCGAGCGGGAATCGACCAAACGGGTAGCCAGCAGCCCACCTGGAGAAAATGGAGCCAAGTGCAAGCGGCCATCCTTTAGGACATAGCGCCTCGCTTTTGGATTCCCGGGGACAAATTCGCGTTCGAGATTCAGGTCGCGCACAAGCTGCCACACGGATTCGGGGAATCGAGGGCATTGCGGGCCAGCCTCAAAGAGAAACCCGTTTCTCTTGACGGTCTCGATCAAGCCACCGGCGCGCTCCCCCGCCTCCAACACGATGGGATGGAGCCCGAGTTGCTTCAGACGAAAGGCGCAAGCCAGGCCGGAGAGTCCCGCACCAATCACAACGATTTTTTCCGTGTATCCCACCGCCAGAAAAGCCTATCAAAGAGAAAGAGTCATTGACATGCCCATCACTTTTGAGAAATAGATGTCTACGGTACCCGTGGAGTCACTACTTAATTTCGTCAAGGCATACGCGGCACATGGCGACGAGATTGCCGTACGGCAGCGGCGCGGCTATCGGATGGAGAGTTGGAGCTACAAGAGGATTGCGCAGAAGGCAAACGGCCTGGCGCGTGAACTGGAGCGTCGCGGCGTTGAAAAGGGCGATGCCGTCCTGTTGTGGGTTGAAAACTCCGCGGAATGGATCATCGTTTTCCTTGGATGTTTGTTGCGTGGAGCGGTGATTGTGCCAATCGATCCTGCTTCCACAATCCAATTTGCCTCGCGAGTAGCCCAGGAGGTAAATGCCAAGCTGGTGTTTCACTCACGTCCACTCCAAGATTGCACGCTTCCCATTTCTTGCATCCCCCTGGACTCAGTCCTCACCCTTACCGATCAGCGCGACTCTTCACCTTACCCATCGCCATCGCTCACACGCCAGGACACTGTGGAGATTATCTTTACTTCCGGTACGACCGCCGAGCCTCGCGGCGTGGTGATTTCGCATGGAAATGTTTTGGCAAACATCGAGCCCCTGGAACGGGAAATTCGAAAGTATCTCAGATACGAGAAGCCTTTTCATCCCATACGGTTTTTAAACCTGCTTCCGCTTAGTCACGTCTTCGGACAAATGCTTGGGGTCTTTATCCCTCCCTTATTGGCGGGCACTGTTGTTTTCCTCGATTCGCTAAAGCCCGCGGAGTTGATCGAGACCATCTGCCGGGAGCGTATTTCCGTCCTGGTGGCAGTGCCCCGATTCGTCGAGGCTCTGCAACGCGAGGTCGAGCGGAGAGAAGAACACGAGGGAAGAATAGAGGAATTTCGGAAGAATTTCGTCCGTGCAGAGCAGGAGCACTTTCTCAAACGTTGGTGGCGATTCCGGCGAATTCACGCGCTCTTCGGTTGGAAATTTTGGGCGTTCATCTGTGGCGGCGCGGCGCTGCCGGAACAAGCGGAGACGTTCTGGAACCGTCTGGGGTATGCGGTGATTCAAGGGTATGGCATGACGGAAACGACCTCGCTCATCAGCCTGAATCACCCATTCCGTTCCGCCAGAGGTTCGATTGGCAGAGTTTTCCCGGGTATGGATGTCCGAGTGGATGAGAATGGTGAAATTCTGGTGCGTGGAGAGAACGTCGCAACGGCTTATCAACAGCAGGGCCGGACTCATTCTGTTGCCGAAGCGGACGGATGGTTCCGGACGGGGGACATTGCGGAGAAAGACGAGGACGGGCGCCTGTACTTCAAGGGCCGCAGGAAGAACGTGATTGTCACCCCCGCGGGAATGAACGTGTATCCGGAGGATCTGGAAAGAGCGCTGCACGGCGAGCCAGGCGTCCGCGATTGCGTCGTGATCGGGCTAGAACGAAACGGCAACGCCGAGCCTTGTGCCGTACTTTTGATGAACGATGCAGGCGGGAACCCTGCCTCCGTGATCGAACGCGCGAACCAATCGCTAGCTGAATATCAGAAAATTCGGCAATGGTTTCTGTGGCCAGAGCCTGATTTTCCCAGGACCGTGACGCAAAAGCCCATCCTCCCACGCATCCGCGAGGCTGTGACTCGCGCGAAAATGGGAACGCAGGAAGGCGGCTTGGACGGCGACTCTCTGGCCGCCCTGATTCGGCAAATTACGGGCCGTCAAGTTCAACCGGGCTCGAAGGACGCCGCGCTGGAAGCTGATCTGCAGCTCACTTCGCTGGATCGAGTCGAGTTGATGAGCGCGCTCGAAAAGCGATACCAAGTGGATTTGAATGAGGTGCAGTTTGCGGAAGTTGCGACGATCAGGCAACTCGAACGGCTCCTCAAAGATGGGGCTTCATCGCCCGTGGAACATGTCTACCCCACCTGGCCGCAATATTGGCTGATCACTGCTCTGCGCCTTGGCGTCTACTACTTGCTTGCATGGCCGGCAACCTACCTTATGGCTGCCCCTCGGATTTGCGGGCGCGAAAATCTGCGAGGACTTCGTGGACCAGTGCTCGTGATTTCCAATCATGTGACCTACCTGGATATTGCTTGGATTCTGCCAGCGCTCCCAGCGCGATTGCGAAACCGGCTTGCAACGGCAATGAGAGGCGAACGGCTGGCAGAAATGCGGCGTCCTTCGAACGACTTGAGCCGGCTTGAGCGCTTTATGGAACAGTTGAGATATTTTCTTGCGTCAGGCCTTTTCAACGTTTTCCCGTTACCGCAGAGATCGGGATTCCTCCAGAGCTTTGCTTTCGCGGGCGATCTTGCTGATCGCGGCTGGAGCACCCTGGTTTTTCCGGAGGGGCAAACCACCGAGGATGGCGGTCTGATGCCCTTTCGCTCCGGCATCGGCCTGCTTGCCAAGCAATTGAATATCCCGGTTGTGCCGATGCACCTGCGAGGACTGTATGACTTGAAACAGACGGGGCGCATTCTCGCCCGGCCCGGGCACGTGCAGGTGACGATTGGAGCGCCGGTGCGGTTCGAACCCAATCAGGATGCGAACGAGATTACCCGGGAACTTGGGCGCCGCGTTCGCGAGCTTCAGTCTGTCTGAGAATATTGCGTCCGCCGAAACACTGGCATGCGGCGAATTAAGAGGAAGAGCAGAACCAGCCCAAGGGCCAATGCAAGGGAAGCCCATTTCTGGGTCACTATGAATTGCTTCGCTGCCATGCCATAGCGGGCCCCCAGAAAGCCTTCGATGAAGAACAGAGAGCCACGGCCAACCAGGGTACCAATCACAAAGGTCATGAAGGGCACTTGAAAAACACCTTGCGCAATCACAAATGGTTTGAACGGCACGGGAAACGGCGCAACGGCGGGAAGAAAGACGGATGCCATCGGATACTCCTGGATGAGCTTTCGAATCCTGCCCGAGGGATGTGCCTGACTTTTGCGATAGTAGGCTTGCCCGCCTTTGCGGGCTAGCCAATAAATCCAGATGCATCCTGCCAAAGAGCCAAGCGCGGCCATCGCCGCGTAATATGGCATGCGCACCGGGTGCCGGCTGGAAAGCTCCATCAGGAGCAAATCTGTTATCAGGGGGAGCGGGACGAACGAAGAATCAATGAACGCGGACAAGAGTAGCCCGACTCCACCCAGAGCGGGCAACGTTAACTTCAGCCAGGACCTGAATTGAGTCCAACCCACAGCACCCTCAAGTTGCGCGATTATTCGTTATGGAGCGCTTGACCGCGCCCCCGTCTTTCAAGGCCGGGTTTCCATTCAATTATAGATGCATAGTACCTTCAAAGGGGCGCAAGGAATGTGAGTTCTAGAACTGAATATTTTGCCCGATTCGATGTATCTCTCTGGTGGTTTCCTAAATCCAAGATTTTGTAAACGGGGGAACACCCTTGCTTCTTCAGCCATTTTATAGCGGCTGCGAGGGGGCTTGAAAGAATCAATTCTGTATCGGTACATTTGGTGGCGGGCTAGGTGTGCGGGAACGCCACCTTATCTTATATAAAGGAGAGGAACGATTCATGTCCACTGTGGAACAACCACTTCCTACAGTTCCAACTCAACCATTTCGTCTTGACGTACCATTACACAATCTCCTTCAAGAACCTTCACAGCGGCCATCGCTCTATTCTTCAAAGGAAGTCGCGGCTCTTCCAGAGCCGACCTTTCCTCAACAACCCGAGCTTTTGCATGAACTGGATATGGCGGACATCGAGGCTCACGATCATGTCTTGCGCACCGGCAAGAGGCACTGGCCGGTTTCTCGCATCCTCAAAACGATGCGAGGTTGGATGGTGCCCTACATCAAGTCACGCGTGCTCCCAGGAGATTTCCAACCGATCATCGCTTACCTGTTTACTGAGTGGAAGTGCAACCTGGATTGTCACTACTGCTGGTCGTATGACAACCGGGTGAAAGGCATGACCGAGGAAACGGCGCGGCGCGCGATCGACTGGCTGGAATCAACGCCATGCCGCGTGTTGGCCCCTACGGGTGGAGAACCGCTGCTGCGCCCCGACTTCGTGCACAAGGTGATTTACTACGCCGCGAAGAAAGACTTCTGGGTCTACCTGGCAACGAATGCCCGGTTGCTTCGCCCCGAGGTAACCGATCGCCTGGCGGACGCGGGGATTGCCACCATCAACTTTGCGGTGGATACGATCAAGGAAAAGCCCGGCCTGCCAAAAGCCCTGGAGCACGTGCGTTCACACTTCGATTACCTGGTGAAGCGGCAGTACCGATACGGTTATACCGTTTTCTTCAACACCAACATTTGCCGCACCAACATCGAGGACGTCAAACAACTGGTGGAAATCGCGCATGATAACGGGATTTCTCTCACCTTCCACATCAATGAAGCGCCGATGATGGAGCAATCCCATTTCAAGCATTTACACGAGAACGACACCTACATCCGCCCGGAAGACTTTCCGATGGTCGATGATCTGTTGGATTGGCTCATCGACAAACAACGCCAGGGTTACAAGATGGTGGATTCCATTCCACGGTTGCAAAATATGAAAGGATTCATGCGCGGAGTGGGAGAGCATTGGGGTTGCCGGGCCGGTCAGAACTGGCTGATCGTCCGCACCGATGGAACCCTTGCGCCCTGCTTCCCGATGTATAACGCAACCTACGACTGGGGCACGGTCGAAAAAGAAAAGTTCGACCTCAAGCAACTGGGCGAAATGAAACAAGGCTGCGAGCCACACTGTTTTTCGACGCTGGGCTACAACGTCGCCTACTGTTACGACGCTGCGCGCGTGATGAAGTGGCTTCTGAAGCAGGCGAGTCACGGGTTCCAGGGAGTGACCGGCAGTTTTGAGTGAAAGATCGCTTGGGGGTGCCAGGGCGCCCGATCCGGCGGACGGAGATTTGCGTTTCCGCCACACCGGAGGAGCAAGGGCGCGTCCGAACGCCACTGATTCTGGTCAATTCGGAGGGGTCCTGGTTGAGCGGCCACTCGAACTTCTCATCCTGCGACACATTTTGCCGCTCTCAGGGCAGCCGTTGCCGCTCTGACGCCGCGCTTCGGGGCGAACTTACGCGACCCACTCTCTCCTCGCTTGGGCAACGGCTCTCAGTGCCACCGATTTGCGGAGCGCGGCTCGAGCGTGAAACAGGCGGCCTTTTGCGGCCGCGACGGAAATGCCCAGGCGTTGCGCTGTTTCCCTCAACGAGAGCTCCTGTAATTGGCCGAGTTGGACAACGGCGCAAATCCGCGGACGAAGACGGCGGATCGCCTCGCTCAAAAGTTTCTTTCGTTCACTCTCTACAACGGACTGTTCAGGATTCGGGGAAGCGTCGGGAAATTCTTGGATTAACGAGACCTTCTCGGGTCCCTCCATGGCGTCCGCCGAGACCTCGCGCATATTGCGCTTCTTGCGGAGAATCATCAGCGCGGAGTTAATTACGATTCGAGTCAGCCATGTGTAGAACGACGACCGGGCTTCAAAAAACTTCAGATTAGCGCACGCCCTGAGCCAGCAGTCCTGCAAAGCATCCTCCGCATCTTCCTTATTTCGCAGAACACCGAATGCCGTCCGATAAAGCTTGGCGGAGTGGTCTTTGAATAACTGCTCCTGGGCCATTGTGTCGCCGGCGATTGCCCGCTGAACGAGGCTCAACTCGGGTGGCGCTGAGGACGGAGCGAAGTGCGCCTCAGAATTTGGCGGGCTTGAGTCCAAGATGCCGCATGTGTCTGTTTTTCTTCCCCGGCGGTATGGGCGTGGATACTGTCCGCCGATTGTTGGCATGGAGTTAAAGATTGGGCTTTGCGTTACGCTCATCAGGAACCTCCCCGCAAATCACTTCGTCGTTCTCTTGTGATCCACTCGCGGATATATGCTGGGCAATTCTTGAGCTCGATGCTGTCCGCTTCGCAGCGTATAAAAAAGCTGATAACGTCTTGATCCACCAGCATCAGGTCTTTCAAGTCCAAGGCGATGCGCCAGTCACTCGCTTCCGCGCCGATCAGCGCCTGCAACTCGCCTATGTTTTCTGCGTCCATCCGACCGCTCAGCTTAAACATCACCCCCCCGTTCGCTCCCCTCGTGATCTTCAGCATTCGCCCACCCCTGAGAATGCTTGCTTTTGCGACGTTCGCTCACACGGCCGTGTAGTGGCAATCACAGCTCCAATTCTGAGTTGTTGAAAACAGGTTGGTTAATGGAAAGACGATTTGCGAGTCTTCGCAAAATTGCGAACTTTCGCAATCGCATGTCTTCAGACTTGTGGAAGAACGTATCTAAACGTGATCTTGCGGGGGATCTGTAGCTTTGAAGCGATTCTTATTGATTTTTAGCGACCTGATCTTCGACTCCAGGGTAGATCCTGGCAGGCCGAGTTTGGCCGCCGCACCCGACGGTCCGGACACTTGTCCTCCGCTCTCGCGCAGGGCAGTCTCGATCAGTTCTCTCTCCTGGGTAGCAAGCGTTCGGGATAGCTCGACCTGGCTGTTCGACTCGTGGCTCTTCGACTCGATTTCCGCAGGTTGCGGCGAAAGCCAACTCTCATCCACCGAGAAATTCTCCGTGTCGCACACGATTACCGATCGCTCGATGACGTTCTGCAATTCGCGAATGTTACCCGGCCAGGGATACGATTGAAGCAATTCAAGGCTCTTCCTGGCAACACCGCGGATGCTCTTTCCTGCGTTCCTCGCGTAACGATCGATGAAGTATTCAACCAGGACCGGAATGTCTTCCTGTCGTTGCCGCAGAGGAGGCACTTCGATCGGAAAAACGTTGAGCCGGTAAAAGAGGTCACTGCGGAACGTGCCTGCAGCAATGGCCGCCTGCAAATTGCGATTCGTGGCGGCAATCACCCGAACATTAGCCCGGATGGTCGCAGTTCCACCGACACGCTCGAATTCATGTTCCTGCAAAACACGCAGGAGAGCGATCTGGGTCTCGCAAGGAAGCTCTCCGACTTCATCAAGGAAGAGCGTGCCTCCTTCGGCCAGTTCAAAGCGCCCTAAACGCCGCTGTGCTGCGCCGGTGAAGGCGCCCTTCTCATGCCCGAACAATTCCGACGCTATCAAGTCGCGTGGGATTGCGGCACAGTTCACACTGACAAAGGCTCGCGAGGAACGGTGAGATCGTTTGTGGACGGCACGCGCGACCAGTTCTTTGCCCGTCCCCGTTTCGCCGGTGATCAGAACGATGGAGTCTGTGGGAGCAACCTTGGAGACACGAGAGAGTACCGCGTGCAGGACTGGAGAACTCCCGACGATCTCCTCGAACATCGATGCCCTGTCTATTTCTTCGCGCAAGGCAACGTTTTCGTTCTGGAGTTGTTGCTCAGACTGCTTGCGATCCTCGATATCGGTCGCCGCGGCATACCAACGTGTGAGGCGCCCTTGTTCATCCCGGATCGGATTAAAGCGAAACAGAAACCAGCGATACTGCCCGTCTTTTTTCTTTAGCCGTACTTCCATATCGTACGGGAACCCGCTTCGGAATCTGCTTGTAGCTTCGCGCGTTATGCGTTCCGCATCCTGTGGATGAAGCAGGCTATACAAATCAGCACTTTTCCACTGCTCAAGAGTGAGGCCGTGATAATCGAGCGCGGCCTTGTTGTTATAGAGAGGACTTCCATTAGGCCCAAATTCCGTGATGTGCAGAGGGGTGAGATCAAGGAGCTGCCGGAGTTCCCTTTCGCTTTGCCGGATCTTTTCTTCCGCCTGCTTGCGCTCGGTCACGTCCATGACGGTGCCGATGACTTCAGCGATTTCGCCCGATGCATCCACGACAGGATGAGCGATTGTGTGAAGGTACTTGATCCTGCCGTCCGGAAAAACAATTCGAAACTCACCCTCAGAATCCACCGTGTCCTTCCGCGCGGATTCCCTTTTCGCTCTCTGCTCGACTTCTGGCCGATCTTCAGGGTGAACCCTTTCTAGAAAAAACGACCAACTGGGTTTCGTTTTCTCGGGGTCACACTCATAAATGCGAAAGATCTCTTGCGACCAGAAGAGCTCGCGGGTAGGCACATTCCAAGCCCAACTTCCACTTCGGGTCAACCTCTGCGCTTCAGCCAGGTAACCCTCGCTCTTGCGTAGTTCTGTCTCTGCCCTCTTGCGCTCGGTAATGTCAATCACCGTGCCGACAAATTCCACCAGGTCGCCCGACTTGTTCAACACAGGATGTCCGATAGCATGGAGGTGCTTGACGGTTCCGCCGGGAAGAACAATGCGGTAGTCCGCTTCATAGTCTGCTTTCTGGGTTTCGGCTCTTTCGAAAAGTTCCCGAACGCGCTTTGCGTCCTCAGGATGATTCCTGCTAAGCCAAAATTCAGCGTTCGACGTATCTTCATCAGGGCTGATGTCATAGATTCGATACACTTCCGGCGAGACTGCGACCGCCCCCGAGAAAATGTCATGCCGCCAGCTACCCGTGTGGCTTATTCTCTGCGCCTCAAGCAAAGAATCTTCACTCCGGCGCAGCTCCTCGTTGGTTTGCGTGAGTTCGGCGGTTCGCTCCCTTACCCTCGACACTAGTCGGCTAATGAGGAAGCCGGTGGTCGAGAATGCAATCACCAAGGCAATATCCCGCGGGTCGCGCACCCGTAGATCGAAAATCGGCGGCGCAAAGAAGTAGTTGAAGCTTAAAACGGACAGGATGCAGCTAAAGAGTGACGCAATGAAACTGGCCCACAGAGAAATCAACACGATGAACAAGAAAAAGAGAAGGGCGGCCGTCACGGTAGTGACATGGAGACGAAAAGCTACAAAGGTCAACACTGCGAGAACAATGCCGACTAATAAGCAATCGGTGGCAGTGCGCCAGAATGCAGGCAAGTCCCGCGATCGTCTTGCGGCGAACAAGTTCGTCCCGAAGAGTCTTCTTGATGGTGTGATGGCTCACTCCAGGGTCACACTCTAGCTCTCGAATCTGAATCTGGACAGAGGCGTTTTGATGTTCGAGGCCGCAAGCGAGGCCATAAGATTGCGTTGAGACGGCTCTCAACGTGCCTTAGAAGAGAGGATTGCTAAGTTTGGCAAAGGTGTGAACACCTGTGATTTGTCTTTCCACTAAGACGCCTGTTTTCAACAGGCTAACATTGACCTTGTGATGGCCATTACATACTGTGGGATGGAACGTCGCGGACCAATGTTCCCCGCCCTGTTGGTATGTTTGGAAGGTGGTGCGGAATTGGAAGTAAAGACACAGTGGCTCCTCCAATCTCGATTCTTCAGATAGCCGGTAAGGCGGCGTTGGCCTACAGGCCGGGAAAAACCCGCACCCTTGAAAACCATAAGGGTGCGGCACCCAACTGCCTTCAGATGCCCATAGCGAAGGGGAACCCGGCCGCGCCGATCGCCTCGAACCTATCGCAGGTTGATATGCGCGGTTAGCGAAGAGTCGGGTTAAAAAAGCGAACCTGGGGCATCCGGCGCACGGGAATAAATGAGCTTCTGGCGTGTTTATCCGATGTACCTAACTGGAGGCTTCTTCCATGTCGTCACAACTCCCGATCACGTTGGCCGCCCTTACCTTCGGCCTGATCTTTTCTCCAAACGTCTCTAGCGTGAGAACCCTGCAGAAGAGCCTCACGTCAGAGCAGAAGCAAGTCGTCGATACAGTGAGCACAATATTCACTGCGGCCCGGGCAGACAACGTGGCGAAATTCAACTCCGTGATTGCATCAGACTTTTACATATTCGATGGTGGCGCCCGATTTAACGCAGAAACCATCATGGCGTTCATCAAGGCCCAGCATGCCGCGGGCAAGCGTTATGAATGGAACGTGACGGAACCCGACGTCCACATCAGCGGCAACACCGCTTGGGTGGCTTACGTCAATAAAGGCAGTATCACCGACGCTTCCGGCACCGTGAACCAGAACTGGTTGGAATCAGCATTCCTGGAGAAACAGGCCGGCACGTGGAAGATCGTCTTCATGCACAGCACGCGCGTCCCTATGGCGACTCAACAGAACCAAAGCAAATAACAGATTTACGTCTCCGGGACCAATATGGCGCTTGTTTCATCTTGGCGGGCTGCGAATAATAGCGCGGATGAAAGAAAAATTACGGGCTGAATCGTCGCTGCAGGTTGCCATGCTTTCCTGGTTGAGGGAGCGCACGGAAGAGATGGCTGCGCTGCTGGCGGAGCTGGTTGCGATTCCCACGGAGAATCCGCCGGGGAAAAATTACCGGGCTTGCGCTGATTTGCTGGAACAACGCGTCCGGGAACTGGGTTTGGAGTGTAGGCGAATTGTTCCCGCTGGAGCGGGAAGCGAGCCCGAGGATGCTCCTGCGTCTCTCCTGGCAAGCCATGGCAGCGGGGAGAGAACACTGTATTTCCACGGACATTACGATGTGGTGCCGGCGCAATCGGCGGAACAGTTCCGGCCGATGCGAAAAGAGAATTTTTTGTTTGGACGCGGGTCCTGCGACATGAAGGGCGGGATCGTGGCGATGCTCTACGCGATGCTGGCGATCAGGGAATGTGGCGAGGAGTTGAATGGGAGGATCGGACTGATGCTGGTGCCCGATGAAGAGACTGGGGGACAGCGTGGGTCCGGGAGGCTGGCGCGGGAAGGATTGCTGGGGCAAGGCGGAGTGGGGATGCTGCTGGCGGAGCCGACCAGCGGCGTGGTGTGGAACGCCAATCGCGGGGCAATTACACTGCGGGTGCGAGTGCTGGGCAAGCCGGCGCACGTGGGATTGCAGCATCAGGGAGCAAACGCGTTTGAGCGGATGCATCGAGTGGTCGAGCGGCTGCAAGAATTGAAGCGCGAGGTGGAGCGGCGCAGCACACGATGCAGCGTTGGCGCGGAGCAAAGGCGCAATTCGATTCTGATGCTGGGCGGGCAGAGCGGCGGCGGAACCAACTTCAATGTGGTGCCGGAGGAGTGCTGGTTCACGGTGGACCGGCGAATCAATCCGGAAGAAAACCTTGCGGAAGAAAAAGAAAAGTTGCTGGGCGCGCTGGAAGAATGCAGAGAGATGGGGATTCCGCTCGAATGGGAAGTGCTGCAAGAGGGGGGCTCGGCGGCATCGGGCGAAGGCGAAGCGTTAGGTGTGGCGCTTTTGCGGAGCGCGCAAGCGGTGACGGGCGAAGCGGCTTGCTTTGAAATGTGTCCCGGGCTGCTGGAAACGCGGTTTTATGCGGCGGCCGGGATGCCTGCCTACGCCTATGGCCCGGGACTGCTTTCGGTGGCGCATGGACCGAACGAATACGTGGACTTGCGGAAGGTGATCGATTGCGCGGCGATCTATGCGCTGACGGCGGTGGAGGTATTGAACGGGTAAGTTTTTGAGGCGCGCGCCTTTTTTGCTTTTGAGGAAATGAAGCCGAAACTAAGAGTGGAGCAAGACCCAGGTACCAAAAGGCGGAACCTGGGGTTCCGGCGATTCCAGCGCGGGCCTTCAGATGCCGGACAGACTTAGGGCGCCAGGTGTTATTCGGAAACGGAAGCTTGAAATCAACCAAGGATCACTCAGCGCTTGAGCCACCCCTGTTGTACCGTGAGTGCCCCCAGCACAACCAATGTGGCGAGCGTTGTTATGTGAAGGATTACATGAAGTGTATTGAGCCTGATGCCATTGCGGACAGGCAGGAAGGCGTGCGTTTCGCCAAACATGACCTGATAGCGCGCTACGCGCTCGGAGTCAGAACGAAAGAGATATGGAACCCACCACGCCTGCAATTCGCCGACGAACAAAAGGGCATAGCTGATCCAGAGCCACCAAAGCAACCAGTTTGGATAGAGTCTGCTGAAGCATACAGCGCTGGCGGCGAGTCCAATCGCAAATGGAACGACGCTAATGAGAGTGGCAGCGAGAAGTTTGCGCCCCGGGTTCGCCGCGCGAACAGCCCTCACGTCATTGAGTGTTCCGAGAGGAATCCAATCGTGGAAGGCTAGGAACAAAACGTGAAAGCACTGAAGCCCAAGCAGTGTGCCGATGAGGATTGGAACCATAGAGACCGGGATTATACGGCACGACACTCTGTCAGTCTCTGCAATCTTATATTCCCGGGCTAGGTGCTGCACGGCTGAAAGACACGAGGGTGTGGCACCCAACAGCTAGTCCTGTTCGCCGAGGGTTTGGACGTAGGTTTTGCCGTAGGGGTAGAAGAGGTCTTTGCGGCCTTGCTGCCAGGCGGCTTTTAGTTCGGGGGTGGTGATGTCCCAGTCGGGGCGGCATTTTTTGGTTACGGCGCGGAGGTCCTGGCGGAGATCTTCGACGGTGGGGCGGCCGAGAAACCAGTAGCCGTTGTAGATTTTATAAATGACGAGGCCGGGCTCGAGGACAATCACGTGAGGGATCATGGGATTGTGGAGAGGATCGGTATATTCGGCGATGTCGAGATCTTTTTGGACGATGCGCCCCGAGTCGGAGAGGAACGGCCAGTGGGCGTCGACTCCGCTGCGATACTCATTCGTTTCGGTGATATTGTCGGTGCTGATTGTGACGAGACGGCAATAGGCAACCTCCAGCTCGCGGTGGAGTTCCACAAGCCCTTCCGCCTGGCGGCGGTCCTTGGGGCAGAAAGCTCCGCGGCTGAGGACGAGCAACATGGGATGTGGCCCTTGCAGCTCGGAGAGCTTGCGGCGTTTCGCGGTGTGGTCGGAAAGCTCGTAGTCGGGGAAGATAGCGCCTGGAACGATGTCAGATCGCATGGGAAACCTCCACAGTTGGATGCGCGGGGCCGGATTATGTCTCAATACTTGGGAATCGGCAGACTCTAATCAAGGTTGCCGCGGGGAGAAGTCCGTGAGGACAAGAAACGTGGAATCAATTTTCTCGACCAGCTTGCCATTGGCCTCGGACTTGTCGCGTACACTCTGCCATTCCGGGTCATCGCGGAAAGCTTGCCAGTTGGCGGTGGCGGCGTCGCGATTCGGATGCGCGAGGATGTACACGAGGGTCTTGCCTTTGAGGGGTTCGTCGGTAGGCGTCCAGTACGCTATGTTTTTGATGCCGTGCTTTTCAAAGAGCCGCATAGTGTGTTCGCGAAAGCGGCGCAGCAAATCCTCGAGCTTGCCGTCATAAACGTGATAGACGCGGAGCTCATAGACCGCTGTTGAGTTTTGCCCGGAGCCCGACTTCTCCTGTAGCGAGGCGGCCCAGGCTGCTGGTGGAAGAAAGGAAAGTGCAGGAAGCGATTGAAGCATGGTGCGTCTTTTCATGTGCGCGATTCTAGCAAAGGTTCAGGCCGGGTGTCCCGTCCTCGGGGCGAGTGGGTCGCCCTTGTGGCGGCTTGCGCGGGCTACCATTTGCCGGCGTGCGCGCCGCCATCCACGTGCAAGATTTCACCAGTGGTGAATGTGGCGTCCGTCAGGAACAAAACTGCTTCCACGATTTCCTTGATTTCACCGATTCGGCCGACCGGATGCAACCCTTTGAGAAACTCATGGGTCTCGGGTTTGTGCATCGGAGTGTTGATGGTGCCGGGCGCAACGGTATTTACACGAATGCCGTCTTTTGCGTACTCGATGGCCAGCGCCCGCGTCACCGCATTCAAACCGCCCTTAATCATAATTTGAAGGGCCGCTGGTGCGCCTGCGATCGGCTGGTCAACAAAGGTAGTTGATATATTGACGATGCTGCCGCTCTTCTGCCGCAACATTTGCTTCACCGATAGCTGGGAAACGTAGAGAAAGCCCGCAAGGATCGTGGATACCAGGGCATTGAAATCTTCGGTGCTGTACTCGGTGAAAGGCTTCGGGATAAAAAGACCGGCATTGTTCACCAGCACATCAATCCGGCCGAAGCGGGATACGGCGGTCTCCACGATCTTTGCGGCCGTCTTCGGGTCGCCGATGTCTCCGCCGACCAGAGCGAGATTTGGCGCCGCCGGGAACGGATTTGATTTGATGATGTTTCGCGAGTTCCCCACCACGTTATAACCACGTTTCAGAAACGCTTCCACGAGTCCGGCGCCGATTCCCTGCGAGGCGCCTGTAACGATTGCCGTCATTTGTGTATTTGCCATGGCTGAGCTCCTTGGGGATGCCCCGCTTGACCAAATAGAAAGTCAAAACCCGCACCCTTGAAAACCACAAGGGTGCGGCACCCAACTGCCCTCACATGCTAGCCCATGCGCGACCCGCCT
>Ga0210399_10001260_pt1 | contig 19864 bp, 17 predicted proteins | sample IncBWC14MmetaG_FD_150865 | JGI IMG/M metagenome (GOLD analysis project Ga0210399, IMG submission 150865) | Forest soil microbial communities from Barre Woods Harvard Forest LTER site, Petersham, Massachusetts, United States - Inc-BW-C-14-M | ecosystem: Environmental > Terrestrial > Soil >... | reverse complement strand
CGAATGCCGAAACAATGACAAAGCTCGAATGCCAAAAAGAGATGCCGCTTTTGCTTTCGAATTTCGGGCTTCGTCATTCCTTCGGCATTCGTCATTCCAATCATTCGTGCTTCGTCATTTCGCGACGCGCGTTCGCATTTCCTGTTTTTGGTCGGCGCGGGCACAAGCTTCTTCAGCGCTAATGAAGCCGCGATTGTAAAGATCGATCAGTGCATCATCCATGAGTTGCATCCCTTGTTTTTTGCCGGTCTGAATGATGCCGGGCAGCATGTAGCTTTTCGCTTCGCGGATGACGTTGGCAACCGCCGGCGTGTTGGTCAACGTCTCGAGCGCGAGTACACGACCCTGGCCATCGGCGCGCGGCACCAGTTGCTGACTAATGATGCCGCGCAAGGATTCGCTCACCATGGTGCGAATTTGATCCTGTTGATCGGGCGGGAATACGTCGAGCAATCGGTCGAGCGTGCGCGAGGCATTTCCGGTGTGCAGCGTTCCCAAAACAAGATGACCCGTCTCCGACGCCGTGATGGCGAGCGAGATCGTTTCCAGATCGCGCATTTCGCCGACCATGATCACATCCGGGTCTTCACGCAGCGCGCCGCGCAACGCCGCGGCGAACGAGCGCGTATGCGTGCGGACTTCGCGTTGCGTGATGTGACAACCTTTCGGCTCTAAAATGTATTCGATCGGATCTTCGAGCGTGATGATGTGCTCGCGGCGCTCCAGGTTTACTTGTTCAACCAATGCAGCCAGCGTGGTGGATTTGCCGCTGCCGACCGAGCCGGTCACCAAGATGAGGCCGTTCTGATAGCGCGTGAGTAATTTGAGATGATCGGGCAGACCGAGGTCATCCATCGTCCGCACCTGTGTGTTGATAATACGAAAGACGATGTCAACTCCGAGCCGCTGGCGCACGACGCTCGTGCGAAAGCGACCGAAATTATTTGCGTAGGCAAAATCGGCATCGCCGCGCTTGGCCAATTGCGTCTTGTGCGATTCGGTGAGAAAACCATCCGCCAGCGCACGTGTATCATCTGCTCTGAGACGCGGCGCGTCGGGCCAGATTGGTTGCAGCGTTCCGTGCAAGCGCCAAAGCGGCGCCGCATTGACACCGAGATGGACGTCGGACGCGCCGGCCCGTTGTCCAATCGATAAATATTGGTCGATGTGAGCAAGTGGATGCGCTTGCCTCGCACCGAGCTTTTCCGTGGATTTGGCGGTCATGGCGCGCGTCGAAATCATTATGCGCCGCGGCCCGCGCGTAAACTCAAAACCAAGTCACTTTTCCCGAGCGGCGCGAGCCGCTGGCAAACGCGCTGACTTTTTTCTTGAGAAAACCGACGATCACCGGCTTGAGCACGTTCGCCGCGATCTTCAAAACGCCAAGCACGAACCCAGCTTCGAGAAGTCTTCCGGTCGATTTCCTCCCGCTTTTAGGATCGACATAAACTTTTTTCTTCCGCCTCGGTAGAACCGTGAAAAGAAGACCGGCCGCAGCCGCGGCGCCCAGCCAGAGAACCGTTTGAGTTTGAAACGACCTCCGGATCTTGCGCGGAAAATCCAGTTCGTAGCGCAGGCCTCTGAGGTCACGCGTCAGGCGTTCGCGCGAGCGCGTGATTTCCTCTCTCAGTTTCTCGGCCGGCTCGTCGCTTCCAGATTCTTTAGCCATTCACGATCTTTCTTTAATTCAGATGCCGTCGCGCGAAAGAGCGGCTTCATCATCCGGCTGCGCGCGACCAGGAGGAGAACCAGCGCGATGAGGAAATGCATGCCGGCCGCCGCCAGCGCCACCCACAGCCACGAGACCTGAGCGAGGCGCGCCAGGCCGGCGACCGCGCTTACGATGAGAAAAACATACCCAATCGCGACGAGCATCACAGCCGCGATCAGACAAGCGGCGAGGCCGAGCATCTGCAGCAGCGCCACTTTCGATTCCTTCGAAAAGAGCGCAAAGCGGCTTTCGAAAAAACCCACCAGCGCGCTCGCCAGCGCGAGCAAGTTATCGAGCAAACCAGCGTGCCCCGCGGGGTTGCGGGAGCGAGTGGCTTCGTCAGCCATTCAGCGCAGCGCGGTTAACGCCGGAAGATGAGGCCCAGGACAAACCCGATACCAAGCGCCGTGAAAACCGCCTTGGTCGGGTTTTCCCGCACATACTGCTCGGCGTCCTCCTGAAACGTGCGGGCGCGACTCGTCGCATCGTCCCAGGCTTGCTCGGCTTTGCCACGTGCGTCACCCCAAGCTTGCTCAGCCTTGCCGCGGTATTCTCCCGCCATTGCGCCAGCCGCGTCTCGCAAATCCTCAGCGGCTTTGCGCGCGTGCGTCTTGCTGCTCTCCAGTTTGTTTTGCGCGTCTGTCATTCCATGTTTGTTTTCTTCAGCCATTGGTGTTCTCCAGTTAAATCTCACTCCAACTATCCGCGCGCTCTTGATTTTGAGCAACTAGCGCGCCGAACAAATCTTTCCCTAACGAAAACGCAACTCGCACCTCGCTTGCGCTTCTGAAAATGTCGATCGTTGAAGCGTTAAAGAGCTACAGGGTTTAAGCGATTTACGATTTAACGCGCGCATCCGCTTCAGCGGCGCGCTACTGCTCGCGAAAAATGATCCGCGCCTTGGTCAGATCGTAAGGGGACAATTCTACCGAGACCTTATCGCCCGGCACGATGCGAATGAAATGCTTGCGCATCTTGCCGGAAATATGGGCGAGGACATTGCGCTGGCCGGGAAGATCGACGCGAAACATCGTGCCCGGCAACACTTGCGTCACCGTCCCTTCCGTCACAATTTGTTCCTCTTTCGGCATTCGCGCGAACATAATCGCAGACGATGCGTCTCTCAACCGGCGTGCGGCGGCGGACATGTCGCACAGCGACGTGGCTACAACCACCTTGTCGACCTTATCAAAATCGCTCGAGCGAGATTGTCGGCAAGTATTCGCCGAGTTCCTGTCGTTTCCACCACCCGCCCGTTTCTCGATGCTCGTTGCTGGTTGTAAATCTGTATCGATAGAAAGTCGCCCGGATGTATCGCGGCGGTTTTTGCGGAAAAGGATTGCGCGCGAAGAGCCGCGTCACGTCCGTTTTGCCTTCGAGCAAGCGAACTTCGAGGTTGTAGAACCACAAATTTTCCCGAGGTGATCCCAGCGCGGCGAACCACATCTGCCAGTCGAGCCGCGGTTGATGCGGCGCGCACCAGCCGGGTGCACGCATTACATCGCCCGGTTTCCATTTGAATTCGTAAGGCAGCCAATCGATCCCGTCCGCGCTCCCTTCGATTTCAATTTCGCGGCGGTCCTTCGTCATTACGCGGAAAAGTCCGTAGCCGTTCGCGATCCGGAATGGTTCAACGCGTTCGTAAACGAATGCGAGCGGGCGCGGCCACCTCGCTTCCGGTTTGAATGCGGTAAAGATGAGCCACCCATCCAGCGGCAACATCACAATGATCACCCCAACCGCGCCGTAGATCGGCAATCGATCCTGTAGCCGTGTCGCTGTGCGAAACGTGCGCGCCTCGCGCAGCGAGGCGGCTACAGCGTCATCCATCAGCAACAAGCAAAGCGCGATCGTGAGCAGATTGAAGAAACAGTAATTGCCGGTGACAGCGATGACGGCTTGCAGAAAAATGAACAAACCGGCAGCGATGAGCCGCAGGCGGCGCGGCGCCCAGATAAGAAGCGGCACAAAGATTTCGACCACGAGACAGAATGCGACCGAAAAATGCTTGAACCATTCCGGGCTCTTGTCCGCCCACCACGCAAAAATTGTCGGCAGCGGTTGCGACCAGTAGTGATAATCGAGCGCGGTCAGGGCACTCCAATGGAAAAAATGATCGAGCCAGCCCCAGGAGTCATCACCGCTCGTCAGCTTCACGACGCCGGACATCACCATCAATTTGAAGAGAAGCAGCTTGAGCAAGAACAACGCAGATCGGGAGAGCGGCGGTTCGCGATCGCGTTTTGGCCACCACTGCCATGGAGCGAGAAAGATCGACAAGAAACCAGCCTCCAGCAGCAGAATGTCCCATTGAAAATTGAGAAATGTTTGCCCGGCGATTGTGAGCGAGAGATAAAAAACAAACAGCGCGATCAGACAGGCGACGGGAACGATCCCGCAGATCAGAAACAGCGACAGAACAACGCCGCTACCGCACAGGAAATGGAGAAAGGCGTTGCTCGAGTTGACCCAGCAAAGCGTGGGCAAGATCGAATAAGCCCGCCCCCCAAGTTGGTCATGAGCTGCCAATAGAAATTGACTCACCGGCGAGATTCCGTTTGCGCCGACGAGTCCATCGACCTGCGCCCAAAACGATACAAAGGCGATCAGATAAACCAGCCCGAGCGCGCGGAGAAACCAGCGGCGCGCCGCAAAATAAGTCGGCGGCCGCACGTCGGCGCCCCAAAGCAATCGGGTAACTGCCGACCCAAATGTCCGGTGACGCGCAATAATTTTGTAAGCAATCTCGGAAATCGCCGCGAAACCAGGAACGTGATCATAACTCCACGCCATCCATTTGCGCGAAGATCGACAACTCAACGAACGATAGACCGCCTCTGCCGCGGAAAAAATTTCGCCCTCTTTGTTAATGTAAATGACCGAGCGTTGGAAGTGCTCTCGCGGTATTTCAGGAAATCGCAGCGCGGCTTTTTGATAGGTCTCGTACTCGACCTCGCCCGCGGTAAGCACACGCCAGCGCTCGATCCATAATCGGCAAAAATGACACTCGCCGTCCCAAATCATGAGCGGCTTCGGTGGCGGCGAAGCCACGCGCGGATGCGAACTCTCATTCATCACGTTGTCCCTGTAGCGGCGGTCTGTGACCGTCGCACTATTATTTCAAAATTAATGCGACGCTCGTAGAGCGCCGCTACAGATTAAATTCTGTCCAAACCGGCGCGTGATCGGAAGGTTCTTTTCCCTTCCGCATCTCGCGATCGATGCCGGCATCAGTGCATTTTGTCGCGAGTGATTTGCTCGCGAGGATCGCGTCGATGCGCAGGCCGCGATTTTTTGGAAAAGAAAGCATCCGATAATCCCACCAACTGAAAAGCCCGCTCTCTTTGTGATGAAGTCTCAGCGTGTCGGTCAAGCCGGCATCGCATAATTGCTGAAACGCCGCGCGTTCTCCGTTAGAACACATGATCGCGCCGCGCCACAGCGCCGGATCGTAAACATCGGCATCTTCTGGCGCAATGTTGAAATCGCCACAGACGGCAAGATCGAGATCCTTTTCTTTCGTTAGGCAATCAAGCAACCGCACGTACCAATTCAGTTTGTATTCGTACGCCGGCGATCCAACCGCCTGACCATTGGGCGCATAGATCGAATAGACCTGCACATTGTCGATCCTCGCTGCAATGACGCGCGCTTGCGCATCGACAATTTCATCGCAAAGCGACGCCCGGACATCACGCAGTTTGGTTTTCGAGAGAATGGCGACCCCGTTGTAAGATTTCTCGCCGTGGTAGGCCGAATGATAACCGGCCGATTGCAAGGCGAGCACAGGAAATTGGTCGTCCGTGCATTTGGTTTCCTGCAAACAGACGATGTCCGGCTTGGTTGCGTCGAGCCAGGCAAAAAGGCGATCCTGACGTTTGCGCAACGAATTGATGTTCCAGGACGCAATTTTCATTCTGAATAGTGATCCATGGTAAGTGAATAGTCGCGATGGTCTGCCTCTTGCTGATCACATCACCATTACTGATTACGATTCACACTCAACGCCTCCTGGTGCCCGATCTATAGCTAGAGCGGCATTAACCGATACTTCGTTGCAATCCGCCATTTTAACCCAGTAGCTGCATTCGTGACGGACAAGATCGGAAGCCGCGACAGAGTTCTACAAGGCGCATGGTTGCTTTTGGCCTTGATCGTCTTCAGCCTCGTTATCGCAATTCGGATTCGACTCCTGGGAACTCCGCTGGATAGCGCCGAAGGTGAGTACGCGTATGCCGGTCAACTCATGTTGCAGGGCATCCCGCCATATAAGCTCGCCTACAACATGAAATTCCCCGGAACTTTCGCCGCTTATGCCGGGATCATGTCGATCTTCGGACAAACAATCACTGGAATTCATCTCGGCTTGCTGTTGGTCAATGCTGCCACCATCACGCTGATCTTTTTCCTGGGCCGACGACTCGTGAACTCAACAGCGGGCATCACCGCGGCGATGACCTATGCGGTCCTCTCTGTGGGTTCATCGGTGTTTGGACTCGCCGCTCACGCGACGCACTTCGTGATGCTTCCGGTTCTCGGGGGAACGCTGCTCTTGCTCAGGCAATCGGATGGGAAAGCGGTCGGGCAAGTATTCGGGAGCGGATTGCTTTTTGGTATTGGCTTACTGATGAAGCAGCCGGCGGTTTTTTTTATTCTGTTTGGAGCAATGTACCTGCTCTCCCATGATATTCGCCGCCGGCTTGGGCTGAAAAGTATCCTTTCACGAAATCTAATCTTCGGCGCCGGTGCAATTCTTCCCTTCGGGATTACGTGCCTCCTTCTCTGGTACGCAGGCGTGTTTGACAAATTTTGGTTTTGGACAATCGACTACGCGCGTCAATACGGCAATTTAGTTCCACTGACCCAAGCACCAGAGATTTTCGCTGAGAACGTGGGGCACGCGATTGGGGCTGGCTGGGCGCTATGGACATTGGCAGGCCTCGCCCTGTTTGCGGGACTTTGGCATAAAGAAACGCGCGCGAGCACAGGCTTCCTGATCGGCCTGCTCGTGTCTTCGGCATTGGCGCTTTCCGCAGGATATTATTTTCGGGCCCATTACTTTATTCTGATTCTTTCAGCAGTTTCGCTGCTTGTCGGCCTTGCAACCAGCAAACTGTCGGAGCTCACAGCCAGTCACACGAGCGTGGTTCGATTTGTGCCGTTCCTTCTGTTTGGCACGATGATAAGTTTGCCTATTTTCTCGGAGAAAAAGTACTTCTTTGAAGCTTCTCCTGTTGAAGCGTGCCTAATGATTTACGCAGAGAATCCGTTTCCAGAGTCCATCAAGATTGCAGAATATGTGCACGACCACACGAGCCCGACTGACACGATTGCGGTGTTGGGATCGGAACCTCAAATTTATTTTTATTCAAAGCGGCACTCTGCGACCGGATACATTTACACTTATAGTTTAATGGAAGCGCAAAGCTTTGCACGACAGATGCAGGAGGAGATGATCCGCGAGATTGAACTTGCGCGGCCAAAATATCTGATCTTCGTAGGGATGAGCACCTCCTGGTTGCGCCTCCCCGAATCCGAGCAGCTGATTTTTACATGGGCAAACGAGTATATCAGAAGGGATTACACGATAGTGGGCGCCGTGAATATCACAACGTCAGACAGTTCTGATCCTTACTCTGTAGACCGGCCGAAATCGGTGCCGCATCCAGCGAATTATGTTGCGATTTACAAGCGGAAAAATGATTTAAGCGCCTTGCGGTCTCAAGGGGCTTTTAATTTACGAATTGACCAGCCACGTTTCATTATTAATCACTTGTCACCTCTCACAATTCCAATTCCGCTCCAGGCAGTGGAACAATCACTTCTGTCCCCGGAAGATCGACACTCAACTTCGCGCGCATCCACTCCACCGCCGGGGGATCGCCGTGCACGAGCATGATTTTCTTCGGCGAAAGTTTTTTGGCATTAGGCAATGGGGCCTCACGCGGTGCGTGCGCGCTGAATTGAAACTGTTCGATGTGGCAACGCACGCGCTGCGCCGGCTCATCGGGATCGAGCGTTACTTCCGCGCCCGGTTGCGTATCTCGCAAGATTCCGGCCGGAGTTTGAGGATCAGCGTAGCCAACAAAAAGGATCGAGCTCCGCGGATTCCCGATGATGCGTCGCGCAAAAATATTGGAGAGAGTTTTTGGCACCATCATTCCACTGGAAAGCGCATAAATGCGCCCGGAACGCGCCGGCGCGTCCCGAATGGTCTGACCGTTTAAAACAAACGGCGCAACTTCCTCCATCAATTGCAGGCGCGGCAACCGGCGCCGGCTTACACGCGCGCGACGATCGTAAATCTCCGTCATCTTCGAACTGAGACCGCCAATATAAATCGGGAAATTAGTCAGTAATTTTTCCCGGCGGAATTGATAAAGCATCGCGAGCACTTCCTGGGTTTTGCCGAGCGCGAAAACGGGAATGAGCACGCATGCGCCGTGCTGGAAGGCGCGATCGATTGCTCCGGCCAAACGCCGTTCTTCACCGGCGCGCGTCCAGTTCGCGGACTTGGCATGATCGCCCCGTGTGCTCTCCATGATCAAGATATCGATCCCCTCCTCGGGGAACATTGCCGCGGACATGATCGTTTGATCGTCGAAGTTGACGTCGCCCGTGTAGAAAATCGTGCGGCCCTCGGCGCGCAGCAAGATTCCAGCAGAGCCGAGCACGTGGCCGGCGTCAAAAAATTCAAAGGTCAGCGCATCCGTGTCGCGCTCAGTCGCCCGTTCACCGGAGATCGTGATGCGCTGCCGCAATGGACACCAGTGCCAAAAATCTGCTGCCCGGTCGATTTCGCGGTGGGTAAAAAGCGGGTACAATCCCGCGACTGCGGGACCTATCTCCTCGCGCTGGCGCGTCATCACGTTGACCGAGTTGTGCAGTAAGGCGCTGCCGATTTCCGCGGTCGTTTCCGTCATGAAAACGCGTGCATTGGGTTGCCGTCGCATGAGCACGGGAAGTGTGCCAATGTGGTCCTGGTGCGAATGCGAGATCAGGATAGCATCGAGCTGTCGGTCCGCGATCGGCTTCAAATTTGGCAGCGCATCCTCGCCCACATTTTTCGGGTGCATTCCGCAGTCGAGCACCAGGCGATGACCACCGATCTCAATGTAATATGAGTTCGCGCCGATCTCCGTGCGCCGCGTCAGGTTGATAAACTTCAGCATGTTTCTTGCTCTTGTTCCCAAGCGTAGTTGTATTCCTATTCCTGTTCGACAAAGAATAAGAATACGGTGGCAACTTTATCCTGACTATTTCGTTCAATTAGCGTGCTCACACCGTTGCCAGCGCAAAAATGGAATGAAGAGACAGCCGCGCATCTGCTGAACCGAGCGGCATTCGGCGGCACGCCTTCCGAGATCGGGACGGCTCGTAAGAAAGGGCTCGCGACAATGGTGCGGGAACTAGTCGATGTTCGCGGCGAAGCCACCAACGTTCCGCCGCCGGCGTGGGCGCATCCGCGCAACATCCGCGAGATGCGGATGGAAATTAAAGGCGCAAAAGATCGGGGCGAGAATTTTCAGGAGAAGGCGCGCCAACTGCGCGCGATGGAGGGCGAAGAGATTCTCGATCTTCGCCATTGGTGGCTCGACCGGATGATGAACGGCCCGGCGCCGCTTCTCGAAAAAATGACGCTGTTTTGGCACGGCCATTTTGCGACCAGCGTCCAAAAAGTCAGAGACGGCTACTTCATGTGGCTGCAAAACGACACGCTCCGCCGGAACGCGCTCGGAAATTTCGGCACGCTCGTAAAAAAAATCTCCCGCGACCCGGCGATGATGATCTATCTCGATCTTCAACAGAGCCGGAAAGAGCATCCGAACGAAAATTGGGCGCGCGAATTGATGGAACTGTTTACGGTCGGCATCGGCAATTACACGGAGCCGGACATTCGTGAATCGGCGCGCGCCTTCACCGGTTATCGAATCGACATGACGACGCAGCAATTTCGCTTCGCGCCGTTTCAACAGGACCTCGGCCCAAAGACTTTCATGGGCAAAACCGGTCCGCATAACGGCGACGACATCATCGATATTCTGATCATGCAGCCGGCGTGCGGCCAGTTCATCGGCCGGAAGCTTTGGCGATACTTCGTCGAGGACGATCCCTCGCCGCAAGTTGTCGATGTCGTCGCCAAGCGAATTCGCGCGCACAATTACCAGATCCAGCCGGTCCTCCGCGAGATCTTCAGTTCGGAGGAATTTTATTCCGAGCGGGCGATGCGCCCGCAAATCAAGAGCCCGATTCAATACATCGTTCAGACTTCGAGACTGCTCGATACGCAATTGCCTTCGCCCATTGTCGCACAGAATGCGATGCGGCAGATGGGCCAGATTCTTTTCGCACCGCCGAACGTGAAAGGGTGGGACGGCGGCAAAGCGTGGATCAGTACATCGACATTGTTGTTCCGCTATAACTTCACCAATTATCTGATTAACGGCGACGCGATGCTGCCCGCGGGCAGCCCGCCACGAGGTCAAGGCGGAGATCTAGGTTTCCGCCGACCAGGAGCGCTCGCCGAGGAAATTCGACGCGACCCGATCGACATCGGCAAACTCGTACCGGCCGAATTACGCGACAAACCGCGGACACTTGTCGATCTTCTGAGCACGCGGTTCTTTCAAAATCCGCCGTCGGAAAAAGAAGCGGACGCCTTCGTGCAATATCTCGAGGCACGCAAACCGGATATGAGCGATGCAACGATGCGCGGACTCGTGCACCTGATGATGAGCACGCCGCAATTTCAATTAGCCTAACGAATCTATGCGAATAACTCTGCAAACACGGCGGCAATTCATCCGCACCTCCATGCTTGGCGCGGCCGCGACCTGGACGCTCCCGGTTTTTCTCGAGAAAACATTCTTCGCGCTCGATGCGATGGCGGCGGACGCCCTCACCCAAACGGTTACCGGAAAGGACGGAACGATTCTTGTCGTCTTGCAAATGGCCGGCGGAAATGATGGCCTGAACATGGTCGTGCCTTATGCAGATGATGCCTACCATCGCGCCCGAACGCGACTCGCACTTCCCGCAGATCAAATTCTCAAGATCGACAACTACGCCGGCCTAAATCCGAAATTGACCGGACTGAAATCGCTTTTTGACGAGGGCCAGCTCGCTGTTATCCAAGGCGTTGGTTATCCAAACCCGAACCGCTCGCATTTCCGTTCGACCGAAATCTGGCAAACGGCATCGGAGGCGGATCGCACTGTGAGCGACGGCTGGCTCGGCCGTTACTTCGACAATTGCTGCGCGGGTGCGGATCCGACCGTCGGCGTGGCTATCGGAGAAGAAACACCACAGGCATTCGCGGCAAAGAATCCGACCGGAGTGACTTTCTCCAGACCGGAGCAGTTTCGCTTTCGGCCATCGGAACCAAACGATGATCGCATGAGTGCTGAGGAAATGTTCTTCCGCCAACTCAACGAATCCGGAGTGGTCGAAGAGAGCGCCGCAACCGACGGCGCTTCCATCGGCGCGATTTCCGGAAAGACAAAGAACGATTTGAGCACGATGGACTTTCTGCGGCGCACCGCGCTCGATGCCCAATTGAGCTCAGACAAAATTCTCGCAATCGCGCGTAAGTACAAATCGACTGTGACGTATCCGCAGGGCCAGCTCGCCGCGAGTTTGAACATCATCGCGCGCATGATCGCGGGCGGTTTGCCGACGCGCGTTTATTACGCGAGCCAGGGTGGTTTCGACACCCACGCCGGACAGATAAACGCGCATGAACGTTTAATGGGCGAATTCAACGGCGCGGTCAGCGCATTTGTTACCGATCTGAAGCAGCAAGGAAATTTCGAGCGTGTGCTGCTGATGACGTTCAGCGAATTTGGCCGGCGCGTTCAAGAAAATGCGAATGGCGGGACCGATCACGGCGCAGCCGCGCCGATGTTCGTACTCGGCGGCACGGTCAAGCCCGGCATGTTCGGCAAATACCCGAGTCTGACCGACCTTGATCGCGGCGACCTCAAATTCAACACCGATTTTCGCAGCGTTTACGGCACCGTGCTGGATCAGTGGCTGAAAGCACCGAGTCAGATCGTGCTTGGTCGAAAGTTTCCGGCTTTAGCAATCGTTTAATTGTGGCGGCCTACTGCCTGAATAATGCGACGCTCATAGAGCGCCGCTACAGCAGCTCCTTAAGAATGCGCATCCAGTTTTCGTGTAAGATTTTCGCGATGTCCTGATCGTTGAATCCGCGCTCGATCAGTTTGCGCGTCAAATTTCGTGCGTGCGAATGATTGGTCAGGTCAGGAATGAAGTGAGGTGTAGTAAACTTCGCCGCCAGCGCTCGTTTCTCAGATTCGGGCCATCGCCGGTAGAGGAACTCGAGAAAATCGAAGCCAATGCCGACGCCGGGGATGCCAATCAGGTCCGCGATGTGCTCGATGTGATCAACATAACGATCGAGTGTCGCGTCTTCTGCGCGCGGGCTCACCAGCACAGCGTTTACTCCAATCACCCCGCGCCGTTCGCCGATCATTTTAGTCTGCTCGTCACTGATGTTGCGCTCGATGTCGTAATAACGCCGCGCATTCGTGTGCGAAACGATGACGGGTCTGGTCGTGAGCTTCAGAATTTCTTCGAAGCCCGCTGGGTTGATGTGGGCCAGATCGACAATCACACCAAGCGCTTCGCATTCCCGCACGACTTCGCGGCCAAACGCAGTTAGGCCGTCGCGCGGCGAACCGCTGGGCGCAAAGATTGCGCCGTTGCCGGCGGCATTGCGCCGGGCGTGGGTAAGTCCGATTGCGCGCACTCCGAGGTCGTAAAAAATCCGGAGCAAATCCAAGTCGGCACCGAGGGGTTCGACCCCTTCCATTGTCAGCAGGAGCCCGATTTTGCCGGCCTGCCGCGCCCGGCAAATCTCCTCATAGTTTTTGCAAATAGCGAAGTGGTCAGACGCATCCGACTCAGCGCGGATTCGCGCCACTTGATCGAGCGCCACGCGCAAAGCCATTTCCGGCAAGTAACGGTCTTCGATATAAATCGCGACAGCGAGCACACCGGTATCGCCCGTTTTGAGCTCCGCCAAATACTCCGTGTCGAGCACGTTGGCGCGACCGCGTTTTTCGTACAAATCCATTGGCATGTCGAAGTGGAAATCGACAATGCCAGGGGCGTGAAGCCGGTCGATCCGTTTTTCAACCGAAGTTTGCAACGAAGCCATTCCGTTCCGCCGGTTTAAGGCACGCGCGGAGAAGCGGCGACCGCCACCGCCCGCGATGCGTCTTTTGGCGTCGGCAAAATCAGCGAGAACAACACAACAATCCAGACGGCGCCGAGCGGAAGGAAGCCGGGCAGCCAGATCGACCAGCGCGATAAAATTCCAAGCGCGATCAGGCAGTACCCGGCCGAGAATGCGATCGCCCCGAGCATCAAATCGATTCGTGAAAATTTTCGGAGCGGGAGGCTCGCACCAGCTACCACCAAAATCATCATGCAATCAAAAATCCAACTCACCCGGCGGACAAACGAATTTGTTTGAATCGCGGCGATCGTCGCCGCAAAGACATCCGGCGACACGAGCGAATTCGCCGGCGTGCGCGCGAGCACGATCTGGTCCCGCATTTCGTCGAGATGGGCACTCGCTTTACCTTGCTGCCGTTGCTGTGCCGCCAGCAGCAGCTCGTTCAAACTCAAGCGCCGCGCGCGTTTTACCACGTTCGGATTGATCACCGCCGTGCCGTCCGATCGAATCGGAATCTTGCTGTGCGGAAGCCAAATGTATTTCCCTATGTCGATCTTCACTTCGGCCGGCGTGACGCGCAGCCAGAGCAGCGCCGCCTGGAACGCAAACGAGGGAATGACTTCGCCGCGGTATTGAAAAAGTAGCGGCACATGAACATCGTCGGCGATTTCTTTCGGCATATTGATGAAACCGAGCGTCCCAATCAAGCGCACATCCTCATCGGGTTGCCCTAAGATTCCGGAGAATTCGATCAGATCGCCACGCTTGCCGGTTACTTGAGGAAAAGTGGGAATCTCTGCAACTGGTGCGTCCGGATCGGGCGTCGCCGTCAATTCCGCTCCGAGCAAGAGCTTCGGCACACGCATTGCCTGATCGAGAAAAATCTGCTCTTGATCCTTCTCGCGCTCGGACCATTTCAAGACCGGTTCAAATGCGACCACGGCGGGCTTGAATTCAAGCGCGGCCTGCAGAAAGAGGGCCGCTTCAAGCGGCGAATTTGCGCCGGCGGCGCCTTGCAGAAATCCTTCCATCGAATCGACCTTAGCGCCCTGTTTTGGCGGGACCGGTTCGCGGCCGATCTCGACAATTGTGAGCGGCGCCGCCGTGTCGCGCGACTGCGCATTTTTCAAGAGCCAGCGCAGAAAAATTTCCTCAGAGCGCTGCAAGCGCGGTTCCCTTAAAAACAAAAGTCCCAGCAGCAGGACCACAATCATGAGCCACAAAGAGGGTCGTTGCATCGCGGCAGAAGTGAAAAGGGAAAAGTGACGAGTGACGAGTGAAAACTTTTCACTGTAGCCGCTTCGCTCTGCGAAGCGCGACACGCGGCTGACAATGTCACGCGCGGCGAGTCGCGCAGAGCGCAATCTCTACAGCGCTATCTGCTCAGCCGCGCACGCGACCAATACCAAAGTCAATGCAAGCCGCGTAAGAACTGAGGTGATAACTTTCATAAAGGGGCTCGTTAAGAAGCCACAAAGATGAGATCCCAGAGGCCGTGTCAAGAACGAAACTGTCGCTTGGCAGCGGCGATTGATTGAACCTTCAGGCGGTCAACCGCCCCTCTACCTGCTCAACTCGAGCATCCGCAGGATTGGCGCTTCGGCACGTCTGCGCAGCGATTCCGGAAGGATGATTTCCGGCTTCATGTTCAGAAGCGCGTCGTACGCCTTTTCCAGCGTGTTCATTTTCATGAACCGGCATTCACCGCAAAAACAATTGTCTGTCGGACCAGGAATGAATATTTTCTGCGGGATCTCTTTGCGCAGTCGATGCAGCAAGCCCGCTTCCGTGACGACGATGATTTCCTGCGCTGGTGATTCGTTGCAAAACGTCACCATTTTTTCGGTGGAACAAACCTCGTCCGCTAACATCCGCACGGCGTAAGTGCATTCCGGATGAGCAATCACCGGCGCGTCCGGATATTGCTCACGAATTCGATTGATGCTGCGCGCGGTGAACTCGACGTGCACATAACAAGTCCCCTGCCACAAATCCATCTTGCGACCGGTCCGCTCCATCACCCACGCGCCCAGATTTTGATCGGGCACGAAAAGAATATTTCGGTCGTGCGGGGCGGCGCGCACAATTTTGTCTGCGTTACCGCTCGTGCAGATCACGTCGGCCTGCGCCTTCACCCCGGCGCTGCAATTGATATACGCGATCACATAATAATTTTTATCGGCGTGTTTCTTGAGAAATGCCTCCAATTTTTCTGGCGGGCACGATTCCGAGAGCGAGCAGCCAGCATCGAGATCGGGCAAAATCACTCGCTTGGCCGGATTAATGATCTTCGCGGTCTCGGCCATGAAATGGACGCCACAGAAGAGAATTACGTCCGCGTTGGTTTTCTTCGCTTCGTAGCTCAGGCCTAACGAGTCACCCACGAAATCGGCGACGTCTTGGAGCTCCGGCACTTGATAATTGTGCGCGAGAATCACGGCATTTCTCTCGCGCTTGAGCTCCCGAAGCTCCTCCATCAGATCGACACCGAAATTTACACCGGCACTTACCATTGGTTAATATCGCGATTCCTCGTCGATTGACAAATTTCTCAGGTGCTCGTTAGGCCAACCAGGCAGAGGCGGTTCAACGAATCGCCCCGGGGCGTGTGCTTATCAGCGCCGGGGCGATTGGGGTCTAATCGCCCCCTAGCTCGGCAAGGCGGCACGCATCACCTCAAGCGGCGCTTCCCGCTCGAACCAGATCGCGAACGAGAACGCACTCTGGTAGAGCAACATCGATAATCCATTTGCCGCGCGCGCGCCGGCTTCGACTGCAGCTGCGGTCAACGGAGTGCGGCCCTGCACATAAATCGTATCGTAAATCATCACATGCGGCGCGAGCAATCGCGCCGGAATTGCCGGCGAATCGGTCCGATTCAATCCGAGCGGCGTTGCGTTCACAATCAAATCGACGTTCGCAATTTGAAATCGAATCGCCGCTTCCTCCCAAGCAATCGCCTGCAAGCGCGGCACTGGTCCAAAAACTTTCGGGCCCGCGAAAAATTCACGCAATTCTTCAGCAAGTTGTTTTGCTTTTGCGAAATTACGGTTGGCGATGACAAGGCGTTCGCAATTTTCTTTTGCGCATTGCATCGCAATCGCACGCCCTGCTCCGCCCGCCCCAAGCACCAGCACGCGCAGATCGCGAAGATCAACAGAAAATTCGTCTCGTATGGCGCGTGAAAATCCGCGCCCGTCCGTGTTGAATCCACGCGCACTCTTTCCAGCAAATGAAATCGTGTTCACCGCGCCGACCCGGCGTGCGTCAGGATCGACATCGTCCACATGATCAAGCACCGCGATTTTGTGCGGCGCAGTGATGTTCACACCGATAAAGTTGAGTCGACGAACCAGATCTAGGGCTTCCCGCAATTCGTTAGGCAAAATGTGGAATCGCGTGTATCGCACGTCGAGCTTACTCTGCTTGAGCGCAGCGTTCTGTATTTGCGGCGAAAGTGAATGCGCGATTGGATCGCCAAGGACGCCGAGCCGGATCGGCGTTTTCTTCCAGGTCTTGAGGTCCGCTAGCGTATAGATTTCTTTCACCGATTTTCTCTGCTAGTTTCTACAATGACAGCGCCGGATGAAAATCCAACTGCGTCCGATTTTATTCGCGACGTTGTCGCGGAAGATCTGCGGACCGGAAAATACAAAAAGATCCTTACCCGTTTTCCGCCGGAGCCGAATGGATATCTGCACATCGGCCATGCGAAATCGATATGTTTGAACTTCGGGATGGCGCGCGAGTTCGGAGGCATCTGCAATGTGCGCATGGACGACACCAACCCAACGAAAGAAGAGACCGAGTATGTCGATTCAATCATGGCCGATGTGCATTGGTTAATCGACGGTTGGGCCGACAGAAATCTCGGGGGCGCGCCGCTCTACGCGTCGGATTATTTCGACAAGCTCTACGAGTACGCTGTCGATCTTGTGCGCAAGGGTAAGGCGTATGTCGATGATATGTCGCCCGAGGAAACCGATGAATATCGGCGGATCGGAAAAGAGAGTTCGTTCCGGAATCGCGCGACTGAGGAAAGTCTCGACCTCTTTGCGCGGATGAAAGCCGGTGAATTTCCGGATAACAGCCGCACGTTGCGAGCAAAGATCGACATGTCTGCGCCGAACGTTTGGCTCCGGGATCCGGTGCTGTATCGCATCCGGCATGCGGAACATCATCATACCGGCGCCAAATGGTGTATTTATCCCATGTACGATTGGGCGCACACGCTGAGCGATTACATCGAAGGCATCACCCACTCGGTCTGCACGTTGGAATTCGAAGTGCATCGGCCGCTCTACGATTGGATTCTGGATGCGCTCGGGTTGCCGCAGCCGCGACCGCATCAGTACGAGTTCGCGCGACTCAATCTCACTTACACAGTGATGAGCAAACGGAAGTTGATCCAGCTTGTAAACGAAAAGCTCGTCAACGGCTGGGACGACCCGCGTATGCTCACCATTTCCGGTTTGCGACGGCGCGGCGTAACCGCGAGCGTGTTGCGCTCGTTCGCCTACAACATCGGCATCACAAAATATCCGAGCATGACGGATGTGGCCGTGCTTGAGCACACCATGCGCGATGAATTCAATCGCACGGCTGCGCGACGCCTTGTTGTGCTGAAGCCGATCAAAGTGGTGCTGACGAATTATCCGGAGGGAAAGGTGGAAGAACTCAACGCGGTGAACAATCCCGAGGATCCGAAATCCGGAACGCGCAAGGTGCCGTTTGGTCGCGAACTCTTTATCGACAACGCAGACTTCATGGTAACGCCGCCGCCGAAATATTTCCGACTAAAACCTGGTGGCGAAGTGCGGCTCAAATACGCTTACATCATCAAGTGCGACGAAGTCGTGAAAGACAAGGCTGGCAAGGTGATTGAGCTGCATTGCAGTGTCGATCTTGAGAGCAAATCAGGCGGCGCGACTTCCAATCGCAAAGTCAAAGGCACAATCCACTGGGTCAGTACGCCGCACGCGATCGACGCCGAAGTTCGTCTTTACGACCGCCTTTTCACCGTTCCCGAACCCGATTCCGCTTCCGCTGGAAACCCCGGCGCGACCGGCGCCGGAGGCGATTTCAAATCGTTCATCAATCCGCAATCGCTTGAAGTTGTGAGTGCGAAGTGTGAGCCCATGCTCAAAGAGGCGCACGCGGAGGAACGTTATCAATTCGAGCGCCTTGGATATTTCGCGCTCGATCCAGATTCGACACCTGCCAAGCAGGTGTGGAACCGCACGATTACGTTGAAAGACACTTGGGCGAAGGAGACGAAGAGGATGTAAGATCGGCGATTTGGAACATGCGGAAGCATGTCCCTCCGGGAGGGATGCGCTTCCGCGCTTCCACTATGGCTTGGCGAGTGCGCGATCGATTCGCGCCAGCACCTTCTCTTTGCCAAGAACTTCGAGCAGGTGATAGAGGCTGGGGCCGGCATTGCTGCCGGTGACGGTGAGACGCGTCGGATGAACCAGCGCGCCGACTTTCACGCCGAGATTTGAAGCAGTCGATTTCATCGTCGCTTCTAATTCAGCGGCGTTGAAATCCTCCAGAGCTGCGAGCGCAGCCCGCACCGTTTCCAGGCGCGGTTTATTCTCGGTGGTGAAATGTTTGGCCACGCTTTCCGGATCATATTCGAAGTCATCCGTGAAATAGAAACCGCAGTAAGCCGGCAGCTCGTCAAAGGTGTTGATCTTGCCTTTGCACGTTTGTAGAGCGGCCCCGACGTAATCGGTTGAATAACTGTCGATCTTTACCCCGCTCGATCGCAATGTAGCGATAGCGCGATCGTGAAACGCGGAATCGCTCAGCTCGCGTGCATACTCGCCGTTGAGCCAATGCAATTTGTCCGGATCGAACGTTGCATGCCCGCGCACGACGTTGTTGAGATCGAAAATTTTCACGACCTCTCCGATCGACATTTTCTCCCGATCATCTTTCGGCGACCAACCGAGCAGGCAAAGATAATTACGCACCGCCTGCGGCAGAAAACCCCTCTTGATATAATACTCCACGCTCGCGCCCTGATCGCGCTTGCTCATCTTCGAGCCGTCCTTGTTCATGATGAGTGGAATGTGCGCGAAGCACGGTGGCGTCGCGCCGAGCGCGCGATACAGTTCGATGTGTTTCGGCGTGTTCGAAAGATGATCTTCGCCGCGAATGACATGCGAAATTTTCATCTCGATGTCGTCGATCACGTTGACGAAATGAAAAATCCACGAGCCGTCCGGACGGCGCACGGTCATGTCGGGATGTGTGCCGGGATTGGTGAGATCAAAATCGATTTTCCCGCAGACAAGATCATCGACAACCACATGCTCACGCGGTGAACGAAAACGGAGCGCGCCCGCGTCTTCGAAAATGTGACCGCCGTCCTGGAGTTTTTTCAAATAGCGTTCATAAATCTCTGCGCGCTGACTCTGAAAATAGGGACCGAAATCTCCGCCGACGTGGGGGCCTTCGTCCCAGTTTAGACCCAACCACTGCAATCCTTCATAAATCGCGGCCGCAGCTTCCTCAGTATTGCGCTTTGTGTCCGTGTCCTCGATGCGCAAAATGAGTTTGCCGCCGTGATGTCGGGCAAAGAGCCAATTAAACAGCGCCGTGCGCGCGCCGCCGATATGGAGATAACCGGTAGGCGACGGCGCGAAACGGACACGGATTTCTGAGCTCATTTCAAAAGCAATTTAGCCACGAGTTGTGGCAGCGGTCTATGACCGCCGCTCGAAATAAGTGCAACGCTCACAGAGGCCGCTACAGACGAAATCATTCGATGAAGATTTGACCGGCGCGACGGCGCACATGTCGATCTTGCGGCAGATTTGTCTTGGCTGCGCGGTTGCTCAGGTCGAGCAGCGCGCGGACGCGTTCAATCAGATCGAAACTTAGATCGGGCACATCGCGCGCGCGCAGCCATTCATGCAGCATGCGGCGCTGAACTGCGATAG
>Ga0210399_10001259_pt1 | contig 19866 bp, 18 predicted proteins | sample IncBWC14MmetaG_FD_150865 | JGI IMG/M metagenome (GOLD analysis project Ga0210399, IMG submission 150865) | Forest soil microbial communities from Barre Woods Harvard Forest LTER site, Petersham, Massachusetts, United States - Inc-BW-C-14-M | ecosystem: Environmental > Terrestrial > Soil >... | reverse complement strand
TTCGATCGGCAGGCCGTGGCAGTCCCAGCCCGGCACGTAGTGGCTGTCCTTGCCCAGCATCTGCTGGGTGCGGCTCACCAGGTCCTTCAGGATCTTGTTGAGGGCATGGCCGATATGGAGGTTGCCATTGGCGTAGGGCGGGCCGTCATGCAGCACGAACTTAGGCCGGCCCTTGCTCTCGGCGCGCTGGCGCTCGAACAGGCGCATGTCGGCCCAGCGCTCCAGCAGCTCCGGCTCCTTCTTGGGTAGGCCGGCGCGCATGGGGAAGTCGGTCTTGGGCAGGAAAACGCTGGATTTATAGTCGGTTGTCACGGGAAACTCGGCGCAAAAGGAGCGATGGGCGACCGCCCGGAAGAGCGGTCAAGAACAGGCACGACCCGGCCGCGGTCAGCGGACCGGGCGGATAATTCGCTCCTGAAGGGCCCCGATAAGCATAGGCGGGGCAATCTATGGACGAGGGTGCGGGGGGTCAAGGCGGCCGCCCGACCGGAGGACGCAGCGCCAATTTCCGCAATTTCCGCAAGCGCCCCGCCGATCAGCGCTACCGCTTTTCGACCTGGTTCGCCAGCAGCACGAAATAACATTGCGCACATGAGGCCACCGACGACCGGGAATTCTTGCGCACCGTATATAGGCCCGGAATTGCCCCCGGTTGTGAGCGGCGATGTTGCGCCATCGCGTGCTGGCGCTGCAGGCAGATCATCGAGGCGCGCGAACATGATGCCGATCTTTCTTTCCGAAGAGAGAGGTCGGCAGGCATACGCCACAACATTGCTCAGTTCTGTCAAGGGATAACGCGCGACCGAGCGCAGGAACGCCCTCAGTGATGATCGGTATCTTCCAAGATCCGCTTCGCCGCCATCAGATCGGCTGTGTCGAATCCTTCCGCAAACCGGCCGTAGACGGGCTCGAGGCAGGCGATCGCAGCGGCCCGATAGCCCTGCTGACGCAGGAGGCGGGCAAGGCTCGTCGCCGCGCGTAACTCCCAAGACAATGCCTCTTGCCGCCGCGCGCCATCGAGCGCCTGCCGGAAGAGATGCTCCGCCGTTTCGGCGACCGCCGGGGTGCTCTGCAACAGCAGGAGCTCGCCCTTGAGGCGCAGCAATTCGGGCGTATAGCAACCTGGTTCGAACTGCTCGATCCCTGCTTCGAGCACCGTGAGCCCTTCGGCCATCCGCCCGGCGCGAGTCAGGGCTTCCGCCAGCTGACTGATGCCGGTCAAAGATCGAAAGCGAAGGTTGGACTGGACGACCTCGTCAAGACCGCCGACGAGTTGCCGCGATGCTCCATCGACATTGCCACCCTTGAGGACGACGACTCTTTGAAACTCGGAGCCAAATGCACTCCAAAGCGAAAAGCTGTGGTTCCTCGAAAGATCGAGCAGCATGGCTGTATAGCGCGTTGCAGCGGTGAGGTTTCCTACCCAAAGCGAGATCGGGCATGCCGCCATGGCGAGCGTGTAGCACAGCGACAGGGCGTGGCCGGTCGCCTGCGCCTCTGCAATGCTCGTTTCGGCGGCGCGCACGGCCTGGTCCGCAAGACCCTGCCACCACAGGACCCGCGCGAGAAACGTGCGCGCCGATACTTGCACGTCCGTCTGAAAGCGGATGACATCACGGAAGCGAATGACGTCGCGTCCATGAGGAGTGGCAGCGTAGTGATTCAATACGTGCTCGAGATGGCGGCGGGCGCCGGTCTGGTCGCCGACATAGTGCTTGGCCACACCCATGTAGTGCTGGCCGAACAGCCGATCGTTCGGGTCCGCCCCGCTCCTTGCGAGGTCATGCAGCCGTTGTGCAAACGGCAGCGCAGCACGGAATCGACCGCTCCCGGTGTGATAGAAATACAGGCCTCGCAGAGCCCGCAGCTGGTACTCCGAATCGCCAAGGCTCTCGGCAATTTCGAGGACCTTCGTGAAGGCCGCTCCCATAGCCGCAGCCTCGGGGATCGATGCGCCTAGCGCCGCGTGCAGTCGCATTTCGTCGCGGGAGTTGTGGGTCCCTTCTGTCCCGAGAGCGCCAAGCGCCTGCTTGGCGCGACCGCGGCACTCCTCGAGCAACGCCAGGCGCATCCAGAGGGGGACCGCGGCGGCGGTCAGCGCCACGCCGATCGATCCATCGCCACCTGGCGAAAAGGCCCAGTCGAGCGCGGCGCGCAGGTTGTCGATTTCATGTGCGTATTCGGCCAGCCATTCGCCCGTATTCCGCCGCGCCACTTCGGATTCAGCGCGCTCAAAGAGAGTGCGATGGTATTGGGCGTGGCGGCGCGCCATCCGTTCGCGTGCGCCGCTCTCGTCGAGCTCCGCGATCGCGAAGGCGCGAGTGGTGTCGAGCAGCCGGAAACGCGGTCCGGCGCCGCTGACATCCACAACGACCAACGACTTCGCCACCAGGTCGGCCAGGCGGTCTATCGCGTCGGTGCGGGTGTTTCGTGTGTCCATCGTCACCGCCGCGGCAGCTTCGACCGTAAATCCACCGCTGAAGATGGCGAGAGCCCGGAAGAACAGCTGCTCGTCCTCGCTCAGCAGACCGTAGCTCCAGTCGACAACATGGTGCATGGTCCGGTGCCGCGGGATTGACGAGCGGCGGCGCCCTTCCGGCAGCGGCAAGTGGTCGTCCAGGCGGGCGGCAAGGCCTTCGACTCCCAACACCTCGACGCGCGGCGCGGCGAACTCGATGGCAAGCGGCAAGCCGTCGAGCCTGCGGCAGATCTCGGCGACCGCCGGGGCGTTCACATCAGTCAGCGCAAAATCTTCGACGATCGCGGTCACGCGCTCGACGAAGAGCTGGACGGCGGGAAAAGCGGCTGCCGCGGCAGCGCTCAGTCCGGCCGATGGCTGCGGACTGCCGAGCGGCGCCAGCCGGTATTCGCCTTCACCCGCGACCCTGAGCGGTTCCCGACTGGTCGCCAGGATAGAGATGCCGGGCGCGCCACCAAGAACGGCGGCCGCCAGGCTGGCCACCGCCTCGATGACAGCCTCGCAACTGTCGAGCACCAGCACCATCCGGCTGTCCCTGAGCTCGCTGACTAGGCTCTGCAGCAGGTCTTTGGTCTGTATGTCGAGGCCCAACGCGGTAGCGACTGCACTCGGCACCAGGCGCGGATCGCCGAGCGGTGCGAGATCGACCAGCCAGACGCCGTCTTGGTAACCGGCAACGATCTGCTCGGCGACGGCGAGAGCCAGTGTCGTCTTGCCGATGCCGCCGGGCCCGACGACGGTCACCAGGCGCTGCTGCGAGAGGCGCGACGCCAGCGCGGCCGCCGCTTCCTCGCGGCCGATCATGCGGGTGACGGCGAAGGGCAGATTGTGCTTCGGCACCGGGACGGCTGGTGCAACGGGCGAGGCCAGCAGCGGCTTCTCGGCGCGCACCGGGGCGACAAAATTGTAACCTCGCCCTGAAACGGTGGTGATGTAGCGATGGCCGCCTTGGCCGTCGCCGAGGGCGCGGCGCAGCGCGCTGACCTGAATCTTCAGGTTCGCCTCTTCGACGAATGTCTGCGGCCACGCGCGGGCCATCAGTTGCTCCTTGGTCACGACCTCGCCCGCGCGGTCGACCAGAGCGGCCAGGATGTCGAAGGCGCGGCTGCCGAGCCGCACCGGCCTGTCGCCCTCGAGCAGGAGACGCCGTGCTGCGACGAGGCGGAACGGGCCGAACGAGATTGCAGGTTCGCCGCTGGTTGTTGCCTGCAGCTCAGTCATGATCGGGTGCCCAGCTCGTCCAGAAGCTGCTTCGCCGCGACAAGATCGGTGGTGGCGAAGCCTTCGGTAAACCGGCCGTAAAGAGAGGCGAGTTCCCGTCGTCCCTCGTCGCCCCGTCGCTGTGTCACCCTCAAGCGGCACAGGCTGAGCCCGATGCGCAGCTCCCAGGACAAGGCGCCCTGTTCGCGCGCCATCGCCGCGGCCTGATCGAGGCAGCTCGCCGCCAGGGCTCGTTCGGAGCCGTGCTGGAGCAAGATTTCGCCCTTGATGCGCAGGAGTTCGGGCACATACCATTGTTGTCCGTCCGCGCGTCCGCCAGCGCTCTCGATCGCGCCGGCGATGGCATCACAGGCCTCGTCGAATCGCCCCAACCCGGCAAGCGCGAGAGCGAGAGAGCCGGTGAACTCGGGATAGGACAAACGCCACCCGGTTTGGCGGCAGACTTCGAACGCGTCGCGCAGGACCGCCAGGCCTTCGGCGTACGCGTGGCGCTGGACGAATAACTTACCGCGCAGGAACTGTCCGGCCGTCATCCAAAACGGCGCATTTACGCGGGTCGCCAACTCGATGAGGGTGGCGACCGCATTTTCTGCCGCACTGAACTCACCCGTCATAGGCGCGATCCGGCCAATGCCGAAATAGAGTACCCGGCACATCGTCAGCTGGTGATCGGGGCCCCGCACGTCGTCGATGCTCGCCTGGGCCTCACGGTGGGCCCTGTCGGGGAAGCCCTGCAGCCAGAGAGCCCGCGCAAGCATGGCCCGGGCCATCGCGCGGTCACCCGAGTGCCGCCAGACCGGCAGCTGTTCCCCTTCCGGATAGAGCGGCGACCAGATCGCCCGCTCCAACCATCGCTGTGCTTCGCCAAGCTTGCCAATCGTCAGCAGAGTAGTGCCCATGCGCCGCGCGGCGACCACAACGCTCGGCACGTCGCCTATCCGGTGGGCGATCTCCGCGGCGCGCTCGACTTCGGCCGCTCCCCGAGCGTATTCGCCGCGATAAACATTCACGCTTGAGAGGACCAACAAAACCCGCAGCTGTGCATGCAAGTCGCCCCGGGTGTCGGCGATGGCAAGTGCCTCGGTCAGGATGCTCTGCGCCTGCTCCGCAGGACCGAGCGTGTGAAGCAAGCTGCTGCCGAGACCGATCTGCAGCCGCATCTGGAGTCGAGCATCCGATATTTGTTCGGTCTTGAGCTTGAGTAGCGCATGCTCGCATCGCTCACGGCATTCGGCCGCGAGCGACAAATTCATCCAAACCGGCACATAGGCGGCAGTGAGCTCCGGACCGATGGCCGCGTGAACGGGCGACGAAAAGGACCAGTCGAGCGCTGCGCGGACGTTATCGATTTCCTGAGCAGAGCCGGCCAACCATCCACCTGACGGTCGCGCCATGGCCGCACCTGCCGCGCGCTCGAAAAGATTGCGGTAGTATTGGGCATGTCGGCGCGCCACCCTTTCGCGCTCGCCGCTCTCGTCAAGCTTCTCGAGCGTATAGGCACGGGTTGCATCGAGCAGCCGGAACCGCGGTTTGGCGCCGCTAACATCCGCGACGACCAACGATTTCGCCACCAAATCGGCTAAGCGGTCGATCGCGTCAGCGCCTGCTGTTGCTGCATCCATGGCAACGGTCGCGGCGGCCTCGCCGGTAAAGCCGCCCGCGAATATGCCGAGAGCACGAAGGAACCGTTGCTCGTCCTGGCCGAGCAGACCGTAGCTCCAGTCGGCGACAGCTTGCATGGTCCGGTGGCGCGGGATCGACGAGCGGCGGCGCCCTTCCGGCAGCGGCAAGTGGTCGTCCAGGCGAGCGGCGAGGCCTTCGAGCCCAAGGACGCCGACGCAAGGGGCGGCGAACTCGATCGCCAGCGGCAGGCCATCGAGGTGCCGGCAAATCGCGACGACAAGCGGGGCGTTGGCGTCGGTCAGGGCGAAGTCTTCGGCGATCGCGGTCACGCGCTCGACGAAGAGCTGCACGGCGGGGAAAGCTGCCGCTTCGGCGGCGGTCAGCGTGGACGAGGGCTCCGGGCTGCTGAGCGGTCTGAGGCGGTACTGGCTTTCACCACCAACCCCGAGCGGCTCCCTGCTGGTCGCCAGGAGGTTGACGCCCGACGTTCCGCTGAGAACCGCCGCCGCCAGACCAGCCGCCGTGTCAATGACGTGCTCGCAATTGTCGAGCATGAGCAGCATCCGACTGTCGCTGAGCGCGGCGACCAGGCCGGGCAGTGGATCTTCGGTGCGGATTTGCAGGCCGAGCACAGTCGCAACCGCGCTCGGTACCAGCCCAGGGTCGCGGAGCGGCGCCAGATCGACCAGCCAGACGCCGTGCTCATAAGTGCCGATCGCCTGCTCGGCGACGGCAAGGCCGAGCGTGGTTTTGCCCATGCCACCAGGCCCGACGACCGTCACCAGGCGCTGCTGCGAGAGGCGCGACACCAGCGCGGCCACCGCTTCCTCGCGGCCGATCATGCGGGTGACGGCGAGGGGCAGATTGTGCTTCGGCGCCGGGACGGCTGGTGCAACGGGCGAGGCCAGCAGCGGCTTCTCGGCGCGCACCGGGGCGACAAAATTGTAGCCTCGCCCTGAAACGGTGGTGATGTAGCGATGGCCGCCTTGGCCGTCGCCGAGGGCGCGGCGCAGCGCGCTGACCTGAATCTTCAGGTTCGCCTCTTCGACGAATGTCTGCGGCCATGCGCGGGCCATCAGTTGCTCCTTGGTCACGACCTCGCCCGCGCGGTCGACCAGGGCGGCCAGGATGTCGAAGGCGCGGCTGCCGAGCCGCACCGGCCTGTCGCCCTCGAGCAGGAGCCGTTGCCCCGTAAGGAGCCTGAACGGACCAAACGAGATCGCGTGCCCGTCCAGGGGGGAGGATGCCAGCGTCACCCCTTTTTTTACCTAATTTTCCTTGACTACGGCCAGACAAACGACCGCCGGCGCCGTGCTCGGTGCGGCGGGCCTTTGGGCCATGCTCGGCTACCAGCCCCGGAAACTCTCGCGGTTTGCAGGCGTTGCGGCCTGGCGCACAAGCGCCGCGCAACGACCAGCTGGCAGCTTGCAGTCCCGATGTCGTTTTATGACGCCTTTCAGAATTTTACCGGCGAGGCGCCCGGCGAGAGCATATGCTCAAAGGCGTGGGCATATGCTCAAAGCGGGAGCATTTGCTCATCGAGGTGCCATCTCCGGCGCGGAAGGTGATTGCTTGCAAAACGAGAGAGATGCCAATGACGCTATTCGAACCGCCGACCGCTGCAAGTCTCTGGTCCCAGCACCAAGGCGAGGCGCGCTGGATTGCAGAAGGTGATGATGAGCACACGGTGTCGATTTCCGAGGCACACGCACCGGGCGTCCGGCCCGACCCGTCCGGACCATTCCCAGCCCAGGTTGGCCTCCTGGTCGAAGGTATGAGCCCGGGTTGGTACATCATGCAACAGAACCTTACCGGCGCGCCGCTGCCGCAAATCCGCCGGCGTTTGTCGCGGGCCTGGCGTTCGATGCTGGCATCGCGGATCGATGAGGCGCTTGACACGGTGGAGCAGATCGAGCGGCAGCTCGGCGACGTGCCGCCGGCGGACGCACCGCGCTTCCGGGCGGCCATACAACTGCTGCGCGCCGCCGGACTTGCCTTTCAGGATGACAGCCTTGGCGCCGCTGCAATCGCCGGTTCGTATCTGGAAAAGTGGGGCGGAAAGCAGGATCACCACGCGGCCGCAACGCTCTGCCGCCTGGGGTTCTGGCAGCTCGGCAGATTCGAGCTGTTCCAATCGCTTCCCCGGCATCAGCCGCGCCAGCACAGGTCGAAGTCCTGGGCGATATCCTCGATGCTCGACCTGTCGATCGAGGCGGCGATGGCGCTCGATCATCTCAACCTGTCGATCGCCCGGCGCCTGGCGTTGGACGCCATGGACGTCGCCAGGACCGCGCTGAACGGGAAAGGTGGACTCGCGGCGCTCCCGGCATGCCTCGCGGCACAGGTGCTCTACGAGCAAGGTTGTCTGCAAGAGGCCGACACGATGCTGCGCGAGCGGCTTCCCTCGATCAACGCGGGGGCGCCCATCGAAGCCGCCTTGCGCGCCTACCTCGTCCTTGCGCGTATCGCCGCGCACAGGATGCAATACGACTTCGCAGCCTTGCTGCTTCACCAAGCCGAGGCCTTGGGGGAACGCCGTGCCTGGCCCCGGCTCGTTGCAGCCATTCTTGCCGAGCGAACCTCATTGCTGTTGCAGGCCGGGCAAGTGAGGGAAGCACGCGTCGTCCTGGACTATTTCGATCGCTATGCCGAGACGCACCGAACGGGTTCTGGATACGCGACCGATGAGATCCAGAGATACCGCGTGCTCACGCGGTGTCGTGTGGCTTGGGCGGAAGCGCCGTCGAACGAGACCGTGGCGGCCTTGCGGCAGCTCTATCATCACACCCTGGACAAGCGAAATTTCTACGTCGGATCCGGGCTGGCCGTCGAACTGGCGGGAATGCTCGCGACGATTGGCGAATCCGAGGAAGCGGACGCCCTCTTTCTCCGCACCCTCAAGGTGGGTGCTGCGGCAGGCCTGTATCAGGTCTTCCTCGAGGGCGGGGCGGAATCGGGCATGCTCTTGAGGCGAGCCTACGTCCGTATAGAGGCAGCCGGGTCATCGGATCGTGAGCTCCTGCCTTATGTGGGAAGTCTGCTTTCGCGCTGGGAATCGATGCCTGCCGCTGACCCGTCCGCGCCGTCCAGGAACCGCGCCGGCAACACGCTGACGGCGCGGGAGCGCGACATCCTCGCGATGATCAGCCAAGGCTTCTCCAACAAGCGGATCGCCCGGACTCTCCAGATCTCACCGGAGACGGTGAAGTCGCACGTCAAGCGTATCTTTTCGAAGCTTGCCGCCACTTCTCGCACCGAGGCCGTGTCTCGCGCCGGATCGCTCGGGCTGCTGTGAGGTTTCGCCGGTCCGCGGGGCATCCCCTTCCGCGCATCGCCTGCACCCCCGTCCGGGGGATCGTCCGTGAAGCCGTAATGGCCGATCTTCCGCCAAGAACACCTGACCAATTTCCAAGTCGAAGGAGAGGTGACATGGCAGCAGCAACACCAGGGCCCCTCGTCCTGGTCCGCCTGTCCGCCGGCCATCAGATGGCGCTGGAGACTTTCCCGAAGGCCCCTCTGGTTTGGATTGTCGCCATTGTCCTTGCCCTCATCCTGACGCCCTTTCTGCGCGAAACCGGCGCCGCGGCGCGCCGGACGACAGACCTGTGAGGCCGACACCATGGCATCTTTATCTCGGACCCGTCGGCTCGCCCTGGTCTTGCTGTTTGCCACTTTGATGACGGCAAACGGCAGCGCCGGCGCGAAGGAACCGACTCCTCTACAAGACGGCTCTGGCTGCCTGCACGACGAACCCGACTCGGTCCAGATCAGTTGGGAGGCGCCATGCCAGGATGGCTCATGGCTGATGGACACCGAGCTGGGCTGTCGCATGTGGGATTGGCATCCGGCCCCGGAGGACAAGGTCACTTGGACGGGCGCCTGCCGGGCCGGCATCAAAATGGGTCGCGGCGTGCTGCAATGGTATGAGCACGGCAGACCGATCGACCGGTTCGAGGGGACGTTCGTGTCCGGTCACCGTCAGGGACGCGGCCGCTACGTTTGGAACGAGACCGACTGGTATGAAGGAGTCTACGAAAACGATCTTCCGCACGGCTCCGGGACCGCACATATCGCCGGAGAGATCTTTGTCGGTCAATGGAAGCGCGGCTGCTTCACCCAAGGCGCCAAGGTCTTGGCCATCGGTGTCCTGCGCGCCTCATGCGAGCAAGGCGAAGAGCAGATGGCAGGCCGACGTTCTTCGCGCCCAAACTGAGCAAATAAGCACCCGCACGTTCAAGAACCACGCCTCCCCGTCTACACAGCGTGAACCAGACGCGCTCTTCTTCGAGCTTGAGACGAAGCTCCGTAGGCCCCGCACGCATTCCATGTGTTGAGACTGCACAGAGTGGGTCTGCGTGTCGTTGCCTACAACGTCCGCGCAACCCGCTGTTACCTGTCCTGCGGCTTTGTCGAAGAAGGACGAGAGCGTGAGGCCGCGTTTATCTCCGGAGAGTGGCACGACGATGTCATGATGGGATTGCTCGCCCGAGAGTTTGAAAGCTAGGCTATTGACCCGGCACCTCCGCGTTCTTCCCGCGCCGGCCGGCGTGGCGAGTAAATTCGGAATACGAGCGAGGGAAACCGCATGGCGCGATCTGCGCCCGTTGAAATCAGGACCGCGCGGATCAAGGATATTGACGGCGTGTGGCACTGCGTCGACGTCGTTGCCCGCGAACGGGCCTATCTCGGCTTCCTCGAAGGGCCGCCACCGAAGGACTCGCGCGCGTTCTGGAGAGGCCTGATCGAAAAGGACTTCCCCTTCGAGATCGCCGTGGACCAGGGAGGCGTCGTAGGCTGGTGCGACATCGCGCCCATTCCGCGACCGGTCTTCAGCCATATCGGCAGTCTCGGGATGGGGCTTCTGCCGGCCTATCGCGGCATCGGGATCGGGCGGCGCCTGCTCGAGGCGGCCTTGGCACGGGCGCGCGGGCGCGGGATCGAGCGGGTCGAACTTCACGTGTTCTCGGACAATGTGCGGGCGCGGCATCTCTACGAAAGCGTCGGCTTCATCGTCGAGGGCGTTCATCCCCGGCGCGCCAAGATCGATGGGCGGTATCGCGACGACGTCGCGATGGCGCTCGCATTCGCGCCGGCCGGCTAACCAGATTCCGATTGGATGGGCGCGCGTCTTTGCTGGGAGCGCGCCGTCACGTCGTTGCCAGGCGCGGCGGCCGCGCGAGGGCGAAGGCGATCTGCACGATGCCGGCTGCGAGCCCCATACCGACCCCCAACCGCCACGCCAGGTCGTAGGAGCCGAACCTGTCGAACAGCAGGCCGCCGCCGAACGCGCCGACGAAGCTGCCCAGTTGATGGCTCATGAAGGCAAGGCCCTGGATCATGGCCTGCCAGCGCAGCCCGAACATCTCGACCACCGAGCCCGCGACCAGCGGGCCGACGCCCAGCCACAGGAAACCCATCATCGCCGCGAAGGCCAGCGTGGTGACGGGCGTCGGCGGAGCCAGGAAATACCATCCGAGGACAAGCGACCGGGCGACGTAGATGCCGCCGAGCAGGACGAGCTTGGGCCAATGGCCGCCCGCCCAGCCGAAGAACAGGCTGCCGGCCACGTTGAACAGGGCGATGACGCCCAGGGCCTGGGCGCTCAGCATCGGGTCCATGCCGCAGATCGCCAGATAGGACGGCAGGTGCGTGGCGATGAACAGCAGTTGCATGCCGCAGACGAAGTAGGCGGCGGTCATCACCACGAACGGCGCCCGGGCCAACGCCGAGCGCATCGCGCCGGCGACCGTGGCGTCGGCGATCTGTCCGCCCGCCGATGGCGGCAGCGGGATGCGATCGACTCGACCGGCGAACCAGGTCGCCGGCAGCAGCAGCAGGGCGAAGGCGAAGAGCGCCAGCATGCCCCAGCGCCAGCCATGATCGGCCATCACCGCCTGCGCAAGCGGGGCCGCCACCAGCGCGCCCAGGGTGCCCGCGCCGGTGATGATCCCGAGCACGAGGCTGCGGACGCGCGCGGGCACGACGCGCGAGGCCGCCGCCTGCGCCATGGCCGAGGCCGTGCAGGCGAGCGAAACGCCGATCATGAGCCCGCCGCCGGCGAGAAAGCCCAGCAGGTCGTAGGCCGCCGCTAAGGTCAGCAGGCCGGCAAGATAAAGCGCCGCCCCCGCCAGGAGGATCGGCCGAAAGCCCAGCCGCACGACCAGGGCGCCGGCGATCGGCTGCAGCAGGCCCCAGGTGAGGTTCTGGATCGAGAAGGCCAAGGTGAAGTCGGAGACGCTGAGTGCAATGTCATGCGTGACCGGCCGAAGAAACAGACCGAACGTCTGGCGAATGCCCATGCTGAGCGTCAGCATGATCGACGCGCCGACCAGGATCGGCATGACAGGGCGAAGCGCGCGCCAGTCACTCATGGTCGCTCCTCTTGACTACACAGATCTGTGTAGTTACCTAAGGGGGAATCGCTGGAACCTGTCAAGCACAATTACACAGATCGGTGTTATCATGAGCCGATGGCCCGCCAAGGAAGAGATCGAGGCGCGAATCCTGGAGACCGCCGATCGGCTGTTCTACCGGCAGGGCATCCGCGCGATCGGCGTCGACACGGTGGCCGACGAAATCGGCATCAGCAAGCGCACCCTCTACAACCACTATCCGTCGAAGGACGCGCTGATCGCGGCCTACCTGTCGCGCCGCCTGGTCGAGCTCGAGATCACCGACCGGCCGCCCCTCGAGCAGATCCTGGGCGCGTTCGACCGGCTCGAGCGCTCGGTTGCCAGCCGGACTTTTCGCGGCTGCGCCTTCGTCAACGCCGTCGCCGAGCTCGGCCAAGAGGTCCGCGACATCGGCCGGCTGGCCGTCGCCTTCAAGGAGCGCCGCAGGCTGTGGTTCCGCGATCTGCTGTCGCGCCTGGGCATCGCCGACGCCGACGGCCTCGCCACGCAGCTCGCCCTCCTGCTGGACGGCGCGATTGCTACAAGCCTGGTGCGCGGCGATCCGGCGTTCGTGCGCGCGGCCAGAGAGGCAGCGGTGACCTTGATTGACGCCGGAAGCCGAAAGAAGAACGAGCGGCGGGACCGACTCTGAACCTGCACGGCCTCAACCGCAGTTGGCCAGTGCGGAGGTATCTTTCAAGATCACACCTCAGCCCAGCCATAGACCGAGCTGATACTGTGAATGGGATTGCCCACGGCCTTGAGGCGGCCTCGCGATCCCGTTTGGGCCAATCCGAAGAGCCGACTTGTTCAATAGGGAACAGTCCACGCCCGTTGCGCAGCCTACTATTCCCGACGAGCCGCAGATTGGAGCGCTTCCGGGGCCCGACGGAGGTGCGCGCCCGCCGCTGGTAGTAAGCGGTCCTCAAAACTGGCTGTCCGCAGCGCGTGTGCCGGATAATGACAATTGCAAACCCAGCCATTCTCGTGGTCGAGGACGAACCGCTCCTGCGGCTGATGGCGGTCGCAATCGTGCAGGACGCCGGATTTGAGGCGCTCGCGGCCACCACGGCGGACGAGGCGCTCGCCATTCTCGAAGCGCGCGCCGACGACGTGCGCCTGGTGTTCACGGACATCCATATGCCGGGATCGATGGATGGGCTAAGGCTGGCGCACGCCGTTCGCGACCGCTGGCCGCCCGTCGAACTGATCGTCACCTCCGGTCGTTGGCATATCGGGGCGAATGACCTGCCTGACCGCGGGCGGTTTATTGCCAAGCCTTATGACGTTCACATGTTGTCGCAGATTTTCCAGGAGATGGCGGGGGCCGACGACTGATCAGCATCAGCGGCCGCGTCCTTCGACTACACTCAGGGCAGGCCCTCTGCCGCGTGCCCGCGCCTTATAGACATGATCGGCGAGCCTAGACCGGCTCCTCGCCTTCGATCTCGCGCTCGAGGTCGCGCTCGACGTTGTAGATGGCGTCGGCCAGCAGGTCGTCGGCGTGGGCCATGGCGTACTCGATGTCCTTGGCCGTGATGTCGTGGCGCGCGGCCAGGGCATCGAGCGCCTCGCGGATCAGGGCCTTGGTCTCCGTCGCGTCACGCCGCAGCGCGGCGAGGCGCTCGCCCGGGTCGCGGCGCGACTGCCGGGCGAGGGCCCAGCGGGCGGGCAGTGGAAGTTGCGTGCCCATCATGCCGCCCTCCGGCCGCCTGGTTTCTTCTTGCTGCCCGCGGCCTGCCGCCGCTCGGCGCCGGCGCCCAGGCTCTTCTTGAGCGCCGCCATGAGGTCGATGACCTTGGTGTCGTCGTTGGCGGGCTTGGCCGACGTCTTGACCGACTTGCCCTTGCGCTTCTGGTCGATCAGCGCGCGCAAGGCCTCCTCGTAGCGGTCGCGGAACTCGCTGGGATCGAATTCGCCCGACTGCTGCTCGACGATCTTCTCGGCGATCTGCAGCATCTGCGGATCGGGCTTGGGCAGGTCGGGGCTGCCGATGGCGTCGATCGCCCGCACCTCCTCCGCCGTGCGCAGCGTGTTGAGCACCAGCGCGCCTTCCTCGATCTCGATGGCGCAGATGCGCTCGCGGGTGCTCATCACGAGGCGGCCGATCGCCACCTTGTTCTGCTTGGCCATGGCGGCGCGGATCACGGCATAGGCTTCGATGCCGGTCTTGCCCACCGGGACCAGGTGATAGGGCGTGTCCCAGTACAGGCGGTCGATCGACGCGCGCGGCACGAATTTCTCGATGTCGATGATGCGCGTCGATTCGAGCTTCACGGCGTCGAGCTCTTCCTTGTCGAACAGGACATACTCGCCCTTGGCGACCTCGAAGCCCTTCACCAGGTCGCCGCGCGAGACCTCCTCGCCGGTGCCGGCGTCGACGGTCTTCATCTTGATGCGGTTGTTGGTGGCGGGATTGATCAGATTGAAGCGGACCGTCTCCGCTTCGGTCGTCGCCGGATAGAGCGCGACGGGACAAGTCACCAGGGACAAGCGCAAATGCCCTTCCCACGACGGACGCACGGCCATACGAACCCTCCTGTGGACCCCTTATCCACAGACAAACTCTACACCGCGTAAGTGCAGCGCCTGCAGCATTTTTCGCAATCCTAGGGATTGTGGTCCGTTCGCGATCCGGTCTCGCAGATGTGGAGGCGGGGGCCGGAAAGCGCCGTGCGCCGATTGGCAGTACGTGGCCGCGCGTCCTGGAATTCACACGCCCGTTGGTGGTCGATCGTCAAATAAAGTCCTTCGTCACCCGCACATTCATCGCGTCCTGTCGGCCCGGGCCGATCTCGGTGTAGGTCATCCAAACCGAGCCGCAGGCCTCGCATTGCGCCTTTGCGCAGGCGTTCGAGGTCTATCGGTGAACGGCGCAATCGCCGAGATTTGCCTCACTGGGGTTTGCCATCGAGGCGAAGCAGAGGAACGAGGACCAGGGCGAACGCCGTGGTGGCGGCCGAGACGATGATGAGAGGCCCAAGCTGGTCGTGGAAGACACGCTCATACAGGAAAGCGCCGACGTTGTTGGAGAATACATCCGCGAGATTCATGATCGACATCAGCCCGGCGAATGCGAAGCCCTCCGAGCGCCTGGGACAGTAGTCCGCAGCGAGCGTGAGCGAGGCGATGGTGGCGATCATCATGGCGGCGCCGTTGGCGAAATTCACGATCGCCGCGCTGACCTCATCCGTGAGCAACAGAAACGAGGCGGCCGCCAGCGTTCCGAGCACGATGCTGAGATACAACAGCGCCTTCGAACTCATCTTCTGCAGAAACCACCGATACACCAGGGCGCCGGCGATCCAGCCGGCGGAGGCGATCGAGCCGAGAATGCCGATATACGCCTGCGAGAACTTGAGCTCGTCGGTCATGAAGTAATAGAGCGGCGTGCCGAAGCCCGGGGCGAAGGAATAGAGAAAAAGGAACAAGGCGACGATGTACAGCTTCGTGGATTTCGACGCCGCGACGATGCTTTGAAACGTCTGCCGCATTTCCAGCCGACTGGCCCTGCTCTTCCTCTCGTCGAGAAGGAACAGCGAGGCAAAGACGATCGCTGTGGAAGCGACCGCCGCGATAGCGGCGGCCGCCTGCAACGCCGAAAGCGGCGACAGACGCTCGACCAGCGCCCCGCCGACGAACGCACTCGCCATGATGGCGATGTAGAACCACAGCCACTGCTGGCTGACGAATGTGCTGCTGAGACGATAGCTCTGACCGTTCTCCGCCAGCAGCGCACCGCACAGGGTGCTCGACGTGGCCATGGCGTACGAGGTGAGCACGAGCAACAACGCGAACTCGCCGGGCTCGGTCAGCCGGGCGATCCAGGCATAGGCGCCGACCGCACAAACGCTCGATACGATCAAGTAGCTCTTTCGCCGATAGCCAAACAGCGGAACGAAATCGGAGACCAGGCCAAGAACGGGCTTGATGATCCACGGGAAGTTGAGGATGGCGAGATAGGCGGTGACCTGAACCGGAGTCCAGCCAATGACCTTCAGGTAATTATTGAGCGGCTGGAAGATGACGCCGACGCGCGCCTGGCCGATGCCTTCGACGACATAGACGATGGCGAAGAAAAGCATGAGCCGGCTGATGTGCCGGTGGTCTTCTGCCGTTCGCGAGGATGCAGGCGTGACGATGGAAATTCCTCTGGAGTCTGCACGGCCTGAGAAGCTTTGGTGGTCGAGGCATTGAAGCCCGCCCCTTCGACTTCTTAAGGCGGCTTAACATCTCTGACAAACAAGAATGCTAGTCAGCCGGCACCGTATGGGGGCTGCGGTGGCGACCAGGATCGTTGATGTATTTCTGAAGGATGAATTGGTGGAGTCCTACGAGGTCGTCTTGGGGTTCCTCGACGCGCCGCTGTTCGATCACCACTTCCTTGATCGCGCCAAGGAATACATGCGGACAGACAACTACACAGACGCGCAAATTGCCGAGGCTCGGTTCAGCATCAGGGAGTAGTTGCCACGAAGCGACGGCTTGCCGGCAAGCGCCAGGCGGATGGTTGCCGCGTGGCGACGTCCGAGCTTTGCTCGATCAGACCCGATGAGCCACGACGATGAGAAGCACAAGGCCAAGGACGACGCCAATCGCTGCGTAGGCTGCGGCCCTGATGACTCGCTGACGCCTTAGGCTCGCTGTCCTTTCCCGCGCATATTGCGCCGGGCTGACATCATCAGGTCGGTCGGTGTGCGGCGATCGCCAACGCAGCCGTCGTGTTCCACGATACCAACCCCAAGAGCCGCCCACGGCAGCACACAGCACGAGATATCCCCCAACAAAGAAAACCATTGCCCCAGTCCCCACGGACACCGGTGCATGAATCATGCCGCGTCGCAAGCGCCCATAGCAGCGCGCCCGGCGTGAAACAAATTGTTCTTCTGCGCGCAGCGACAGCCCGACGCCAAGCGCCTTATCCAGGGAGCGGAGGGCTAGGCCGATGCAATGGCGCGCAGGCGCAGCGGATCCTGACCGAAGCGGTTGGGACCCGTGGTGCCCCTCAGGAACCCGCATTCGATGAGCTGCCACAGCCAGCCGACCACCGGCACAAGATTGACCAGAACCCACCAGCCCGATTTGTTGCGATCGTGCCAGCGCTTCACGGATACGACGAGGCCGATCCAGAGCGACGGCGGAACAACCAGCAAGGCCCAAGGCCAGCTCAGGCTCCCGGGCTCGACAGCCAGCGCATCGCCGTCGAAGAGTTCAAGCCCGCCGACGATGCCGAACACGACCGAATCGATGAGCAGGACGGCCAGCAGCGCCAGCCAATAGGGCGCCCGGCCGAGCCGACCGTCGAAACTGAACAAAAATTTTCGCACACCCGGATCCCCCAGCTCACATCCCGTCCGGACGCGCGGACAATGCACGCGCCAGCTTACGCGTGCCTGACGGGCTGCCACCGGCGTAACTGGGGAGGCGCGCTAGTCCCGGCTCGCCGTCAGGATCGACCGGGCCGTCTGGCCGTCGGCGGCGATCTGGGCTTTCAGCTGGTCGAGGCCGGAGAACTTCATCTCGGGACGGATGAAATCGACCAGCGCCACGCGCAACGTCTTGTCGTAGAGGTCGCCCGCGAAATCGAACAGGTGGACCTCGAAATTCTCCTGCAGCTTGCCGAAGGTCGGACGCCGGCCGAGATTGGCCACGGCGTCGCGCCACTCGGACCCATCCTGGCCATCGACCATCGCGCGCACGGCATAGACGCCGAAGCGTGGCCGGAGATGCTCGCCCAGCGCCACGTTGGCGGTCGGAAAGCCGATCGTGCGGCCGCGCTGGTCGCCCAGCTCGACGGTGCCCTCGATCTCCCAGGCATGGCCCAGCAACTCGGCGGCCTCGCGGGCCCAGCCGTGGCGCAAGGTCTCGCGGATCCGGGTCGAGGAATAGATCTCGCCCTCGTTCATCACCGGATCGAGCACGGTGACGCCGAAGCCCTTGCGGCGGCCCTGCTCGCGCAGCATCTCGACATTGCCGCTGCGGCGCGCGCCGAAGGTGAAGTCGTAACCGCAAACGACGTGACGCGCGCCCAGCCCGGCCAGCAGCACCTCGTCGATGAAGGCGTCGGCCGACAGCGCCGCGAACGCAGAGTCGAAGCGCTGCGCCAGCACCGCCTGGACGCCGTATTGAGCCAGCAACCGCACTTTCGCCGGCGGCATGGTGAGGCGGAACGGGCCGGTATCGGGCACGAAGAAGCGGCGCGGATGCGGCTCGAAGGTGAGCGTGACCAGGGGCGCGCCGAGCGCGCTCGCGCGCTGACCGGTGTGCGCCAGCAACGCCTGGTGGCCGCGATGCACGCCGTCGAAATTGCCGAGCGCCACGGCGCCGCCCTTCCAGAGGGCCGGCGTCGACCGCCAGTCGTCGAAGGTCGGGATCATTTCGGCAGGCGCCGCGGCACCGAGACGACGGCTTCGCCGTCGATCACCACGGTGTCGCCGCTCAGGCACTGCGTCTTCAGCGTCACGCGGCGGCGCTCACGGTTGATCTCGGTGATGGTGCAGATCGCCGTGACGGTGTCGCCGATCGACACCGGCGCCGTGAAGCTCAAGGTCTGCGAGACATAGACCGATCCCGGGCCGGGCAGCTTGGTGCCGACCACGGTCGAGATGAAGCTGCCGCTCAGCATGCCGTGGGCGATGCGCTGGCCGAAGCGGGTGGTGTGGGCGAAACCGTCATGCAGGTGGAGCGGGTTGGTGTCGCCGGAGACGCCGGCGAAGGCTGCGATGTCGGCCTCGGTCACCGTCTTGCCGAACATCGCCGACATGCCGACCGTGAGGTCCTCGAGATAAAGGCCGTGCATGGCCGCAAACGTATTCGACACTTCTGCTGTTCTCCCCCGCCCAAAATCCACCGCAGGCGGCGCCCTCTTACCACGCCGCGGAGCCTGTGCCACAGTCCGGTGAATGACCGTTCACATGCCGAGCGAAGCGGAAACCATTGCGACCGCCATGGCCGCCGCCGCCGGCCGCCATTTCGGCGGGCCAGCCGCCATCGAGCACCTCGTCCGCGAATCGGGCGGCGCCTCGCGCCAGACCTGGAGCTTCGACGCCGTCGTGAACGGAGAGCGCCACGGCCTCATCCTGCGCCGCGATCCGCCGACGCTGGGCTCTGCCGCGGATAGTTCCGCAGGGGGCAGCCCGCCCGGCGAGCGGTCGACATCGCTCGACCGCGCCACCGAATTCCGCGTCCTGCGCGCGGCCTTCCAGGCAGGCGTGCGCGCCCCCGAAGTGCTGTTCGAGCTTGCACCCGCCGACGGGCTGGGCGAGGCCTATGTGATGCGCCGGATCGGCGGCACGGCGATCGCCCGCAAGCTGTTGCGCGATCCGCCCTACGAGGCGGCGCGCGGCCGGATCGCCGTCCAGCTCGGCGAGATCCTGGCGCGTATCCACGCCACGGACGTGGGCACGCTGCCGCCGCTGGCGCATCGCCAAGCCGCCGACCACATCGCGGGGCTGCGCCGGCAGCTCGACCTGCTGGGCCAGCCGCAACCGGTCTTCGAGCTGGCGCTCGCCTGGCTCGACCGCCGCAAGCCTGAGCCGGCGGCGAGGCCGGTGCTGGTCCATGGCGACTACCGCACCGGCAACTACCTGGCCGACGAATCGGGCGTGACCGCGATCCTCGACTGGGAGGGCGCGCATCTCGGCGATCCGGTCGAGGATCTGGGCTGGCTGTGCGTGAAGAGCTGGCGCTTCGGCGCGGTCGACAAGCCGGCCGGCGGCTTCGGCAGCCGCGCGGCGCTGTGGGCCGCCTACGAGGGCGCGGGCGGCGGCAAGGTCGATCCAGCGCGCGCCCATTGGTGGGAAGTCTTCGGCACGGTGCGCTGGGGCATCATCTGCCACAACCAGGCTTTCAGGCATCTCTCGGGTTCGATCAAATCGATGGAACTCGCCTCGATCGGACGCCGCGCGGTCGAGACCGAGGTCGACCTGCTGCAATTGCTGAAGAATGGAGGCTAGGCATGTCAATCTTATCAAGCGGACCGCGGGCGTCCCGCCCGCTCATGAGCGGGCGGGACGCCCGCGGTCCGGAAGAATTCTGACCATGGCGCAGGATCGTCCCACCGCATCGGAGCTTCTGGCGGCCGTCGCCGACTTCCTGCGCGAGGAGGCGACGCCCGTGCTGGATCGCGCCGATCCGCGGCTCGGCTTCCAG
>Ga0210399_10001256_pt1 | contig 19873 bp, 18 predicted proteins | sample IncBWC14MmetaG_FD_150865 | JGI IMG/M metagenome (GOLD analysis project Ga0210399, IMG submission 150865) | Forest soil microbial communities from Barre Woods Harvard Forest LTER site, Petersham, Massachusetts, United States - Inc-BW-C-14-M | ecosystem: Environmental > Terrestrial > Soil >... | reverse complement strand
ATCCCGCGATCAAATTTCTCTTGTATGCCCTGAATGGCCATCAGCGTGGGGACCAGATAGGTGCCGCGCTTCTGCATCATGTCCAGCGCTTCGTCGTCGAGAAAGCTGCCATGTTCGATCGAATCAATCCCTGCGCGGATGGCGCGCTTGGCCGCTTCGGCGCCGTGAGCGTGGGCCGCGGTTTTTCTGCGCAGCGCGTGCGCCTCGTCCACAATGGCGTCCAGCTCTTGCTGGGTCAGTTGCGGCGTATCCACGTCGTCGGTGGGAGAAAGTACGCCTCCGGAAGCGCAAACCTTGATCATGTCGGCGCCGTATTTGTGGTCCAGACGAACTGCGTAGCGAGCCTGATCCGGGCCGTTGATGACGCCATCAAGCGGGCTCGATTCGTGGCCAAAGATGCCCTCACGATAACCGTCTTCGTGATCGCAGTGCCCACCCGTAGCGCCAAGGGCGTGCACGGTGACGAGCATGCGCGGCCCGGGAACGTCGCCGCTGCGGATGCCGTTGCGAAGGCCAACGTCGAGGTAATCGCTCGAGCCGACATCGCGAACGGTCGTGAAACCGGCCATCAGCGTCACACGGGCGTTGACGCTGGCATCGAGAGCGCGTTCGGCCACCGTTTTTTGGAGCGAGTCGAGGCGTTGCTGCTTGTAGTCGTCGGAATACGGGAATGTCAGGTGCGTGTGGGCGTCAATGAAGCCGGGGAGAAGCGTGGCGTCTCCAAAATCAATGACTTGAGCGTCGGCGGGAATTTTTGTCGAGGCGCCGACTCCGCTAATCTTGCCGCCGGTCACGACAATCAGGCCTGGCGTAACGACGGCGTTGCTTTTACCATCGAAGAGCCTGGCGGCCTTCAATACGTAAGTTTTGGGGGCAGATTTTTGTTCTTGTCCGAATCCAGGCGCCCACAAAATCAGGCTGCAGAGAAGACTGCACAGCACTTTCGAACGCATGTAAGACTCCTTTGGCCTTCGTCGTGTGGAAGAAGAGCCGACTTTACCTTGCCGGCGATAAAAGTCAACCGATGGCCCTAGAATCGGTCCGGCGGCATTGCGGATTTCAAAGCCAGCAAAAAGACTCTCAGAAAACCTTCAAACCGGGTAGTGTTCAGAGGCTGCCGGATGGCAATCGGGCCGCATGCATTTTCGTCCAGCTGGGCTTGCGCAAAATCCGCTTGTTGACGCAGGATATTGCATTGGCCCAGTGGCAGCGGGACCTCTCTTCCGTTCGTTCGAAGAAAGAAAAAATGTCACCCAGCCCGGACGTGTTAATCGTTGGCGCCGGCTTAGCCGGTTTGTGCTGCGCGCGCGAATTGCAGGCAAAAGGCATCAGTTTTCAGATTCTTGAGGCATCGGACGGAATCGGCGGCCGCGTGCGTACCGATGAAGTGGACGGATTTCTCCTCGACCGCGGCTTTCAAGTTCTATTGACCGCTTATCCCGAAGCAAAACGAACGCTCGACTATCCACGGCTTCAGCTGAAGGCATTCCTGCCCGGCGTGCTTTCCTGGTATGGAGGCCGCATGAACAAGCTGGTGGACCCGTGGCGCATGCCGGGAGCATGGAAGGAAGCGTTTCAATCCGAGTTCGGCACGCTGACTGACAAATTGCGCATCGCGCGGTTGCGAAGCCGCCTTCGGCGCACTTCGATCGAAGATATTTTCCGGCGCCCCGAACGCAGCACCAAAGAGGCGTTAGCTGCGGAAGGATTTTCGAGCGACATGATCCACCATTTCTTCCGCCCGTTTCTCGGGGGAATACTGCTCGACGGCGAGCTGAAATCCTCCAGCCGCATGTTTGAATTTGTCTTCAAGATGCTTTCAGAGGGAGATACTGCGCTCCCTGCGCGTGGCATGGGAGTGATCCCCGCGCAACTCGCCGAAAAGTTTCCACACGAAGCCGTGCGCCTGAACACCCGCGTGGAAGCGCTGCACGAAAACGAGCTGACCCTGGCCGGTGGAGAAACGCTTCGAGCCCGCGCGACAGTGATCGCCGCAGAAGGCCCATCCGCGGCGCATCTAGTGGGAGAAGTGGAACCCGCCTCTCGCAGCGTGACCTGCTTCTACTTCGCGGCGGACGAAGCACCGGTAGCCGACCCCATCCTGGTTTTGAACGGCGACGGCGCCGGACCGCTTAACAATTTTGCCGTCCTCTCGCGCGTCGCTCCGTCATACGCACCGCCCGGCAAGCACCTCGTCTCGGTCTCGGTTTTGGGCATCCACCAGCTAACCGACGCGCAGTTGGGCGGTTTTATTATCGGGCAGATGAAAAACCTGTTCGGCAAAGTGGCCAGCGCCTGGCAATTTCTGCGAAGCTACCGCATCACGCACGCGCAACCGCAGCAATACCCCGGCGCGTTGGAGCCGCCGCAACGCCCGGTGCGAATCCGCCCTGGTGTTTACACCTGCGGAGACCACCGCGACAACGCCTCCATCAACGGCGCGCTGGCCAGCGGCCGCAGGGCCGCGGAAGCGGTGCTTTCGGATCTGCAAAGATAAACGAAACGGAGAGGTGGTCATTTCCATGTGGAGACGAAAGTGTCCTCTTTGTTTTGTCAGGATCCGGTGGACGACAGCACTTGCGCACTCCTATGAAATCATTTGTCCGGCCTGCCACGCACCGCTTCAACTATCGAAATTTACACGCCTTTTTGGCGCCTTGGGCGGAATTACGGGCGCCTTCCTGACCCTTCATCTGCTTCGAGCAGTTTTCCACGATTTCTACTGGGCGACCCCAATCGTGGTGTCAGTTCTTGCCTTCGGGGCCTTCTCCGCTTTGTCTGTGCTGATCGCCGGTGACTTGTCGGTGCGGCCGAAGCCCGCCGCTGCAGGTTTTCCACACCCCGGCAGGTAACAGTCCATCAGTACTATTGACCCTCTTGCGACCCCCCCAGCAGACTCGAACAAATGGCGTCATTCGCTCAGTTTTTGGGCCGCAAAGTCACTGTGCAATACCGGGTGGGTGATGTCCTCTTGCCCGCGTCCGGCACTTTCGCGGCGGATTCCGGCCGCTCGATCTTCCTCGAACAGCACGTGGAGCAGCGAGGCAAGCGCAGCTACTTCCGCTGGGAAATTCCATACCAGTATATTCACCGCATTGAAGAGGCCGAGGACACTCCCGAGCCGCCTGTGGAGCCAAAACCCGTTCCCGCCGAGGCAGAAACCCCCCAAGCCTCCGCGGCCGGCGCCGGGCTCAGCTTGTCTTCATCGGCGGCTTCCCTGTTATCACTGCCACAAGGTCCGAAAACCGTCTAAGCTACGGGCGGCATAACCACACGCTTCCCAGAATCGGCTACAATTTAACCGCATAATTTGCGCGTGATTCTCGCTCTAACCTGCGGTTGAAGTCTGGAGGCTTTCGTGAGCAATCCATCCCCTTCCCGAAAAATCGGTTTCATCGGCCTCGGCCTGATGGGACGGCCGATGAGCCTGAACCTGCTGAAGGCGGGACATTCCGTTACGGTGTGGAACCGTACCGCGTCGCGCGCTTCGGAGTTGGTGGCCGTGGGTGCCAAGCTGGCGAAAACGCCGCGAGAAGCTGCAGCCGGTGCCGACATTCTGTTCACTATCGTGAGCGATCCTCCGGCGCTGGAAGAAATCCTTTGGGGACACCAGGGGAAAGACGATGGGGCTTTAGCGGGATTGCAGGCGGGCAGCGTGTACGTCGATTCCAGCACGATTTCTCCGGTGATGGCGCGGCGGATTGCCGGGGCGTGCGGTGAACGCAACGTGCGGTTCCTGGACGCGCCGGTAACGGGAGGCGACTGGGGAGCTCGCGAAGGGAACCTGGTCTTTATGATCGGCGGTGATGCGGAAACGTTGCGGTCGATCGAGCCCGTGCTTGGAGTGATGGGCAAGAAGTGGTTTCACCTGGGGCCAAACGGCGCCGGGCAAACTATCAAGCTGGCGATGAACGGCATTCTGGCGCTGCAGGTGGGTGCGATGGCGGAGGCACTTGCAGTCGTGAAAAAAGCGGGACTCGAGGAGGGGCAACTGATCGAGGTCATGCAATCCAGCATGGCGCGATCCGGCGTGCTGGATGTGAAGGCGCCGCTGATGGCGAAGGGTGAGTACAAGCCGAGTTTTCCGTTGCGCCTGATGCACAAGGATCTGGGGCTGCTGCTCGACTTGGGCAATCAGTTGGGTGTGGCGCTGCCGGCGACGGCGGCGGCGCGCGAAGTCTATAACTACGTTAAAGGCGAAGCGAAAGAGGATCTGGACTACTCCGCCGTGATGCGCTTCTGGAAAAAGTAGCCCGCGCTATTTGTAGCCCTTGGGCGCGAAAAAGCCGATCGCCAGATCGCGCGAAGTGCGCAGACCCGCGGGCGCCTCAAGAATGGATGGTATGGAATTGACGGCCACTGAAGCCGTGGCGATGTCTCCGTGCGATCCGCCCGGAATCACCAGGCTGATATTCGGGTGACCCTTCAGTTCGACGGTATCCGCCGGATCTTTCGCGCCCACATACATCTGAAGTTCCATGTAGACAAGCTCTTTGCCATCGGAAAGCCCGCGCGCAATTTGATGCACGCCCGCCGCCTGGCCGGCTTCGACGGTAAGAAATTCCGTTTGCACGCGTTCGGTGGCGACCTTCGGTTCGATGGTTTCCGTGATTTCGTCGACGCGCAGCCCGAGGCTGTCAGCAACCATGGCGACGGACTCGGGAAGACCGACGTGCTTGATGGTTCCCTCCCTCACTCGGGTGCGAAATTCTTCCACGCTTAGTCCCGCACCGATTTTCTTCTGCAAGGGCAGGCGGCGTTGGGAGGCGTCCACGATGCGCAACGCCTTGGCGTGTTCGACGCGCTGCGAAACGGCCGCCAGCGTGATGACAAGCTTGTCCATCACGAACCCCGGGTTCACGCCGGTTCCCACCAGGGCCACGCCATTCTCCTTTGCAGCCTTATCCAGTTGTGTCGCGAGCTCCGGATGGGTGCGGTAGGGATAGGAAAGCTCCTCGCAAGTAGAAACCACGCAAGAACCCACGTCCATACAGGCAAGCAACTGATCCACAACTTTTGGCAAGGAAGAAGACGTGGTGTGCAGGACCACGTCCGCCGATTGCTCCAACACGCCCCGGGCGTCGCCCGAAACCTTCACGCCCCATGGCGCGTCGCTCGCGCCGACGACTTCGCCCACATCCTTACCGATTTTTGCCGGGTCGTTATCAATGGCGCCAATAATCTCGATGGCTTCTTTTTCCCGCAGCAGTTTCAAAATCGAGGCGCCAATCGGCCCAATCCCATACTGGATAGCACGAATTTTCTTTTTCACAACCGTCTCCGTTCTAAAGGGCTGAACCCGCGCCTAGAGAGGAGAATCAGCGCGAGCGAACCTCTAAGCGTACTGGAAATTGTAATCACGTTCAATCATCCGCGCCTGCTGTGCGCCGCGTTCGATTCTTGCCGCTCGGTGCCACTCCACGCATAATGGAGCCAGCCCGCAAGCCCGCCGGGGAGGATGCTTTCATGGCAACACAAAAAATGACCGATGCCGAGATCGAATATCACCTGCAAAATGTGAAAGGATGGAGCCTCGTCAACGGCAAGCTCCACCGCGCGTTCGAGTGCAAGGATTTTGCGTCCGCCTTCGGCAAAATGACCCAGGTGGCCCTGGTAGCGGAATCCATGAACCACCACCCGGAATGGTTCAACGTGTGGAACAAAGTGGTGATCGACCTGAATACCCACAGCGTGAAGGGCATCAGCAATCTGGATTTTCAGCTGGCGGCCAAAATCAACGAAATTTTTGGCAGCTAAGCTGCCGCAGCTGAATGATCGGCGCCCATCACTCTGAAAATCGCGGCCGCGGCCGATTGCTGATTGTGCTGCGCTGGCTGGCGGCGGCAGCGGTGATCGGGATTCTGCTACGCTTTCTTCCCCTGCATTTGCTCGCCGAAGCGATCCGGCGCGTTCCCGTGGCCACGTTTTTGGCAATTCTGTTTGGGTACCTTTGCGCCCACGCGCTGGGCATCGCCAAGTGGCGCATGGTGGTGAATGCCGCTGGAGCGCAACTTGATTTCCGCACCAGCGCCCAGTGCTACGCCGGAGGACTCTTCGGCACGCTGTTCCTGCCTTCGATTATCGGCGGAGACGTGGTGCGCCTGGCGGTTGGCTTGCGTCGAAGCCCTAATCCAGCTGCCGTGCTGGCGGGCAACGTTGCGGACCGCTTCATGGACGTAGCCGCGCAAGGCGGGTTGGTCTTCGTCGGGCTACTGCTTCTGCCCGGCGCGCTGCCGGCGTCTCTCCAGGGGCAAGCACAGAAAACGATGTTCTATCTCGGCGCACTTTTCGCGATGCTGATTCTCCTCTCGCTGTTTCTCTATCGTCCGCTCCTCGGTGGACGATCCTTCCATTTCCGGCGCCGGCTGGCGCGCCTGCGGCACGCGTTGCGCAGCGTTTCGGGAGCGCCAGATATCCTTCTTGGCGCATGGCTGATGGGAACTGCGATCCAAACGGCGTTCCTGCTGCTTACCGCGAAACTCGCGGAAACCTGTGGGCTGGTTTTGCCGCTGCGCGATTGGTTTTTTGCCTGGCCGTTGGCAAAGTTGGCCGCGGTCTTGCCACTCACGCAAGGTGGCATCGGAGTGCGAGAGGCAGCGCTCGTCGGGCTACTGTCCCCATTTGGAGCAGCACCGCATCTCGTTCTTGCGGCGGGGTTGGTCTGGGAAGCGGTAATAATTACCGGTGGCCTGGTGGCAGGGTTCGGAGCATTCTTACTCGGCAGGCAAAAAGCGGCGTATCCGCCACTCTGACTGCAACAATAATCAAGTAGCACGTCTCCACCGGTGTTCTGATTTTCCGTGTGGAACGATTGTCCCTTCCGCGTGTCGCTCACCCGATTTGAATGTTGAAGGACGCTGGCCTGGAGGTCCCGCCTTGCATGGTCGGGGGCCAGTTGGAGTTCAAGCACGCTTCGAGTAACGGAAAATTCGACGTCGTGCCCGCCTGGAACCTGCCGGACAGCGATGGGTTCGAAGCATTGCAATTCCTCCGCGCCAAGGAGCGCGGGAAAGGTTCGGGTATGGGTCTGGCCACGGGTTAGGGAATCGTCCGGCAGCAGGGCGGCTTCATTCACGTTTGCAGCGAACCGGGCAAGGCACGCTGCTCCACGTTTATCTTCCGGTTATGGAAAACGCGGCTCCGGAGTCCGCGTCGGGCGCTGCAATTGCTAACAAACCGAAGAATCTGCACGGTAGGGAAACCATCCTGCTGGCGGAGAATCACGACTGCATACGGGAGTCGATTCGCCAATCGTTGACGCGGCTCGGCTATCAGGTTTTGGCGGCGGCGGACGGCCCGCAGGCGCTTCGCCTGGCGGTATTGGACGTAGTGATGCCCCACATGGGCGGGGCCGCAACGGCGGCGCAGCTTCTTCGGCAGACACTATCTGCAGAAGCCTATGGCCCCACGTCGCTGGAGCTGATGGATCGCATTGATTCGCCCGCATCCCCTTTACAAAATCGAATAATCGTCGTTTTTTGATTGACACCTGCTGTCGCCGGTGTTAGAAAACCCCAAAAGACAAGCCCTCTGGTGGTGAGTCTCTTTCGTGATGGCAGTCGCGAACCGCGAGTGAGATGCAGGCCTGCCTGGCAGGGCAGGCGCTGCTGTTCCCCCCAAAGGGTTTGAAAGTAACACCTACCCCACCCCGGGAGGCGGAAACTTCGTGTTTTCGCCTCCTTTTTATTTTTCGCTGCTGCTTTCCTTATAATTGGTGCCTATGTGGAACTGGACCATCGCCCTTCATGGCTGACCCGGGTGTCCCGCTCCTTGAACTGCGCAACGTCTCCGTGGTCCGCGGAGACAATCTGGCCCTCGACCGGGTCTCGCTGCGCATCGAGCAGGGTGAGCACCTGTGTATCCTTGGCCCCAACGGCTGCGGCAAGTCCACGCTGATCAAGACGCTGACGCGCGAATGCTATCCGATCGCTCGCGAAGATTCCTCGATCCGGATTCTGGGGCGTGATCGCTGGAACGTCTTCGAATTACGCTCTCTGCTGGGAATCGTCTCGCCGGACCTTCTGGCGGCATGCACCACGGATGCAACCGGATTGGACGTGGTGCTTTCCGGGTTTTTCAGCAGTACGCGCATCTTTCCCAACCACCAGCCGCAGGCGGAGCATCGTCAGCGCGCGGAGGCGGCGCTCGCGCGGCTCGGCATTGCGCATCTGGCGAAGCGGCCGCTGGCTGAAATGTCTTCCGGCGAAGCCAAGCGCACTCTGATCGCCCGCGCGCTGGTGCACGAGCCGCAAACGCTGCTATTCGACGAACCGGGTAACGCGCTGGACATTGCCGGTCAGGTGGAATTAAGGGACACGATGCGAGAGCTGGCGCGGGCGGGCCTGGGAATACTGCTGGTCACGCACCACGTGTCGGAAATTATTCCGGAGACCGAACGAGTGGTGTTGCTCGACGGCGGAAGAATCCTTGCCGATGGAGCAAAAGAAAAAGTGCTCACCGATGAAAAGTTATCCCAGCTTTTCGGCGTTTCGGTTCGGCTGTTCCGCGAAGACGGCTATTTCTATCTTCATGCGTAATCGCCGGTAAGGGCTTACTTCCCGGCCATGCCCTCGGCGATGTTGCCAATGATGGGAAGCATCAACTTCTCATGCTGGTACGCCTTGTACATCAAGAAAACCCAGCAGCCGAAAACGGCAATTCCCAGCAGCGGATAGATCGCCAGGGCCAGAAATCCCAAACGCAAAAAGTGCAGCATCAGAAAAGAGAATGCCACCGCGATGTAAACTGCGGCTATGCCGATATTGAATCCAATGGATTGCACCGCATGAAAGCGTACAAAAGGGCGTTTGTCGATCAGCAGGAAGATCAGTCCAGAGAGCCATCCCGCGATGTAACAAAGCAAGCCGGCGACGTTTTCCTCAAGACCCTCGGTTGCCGGGGCTGCCGGTGCCACAGCCGGTGACGCAACTGCCGTTTGGCCTGCGCCGCACTTGGGGCAAAAAGCTCCAGTGCCGATATCCTGACCGCATGATTTGCAGAAAGCCACGGGGAGTACCTCGCAAGTTCAAGATGCGGGGAGCGTAACAAAGCTACCCTGCGTCCGCAACGAGTTTTCTTTCTGCAGGTTGAGTCGCAGCGGTGTGTTCAGGTGCTAGGCGGGCGGCTTCGGCAGAGGAAAATCTTCCGCCGCGGCAGAAGCGGTCGGAAAGATGCCGATAACCTTGTCCACTTTGGTCAGCTTCAGGCTGGAATCGATCATACCGTTGCACCCGGCGAGGCGCAGCATCCCGCCGGCATTCTTCAGCCGCGAGTAACAGCGGACAACCGTGCCGATTGCCGCGCTGTCAATGTGCGTGACGCCGGTGAGATCAAGGATGGCGCGATTCTGGTTGCCGCGCAGAAGATCTTCCACTTCCTTCTCCACGCGGCGGCAATCCGGGCCGGTGTGAATGCTGCCGCGCAGAGTCAGTACCGCGATGCCGTCTTTCAGCTGCCCTTTGGTGATTTCAAGAATCACGGTGTTGAGACCCTCCGAACGGGAAATTGATCCTGGACTGAGAACGAGTGCCGCAAGCTTACGATGAAACCGGCGGCTCCTCCCCTTCATACGGAAATTGGCGGATCAGGCGCACGCAATCGATCAGCGCGTTGAAAATGGTGTTTCCCCACCCGCACGGCACAAACGAAGCGGTCTTCTGATTCAAGGCCTTGTCCGCTTCAGCAAAGAAGCGCAGGCGCTGCCCCGGCGGCGGCGCGGCGAATTCCTTCACGGTGATGCGAAAGGGAATGTCGCCCCCGGCCTGGCGCTTCACGATGGAAAAAAAGTGCAGTTGGGCGAGTTGCTCTGCGGGATTTTCCTGCGCAAATTGCCAATCGCTCATCCGTCGGTTCCTTGGGTGGGTTAGGTCTCCGGCTAGGGAAGGCAGTCAGAGTGTGGCGATGTTAGGCCACCGCCACCAGTAAGTCAACGCGGCGTGAGGATAGCGGATACAGCCGTGAAAAAGGGACCACCGGGGGGACTTGATGTCCGGTAACCGCGTTTTATGAGGACCTATGCACGATTTGAGTCCGATCATACCTCTGCCCCCTAGTACTTTTGACAATAGCAACCGGTTGGGCTGAATGAAAGTATACGTGCCTCGGGAGACGTTTGCCTACGCCCGTAGCGCAACTCAAGAAGCAGAAAGAGGAGCGACCATGGGGAAAAAAGACAAAGACAAGAAGAAAAAGAAGTGGGAAGAAGACGAAGGGGGAAAAGGGGTTGAGTCCGCGAAGAGCCCCGTTGGAAACTATGCTGACGGTCATCCTCTTCACCAGATACAGTACCTCGAAGCAAAACTGATTCTGAAGCCGGACCGCTTCACGTCGGTGGAGAGTTTTCGGGATTTTGGGAAGCTGGTTAAGAAAGCTGCAAAAAAGGAAGACGTGGATTTCATTCCGGACGCAGAGGCGGGATTGCGTCCCAATATCCGTGAAATTCTTTTCATGGACACTCCGGACTTCCGCTTGTACAACAATGCCTTCATTCTCCGTCGACGGATCAGTTATGTGGACGGTTTCCCTGTGGGTGATCCGGAGATCGTTTTTAAATACCGTCATTCGGATGAGAAGGTAGCCGCGGCGGTGGATGTTCGCCCAAAGATATCCGGAAAGTATAGGATTAAATTCAAAGCCGAGGCGCTACCGCAGAAGGATAAGATTGGTTCTTACCGAGTTCTTTATTCTCACAATTGCGTCTTCGGCTTGAGCCAGGTGCACGAAGCGGACCGCACGTCGATGGAGACGCTGGTACGCGTCTTTCCCGCATTGGAAGTCCTGAAAAGGGAGCCCAATGAAAGAGTATCTCTTGTAAGCGAAGCAATCGTCGAGGAAGTCCTGCTTAAACTGGGAGAACTCGACTTTGGCAAGGGACAGGTAGGAAAGTGCGACATCGCCCTGTGGCGCACTCGTGGTGAACACCAACCCCTTGTCGGGGAATTCGCGTTTCAAGTGAAATTCGATTCTCGCGAAGATGTCCACGAGAAGGCGAGAAAGCGCTGCGAACAATTCTTCATTTCCCTTCAGCAAGATGTGAAGGATTGGATTTCTTTGGGCACGACGAAGACGGGCATGGTGTACCGCCTCAAGGGGAACGCACCCCAAAGCCATGAGTGAGACGGGCACAAAACTTGCTCGGCCAGAGGGAATTGATCGTGGCGTGCCGCCGACTGGAGTCCCAATTGGCCAGATTTTTCTCGAGTTCCTAATCATTGGAGCCACTAGCTTCGGAGGCGTAGTCCCTTACCTTCGCGGTAGCCTCGTAACCAAGCGAAACTGGATTGATGACAAGGAATTTGTCGAGATGCTCTCCATTAGCCAGAGCCTTCCTGGCTTGAACGCCACCAACATGGCGATCCTGGTGGGCCAAAAGCTGCATGGCGCGCTGGGTGCTGTTGCAGCGATCATCGGCATCTGCCTGCCGGGCGCTGTGATCATGTACATCGTGGGGATGTTCTACCGCGTTCATGGTGAACACGTCTGGATCACCGCCGCGCTAAAAGGCGTGGCGGCGGCGGCCGTTGGACTGATCCTGTCTACCGTGGTGGGGCTCAGCAAGAAGTCGCTCGCAGATAAGTTTGACTTCATTTTTATGGCAGTGACCGTGCTCGCCGTAAACCGATTGCACCAATCAGTTCCACGCACACTAATAATTGTTGGGCTCCTTGCGGTTCTCTCTCATCGGCCTCGCAAAGAGCAGAAAGAAACGGCGGCTTCATGAATCAGATACCCCTACTTGCTCGCGTATTCGCTTATCTGTCACTTCTGACCGTCGGTGGGGGAATGGCGGCGTTTCCCGAAATGAAAATTCTGACAGTAGAGGTTCACAAATGGCTTACTTTCCCTCAGTTGATTCACCTTTATAGCGTTGGGCAAATGGCTCCCGGGCCGAACATGATGATGATCGTACCAATCGGACAGTGGGCTGGCGGAATTCTAGGAGCCATTGTAGTTGTACTCGCGTTTTTCGGCCCCACTGCCGCGCTGACCTTCATCGTCGGGCGGTTGTGGACCAAGCTTGAGAAGTGGCCTTGGAGGCAATCAATTCAGCAAGGACTCGCACCTGTATCCATCGGCCTGCTTCTTGCCGGTTGCTTCACCATGGCGAAGGGAGCCATCTTTGGATTAGAAACGGCGACAATTGCGGTGGCCGTGCTGCTGCTATTGTTGAATTACAAGATCAATCCGGCTCTGCTGATCCTAGCCGGAGCGGTCATCGGTGTATTGTCTTTCACGCCGTAAAGGCGACTTTCAGCTCGGAGGTGACAACGTGAACGCTACTAAACCCACGCTAAAGCAGAGGGCCTATCACGGAATTAAAGAATATCTCGTCATCTCTTGCGTCTGACCAACTAATCTCAATCGTGCCAATCCAAATTTCAGTCTTCGCCACTTCGCCCTCTCCGACAGAGTAATACAACTCTCGTGGTCAACTCCTGAATTGTCCCACCTGGACCCCATCCTCATCCGCCAAATGTTCTGCTGCCAGCGTAGGTCCAAACCGTTCTCGCTCAGTTCCCGAATACTTCTCCCGGATCAGCTGCAGCACCTTCCTCCGGAACTACCCTAAAACCTCGGCTCGTCGAAGTTCCCTCGCACTCATCGCTGTCCTCTTCAATCGGACCTCCCCAGGAGGTCGTAGTGTAGGGGACATTTCTAATGGGGGCTGAAGGGGACATTATCAAAGAGGTTCAACACGCGGCGTGAGGAAACCTGGCGAAACGGGGGGGAATGAGCGGCGGGGCGAATTCCGAACGGTTGACTCCGTGGAACCGCCCTTGGCAACCGCGATCAGGAGTTTGTGGTGGTGGCAAAGGCCAGCGTGAGCAGGGTTTTTTGTTCGAGCTCGTGGGCCTTCGCGGAACCCGTGGCCGGGCTTGCGCTGGCGGAGCGTTTCACCGAGCGTACGCGGAGATTCTTGGCCTGGGCGATGCGTTCGAGGCGGGGCAGAACGTAGAACAGCGCGCCCATGTTGGCGGGCTCCTCCTGAACCCAGACGATTTCGCGGGCGTTGGGGTGCGCGTCGATTGCGGCGGCGATTTCCGTTTTCGGCAGCGGATAAAGCTGGTCGAGGAAAAAGACCGCGGTGTTCGAATCCTTGCGACGGCGGCGTTCCGCGCGCAGCTCGTGGCCGACTTTGCCGCTGGCGATCAGGATGCTGTGCGCGTCCGCAACTTCGGTATCCGGGACGAGCGTCAGAAAGCGCGCCCGCGAGAAATCCGCCAGCGGCGAAATGGCATCCGGATGGCGCAGCATGCTCTTCGGTGTGAAAACAATCAGCGGCTTGCGCCACGGGCGGCGCGCCTGGCGGCGCAGCAGATGAAAATATTGCGCGGCGGTGGAGGGCTGGCAAATGTTCATGTTGCCCTCAGCGGCCAGTTGCATGAACCGCTCGATGCGCGCGCTGGAATGCTCCGGGCCTTGGCCTTCGTAGCCGTGTGGCAGCAGCATTACCAGACCGGTCGGCAGCCCCCATTTGTCTTCGCTGGCGCTGAGGAATTGATCGATGATCACCTGCGCGCCGTTCGCGAAATCGCCGAACTGTGCTTCCCAGAGAATCAGCGCCTCCGGATAATCGCGCGAGAAGCCGTATTCAAATCCCAGGCAGCCGCCCTCGGAAAGCGAAGAATTGTGAATTTCGCAAAAAGCCTGACTTGGCGCCAGGTGAGCCAGCGGCAGATATTCCTGCTCGGTCTGCGTGTCCACCCATACCGCGTGGCGTTGGTTGAACGTGCCGCGCTGCGAATCCTGCCCGGTCAATCGCACCGGATTACCTTCCAGAACCAATGAGCCGTACGCGAGCAACTCGGCGAAGCCGTAATCGACGGCACGCTTGCCATTTCCCATCTCGGACCGCTGCTCCAGCAGCTTCACGATTTTCGGGTGTACGTGGAACCCAGCCGGCGCGCGCACCAGCCCTTCCGTGATCTTGGCTAGTGTTTCGGCGGGCAGCCCGGTGTCCACCTCATATTTCGGGTCGTACTTGCCGAAATGAAAAGGAGTCCAGTAATCCGGCAGCTTGCGCAGGTGGGGAATTTTCGTCAGCTTTCCCGCTTGGCGCTGCCCTTCTTCGTATTCCTTCTTGATCGACTCCGCTAGCGGCCCAGCCGCAGTGCCGGTCTGTTCGGCATAAATTTTCCAGAGCGGCAGATGGTTCTTGATGCGTTCGTATAGGAGCGGCTGGGTGATCGTCGGGTCGTCCACTTCGCTGTGCCCGTGGCGGCGATAGCCGACCAGGTCGATGACCACGTCGGAATTGAATTCCGCCCGATATTCCGCCGCGATCCGTCCGATCCGCACCACGGCGTCAGGATCTTCCGCGTTTACGTGGAAAATGGGAACGCTCTGCCGTCGAGCGATGCTGGAGGCGTAGCGCGAAGAGTGTTCCTGCGTGGGCTGCGTTGTGAACCCAATCAAATTGTTCACGACGATATGGATGCTGCCGCCGACGGTATACGCGGCGAGGTCGGCCAGATTCAGCGTTTCCGCCCAGATGCCCTGGCCCGCAAACGCCGCGTCGCCATGCATCACGATCGTCCAGATCTTGTTGAGCATGGGCTTGGAGCGGTCAAGTTGCGCGCCCTTGGCGCCGTGGCGCGTCAGTTTGGCGCGCGCGCGGCCCATGGCTACGGGATCGACAGCCTCCAGGTGGCTCGGATTCGAAACCAGGTGGATGTTCAGTTTCTTGCCTGCGGAAGTCGTATACACGCCGGTGGCCCCGACGTGGTATTTCACGTCGCCCGCGCCCAGTACGCTGCGTGGATCCACGTCTTCGAAACCTGCGACGACTTCATGCGGCGCCTTGCACGCAATGTGCGTCATCACGTTCAATCGGCCGCGGTGGCTCATCGCCACGATGGAGTCTATCCCGCCAAGATCTCCCGCCACATCCAGGATGGAATCGAGCAGCGGAATCAGCGAGGTGTTGCCTTCAAGAGAGAATCGCTTGCTGCCAAGATAGCGGCTCTGCAGAACCTGCTCGAACAAATCGGCGCGAATCAGGCGTTCCAGAATCTTTTCCCGGTTTACCTCGAACTCCGGGCCCTCCACCCGCTCGGCAATCCAGCGGCGGCGCTCCGGCTCCGGCAAGTGTTCGAACTCCACGCCGATCGTGGCGCAATAATAGCGCCGCGCTTGCTCGGCGGATTCGCCGGAGAGGCCCTGCAGATCGGGAGATTTCAGGGGCGCAAAGAAACCCAGCGGATCGAGGGTGGATTCGTAGAAGCCCCACCGCCGGAACAGCGCGAAGATGCGCTCGCGCTCGGCGTGGGCGTTCCCATTCGCGGATGCGGATTTCCTGGAAGATTTCGCGGTTTTGTCAGGGACTAGTGTTGTACGGTTGGCCATGGTCGGTGGTCCGGAACTTCCTATTTTGCCATAAATGGACCAGCGCTGCCGGTGGGCGTGCCATGGAAGGAACAGGAACGCTCCCACCCAGCCAGAAAGAATTCCAATCGCTTCTCAATTGGAAGCCAGTTTCGGGCGCCTGCCCGGCGATTGGACTCACTTGGTTGCGGGGCTCAACTGTTGCAGCCGCTCTTTGTTGATCTTAAGGACGATGCCGGCGTTACGATCGGCCACTTCGCTGACCTTATATTCCGCAGCGGTGCCGAGCACCTGAGCCACTTCAGAAGGCGCTAATTTGTAATCGTTGGTAAGCCAAGCCGCCATGTTCGAAGTGGCATCGCGAAAGGCCTCGTCAATGGAGCCGCCAAGCCCCATGGCCATGAAATGAGTGGGGGATTCAACCCTGGGACCCGGGACACGCTTGCCGGGAATCACATCCACCGTGAGTTCCACATCCATGGACGTTTCCAGGGCATTGCCAGTAAGTTCGCCATCACCCTGGGCAGCGTGGCCGTCACCCACATAGAGGAGCGCGCCCGGAACACTGACCGGAAGATAGACGGTGGCGCCTTCCACGATTTCATTGAAATCCATATTTCCGCCGTAATTTCCGGAATCTCCGGTGCCGGGACTGGCGGAAGCCGTGTTTTGCGCAACGCCGACGCAGCCCAACATCGGCTTCAGCGGTACAGAATAGCGGGTCAGATGCTCGGAAGGTTTTTCCGGAGTGGCCACACCTCGCTCGAAATCCAGATGCCAGCGCACGCTCTTTCCCGGGTCCTTCATTTTGACAGCGAGATCGCTGTCCATGGCGCGGCCGACCAGGGAGTCGTCGCTCAAAGCCCAGTCCCGATTCAGGCGGACTCGCGTGAGATGCACCACCAGGGTATCTCCCGGAGCGGCGGTCTCCACAAAAAACGGACCGGTTTCGGGATTCCCGCCAAGCACGCGAGTGACTCCATTTTCATCCATCCCGGCCGCGTCGACGGTAGTGGTGTGAATGGTATCGCCTGTTGAAACGCTCAGAACGGGTTTGATCACCGACGAGAACTGGCGATAAAACGTCGTCGGAATAAACTCGTGCCGTTGTGGAGCGCCCGCACTGCGTTTCGGGACCAGGTTGGCCGTGAACTGAATTTTCCGGGGATGCAACGGATTGATGGAGTCGGTGAACAGGAGTGTTCCGGAGAGCATGTCGCCCCGGAGCGTGCCAGTGCCTTCCTCCGAGCCACCCTGTTCGTCCTTGGCCAGGAAATGAAAAGCATTCCGCTCGAGGGTTCCTTCTAGCTTATCGCCGTCAAAATCTCCGGCAAGCTTTGCCCCGTCTTGTTTGAGATCCAGGGTCAAGTGCATCGGCGTGCCCAGATAATCAAGGCTGACGAGCCATCGCCCCGCGATCGAAGCTTCTTTTTGCTGTGCATTGGTTCCGCCGAGAATTCCGCTCAAGAGGATGAGCATGAAGAGTGATTTGCGCATAGCGCCTCCGAAGGTCAGAGTGATCAGCCGAGAGGAGATAGGCAAGCGGAAACAGTTTAGTTCATGGGCAGATAGGCTTAGGGAGAAATCAGAGAGATTGAACCAAGGATTGCAAGCGAGCGGCAATCTCGCCGGGTGGGGTGTCGGGAGGAAACGTAACCGGGGTGCCGATGTGGACGGTTAGTTCGCCGAGATGTGCGAGGCGGCGGCGCTCTTGTTTCATTTGCCAGACGCCGTCGAGACGCATGGGAACTACCGGGATCTGCAGATTCTGCGCCAAGAGGCCGATCCCCTGCTGAAAGGGCACCATTTCTGGGGTGGCGCGGTCGTTGATGACGCCTTCCGGGAAAACGAAGATGCTGTAGCCGCGGTCGGCGGATTCACCGGCGAAGCGGAAGCTTCGGCGGAAGCCGGAAAATTGCGGAAGCGGGAATACGTTGAACAGCGAAACGACCAGAAAATAATTCAGCCGCCAGAGCCAGCGTTTGGCAAAGAACCATTCGCCGGGAGGATGGCGGAATTCGCGCAGGTTTTCGCCGCCCATGGCGGTGGCCAGGCGATGGCGGAAGCGCCCCGGAAGCGCAATGAGGATCAATCCGATGTCGGCGCGGCGCGTGGTGTGGTTGGCGACGAAGAGCGCGGGGCCGCCAAGCGAATCCAGATTTTCGCGGCCAATAATTTTGGGATGAGCGAGGATCATCGTGGCAGGCCACGTCAGCGCGTAGTAGACGAGCAGACGGAAGAGGCGGATTGGCGCGAACTGCGGCCAGCGGGGATAGGCGAAGTCCGACCGGCGTGCGGCCGGTTGCCGGAGGAGTTGCTTCAGGTCGTCGGCGGTTTGCGCGTTGGCGAACTGCGTTTCGTTGATTTCGAGATTGTAGCGCTGCTCGAGTGTCGAGAGAAGTTCGACGCGGTCGAGAGAGGAAAGATCTTTCAAAGAGGAAGGCAAGAACGGAAAGGAAATAGAGAAGGCAGAAGATTCGGAATCGGCGGCGGCCGGGACCGAAAGTTGTCTTACTGCACGTTCCGCAATAACGGCGAGCCGCGGTTTGCCCGTGGGTGTGCGGGGGAAGTCGGGATCGGGCCATAGCAGCCAGCGGCGAATGCGCTGGTATTCCGCGAGGGCGGAATTGGCGTCGTCGATCGCTTTCTGGGCCATGAAGTCGGGCGAATCTTGGCGTGCGGATCGAACGGGCCGAGCCGGCTCGACCGCTACGACGGGGGCTTGTTGCGGCGAGAGTAGCAGGACAGCGCAGGGTTCTGCATTGCCGCCGCTTTCCAGCGGAATGACCACTACGTCTCGCACGGCGGGTTGCTTGCGCAACGCGCCTTCAAGATCCTCGGGGTAGATGTTCAGGCCGGCGGGGGTGACGATGACGCTTTTCTTTCGGCCGCGAAAGCGCAGGTTCCCTTCGGCGTCGAGTTCACCGAGGTCGCCGGTGCGCAGCCAGCCATCATTTTGCGCCGCTTCCCGCATCGCGCCGCCTTGCCAGTAGGACGAAGCTACGTTTTCACCACGCACCAAAATTTCACCGTCTTCAGCCAGGCGAAATTCCCGGCCGGGCAGAATCTTGCCGACCGAGCCCTGCGCCGCATGGAATGGATGATTCAGACTGATCAGCGAAGCAGTTTCAGTCATGCCATACCCTTGCACCACGGCGTATCCGATGCGCTTGAAGAATGCTTCCGTCTCGGGGGAAAGCGCGGCGCCGCCGGAAATGAACGCCCAGAACCTCCAACCCAGCCGATGATGCAACCGGCGAAATCTCCACACGCGGCGCAGAAACGGCTCGCCATCCGCCCTTCGGTAAGCCGAAGTGAACCAGGCGCGCCAGCCGCGCGCATCGATTTCCTGCTCCAGCGCGTTGCGCAAAGCGTCCAGCATACGCGGCACGGCGATCAGTGCGGTGGCGCGTTCCCGTTTGATGGTGCGAAGAATTTCCGAAGGGTGCGGGGAGTTTTCAAACACTACGGTCGCGCCCAGCAACGGCGGCACAAACAAAGCCATGAATTGGCCAAAGACGTGGCTGAGCGGCACCAACGAAACGAAGCACAGCGGATGCACCCAACGCTCATATTTCCGATACTCGTCGATTCCCTGCTCCAGCGGCTCCAGGTTCGCCAGGAAATTTCCGTGCGTCAGCACCACGCCCCGCGGATCGCTGGTGGTGCCGGAAGTAAACAGGATTTCGGCAATCGTGCCGCGCACCGAACCATCGCCGGGATCGACTGGCGCGTCCGCCGGTGGCTGGGGACTTCGAACCGCATCGCGAAAATCGTCGATCACAAGGGAACGCGGGCCAGCGGAAAGTTCGGGCTGCTGGCGGTCCCGCAGGATCAACTTGACCTGAGCGTCGAGAACTGTGCGTTGGACAAAATCAATGTTCGCGCCCGCGTCCATCGGAACGGCTACCGCGCCACGGAGGAGAATTGCCCAGAAGCAGGCAACCCAAGTCGAAGAATTTGCACCCCAAAGAAGCACGCGATCACCGGGGCCAATGCGATGGCCGGAGAGGGCCTGACTCCAAACGAGGGTGGTGGCGGAAAGCTGGGCGTATGTCACCTTTCGCCGGCGGTAGCCGTGGGTTTCAACGACAGCGGTGTCCCCGCCCGCCCGCGAGAAGGAATCGAAGAGCGAAATTAGATTGGCGCGCGGCATGTTGGAAACGCCGCTTTTACGCGGCTTGCTGATCATATCCGTTTGAATCTGTAAAAGCGTCCCGTCCAAGTCGGCCGGCTGTCCAAGGGTTGCCATTTAAACACGCCGGAGCACGCCGGGTGCCACCTAAGCACCTTTCACTGCATCAGAATAGAGACGCCGTGGAAAGACAGATAGAATCTAGGGGTTACCAGTAGTACGGTTCTCAGGTAAAATAAGAGCTTCGGGGGCTGAGTTTCCCGCACGGCGGTAAAAGTCAAAGTTTGATCAGGGGAAAGAATGCCTGTACCAATATCCCAAGCGTGGACGGTAGCGAGTTACGTCCTCAAACAAAAGATTCAGGGGCGGAAACAGTATCCGCTCGTATTGATGCTGGAGCCGCTCTACAAATGC
>Ga0210399_10001254_pt1 | contig 19879 bp, 22 predicted proteins | sample IncBWC14MmetaG_FD_150865 | JGI IMG/M metagenome (GOLD analysis project Ga0210399, IMG submission 150865) | Forest soil microbial communities from Barre Woods Harvard Forest LTER site, Petersham, Massachusetts, United States - Inc-BW-C-14-M | ecosystem: Environmental > Terrestrial > Soil >... | reverse complement strand
AGCAGGGCGCCGGGCATTTCGAGCTTTGGCATCGACTGATAGCCGCCTTCAATGATGGTACGGGCGCCGCCGGCGATGATTTCGCCGCCCTTGAGCAGGCTCTTGACCGAGGGGTGATTCTTCCACTGTTGAAAGGCCTCGAACGGCTTGAGGCGCGGATCCTCGTAATCCAGGCCGACCACGAATCCGGCATACACCCGATCGTTGTCCAGGTGATAGAGAAAGCTGCCACCGTAGGTGCGGCTGTCCAAAGGCCAGCCGAGAGTGTGTTGTATGAGCCCGGGCTCAACCCGCCCGGGAGGCAGCTGCCACATTTCCTTGAACCCGAGCCCGTAGGTTTGCGGCGAACTACCTGCATCGAGTTTGAAGCGTGCAATCAGCTGCTTGGAGGTGCTGCCGCGGCAGCCTTCACAGAACATGGTGATCTTGGCGTGAATCTCGGGCCCCAGGGCGAAATTGGGGCCCGGCTCGCCATTCTTCTCGACCCCCATGTCGCCGATACGCACGCCCTTGACGGCGCCCGACTCGTCAAACAGTGCCTCGGCCGCGGCAAATCCTGCGAAAACATCGACGCCGAGCTTCTCAGCTTCCTGGCCCAAGATGGGGACCAGCTGACCCAGCGATATGATGAAGTTGCCGTGATTCCACATTTGCGGCGGCGTCATGGGCGACTTGAAGCGCCGGCTCCTCGTCATGTAGTAGAACTCGTCACGGGTCGCGGGCACGCATATGGCGGGCGGATGCTCGCGCCAGGTGGGCAACAGCTCATCGAGAGGACCGGGCTCCAACACGGCGCCGGACAGGGAATGCGCCCCGAGACTTGCGGCCTTCTCCAGCACGCAAATGCTCAAGTCGGGTTTCAGCTGTTTCAGTCGAATCGCACAGGCAAGCCCGGCAGGACCCGCGCCCACGATCGCGACCTCATACTCCATGACATCACGTTGGCTTTCGTTCATGGGCGAAGTAAATCACAAAGCCATCGGCAGCGGGCCATCCATCAGGTGGACAGCCAGTGATCGGGTTTGGGTGCTGCCGTCGCTTTGATGAGTAGGGACTACCATGTTGAAAGGCCACGGACGCCGCCTTCTAAGGATGGCCAAGGGATTTGGGCATGGCTTGGGCAGGGACGCCCGTCCCTTTCGCTTATGGGCGCCAATTTGGCTTGCGCTTGGCAAAGAATGCGCTAAAACCCTCCCTTGCCTCGCCCTGGACCCGCAGATGTGCCAAACGGGCGGCCATTAGAATCGAGGCATCCTCGCGATCCTGCGCAGCCCCGTGGGCGATATCGCGAATCAGCGCCTTGGCGTGGCCTTGGGCCTCTGGGGCCCCCTTGAGCAGCGCGTCGGTGATTCTTGTGCAGGCGGCATCGAGCTCAGCTGCCGGGACCACTTCATGCACCAACCCTAGCTCCTTGAGGGTCGCCGAACTCATCGTTTCTGCGGTCAGAAAGTAGCGCCGCGCCGCACTCTGGGAGATTTTGCCCAGCACGAAGGGCGAAACGACGGCCGGAATGATCCCCAACCGGACCTCGGTAAAGGCAAATTTCGCGGTATCCACCGCAACCACGATGTCGCAGGCGCCCAACAGGCCGAGCGCTCCGCCAAAACCGTCCCCATTGACTCTCGCCAATGTCGGCTTCGCCAATGAATCAAGGGCACCCAGCAGCGCGGCGAGACTTTGCGCATGCGCGAGATTTTCACTTTCGGACGCTTGGGCTTGCGCTTGCATTTCGCCGAGGTCGGCGCCGGCGCAGAAAACTTCCCCTGCTCCGGTCAGCTCGACAATGCGCACCGCCGAGTCGCCGGCGCATTGGCGCAAGGCGGCGCCCAGAGCGGAAATCGTGGCGCCATCGAGCGCATTGCGTTTGTCGGGACGATTGAGCGTAATTCGCGCAACGCCGCCGGCAAACCCGGTGGTGACCGGTGCGCTGCTGTTCACACCAATTCCACGGCAATCGCCGTGGCTTCGCCGCCGCCGATGCAGAGGCTCGCGATTCCGCGCCGCTTGCCGCGCGCCTTGAGCGCGTGCAGCAAGGTTGTCATGATGCGCGCGCCGGTGGCGCCGATCGGATGCCCCAATGCGCAGGCGCCGCCGTTGACGTTCACCTTCGCATGATCAAGCGATAAATCCTTCATTGCGGCCATGGTCACCGCGGCAAATGCTTCATTGATCTCATATAGATCCACATCATTGGCTCGCCACTCCAGCTGCGACAACAATTTCTGCATCGCACCGACCGGCGCCACCGTGAACCACTCGGGCTCACGCGCAAAACTTGTGTAGCCCAAGATCCGTGCCAGTGGCTTCAGACCCTTGGATGCGGCGAACGACTCGCGCGCCAGCACCAGCGCGGCGGCGCCATCCGAGATTCCCGATGAACTGGCGGCGGTCACGGTGCCGTCCTTTTTGAACGCCGGCTTGAGGGTTGGGATCTTGGCAATGTCGAGGGTGAACGGTGTTTCGTCCTTGTCGACCAGAACTTCCCCCTTGCGCGTCTTGGTCGACACCGGCGCGACTTCCGAGGCGAAGGCCCCGTCATTGACCGCCGCCAGCGCCCTGCGCACGGACTCGGCGGCAAATTCATCCTGGGCTTGGCGGGTAAACCCGTATTTCTCGGACGTTGCTTCGGCGAAACAACCCATGAGCTGTCCATCCCAGGGACTTTGCAAACCATCGAAGAACATGTGATCCAATACTTCTTGATTGCCCATGCGATAGCCGGCACGCGCCTTGGGAAGAAGATAAGGAGCATTGGTCATCGACTCGAGGCCACCCGCCACGATCACCCGCGCGGTGCCGGCAAGGATCTGGTCGGCACCCAACATCACGGCCCGCATCGCGGAGCCGCACATTTTGTTGACCGTCGTGGCCGGCGTGCTGGTCGGCAGGCCGGCGGCCAGGGCTGCCTGGCGCGCGGGCGCCTGGCCGATGCCCGCAGACAACACGCAGCCCATGATGACTTCGCTGACCTCCGAAGCGGCCAAGCCGGAACCGCTCAACGCCGCCTTGATGGCGACGGCCCCCAACTGCGGAGCAGCAACGCTGGCGAATACGCCTTGGAAGGCACCGACCGGGGTGCGACGCGCGCTCAATATGACGACAGGATCGGATTTCATAAGATGCATTCCCTGTGATGTGCCTCACATTATAGCCGCAGCCTAAGAAGGTTACGGCGCCAGCGGGTCTCCTACGGCGCTGGCGATGAGCTCGCGGCTGCGCTGCCTGGCCACATCCGCGGCCATAACGTCAAGAATTTCCACGCAAATCGGCCCGCGGTGCAACACCATTGAGCCGGGAGGCAGTACATCGCGGGTGCCGCGAATGGCCACAGCGACCACAGGCATCTTCGAGCGCGCGGCGGTGGCGAACGCGCCGTTCAAGAACCTTCCAATCTGGCGCTTTTCGTCGAAGGTGCCTTCCGGGAAGAACATCAGCGACTGGCCTGCGGCAGCTACCCGCAGCACCCGGCGCGCATCGATCGCCCCCTTGTGCCGGTCGAAGCGCTCGACGAACTGCGAACCGAGGCCCCGCAACAAGAGCCCTACCAGCGGAACACGCTCCGTTTCCTTCTTGATGACGAAGGCAAAATCGGGCGGCAAGGCCGCGACGATGACGATGGCGTCGATGTAACTGGCATGGTTGGCCACCACCACGCAGGGTGTTTGTGGCAGGCGCTCCAATCCCTTGACTGTAAAAGGAATACCGGCCACCCGCATGAAGGCGCGCGCCAGGCCACCGGCCACCGCCCGGCGTTGCCGCACCTTCGGCAGGAACAAATTGATGCCCAGCACGGCCAAACCCAGCGCCGTGAAAGACACCAGACAGTAGACGACGTAGGACAAATGTACGATGGCGTACGGTTTGGAATGCCTCGCTTCTGTGATCTGGTTCTCCTTATGTTAATACTTAACTGTACTGTGATTCTGGTCACGCCGACCTCCCAGCACCCCTCGCATACTGGGATCCGATAGCGCGGATGGCACTATTTCGTGCTCAACCCTTCGCGAGAAATTATGGTGACGGCTCTTAAGCGGACGGTTTATACACGCACCTCAGGGACGGCGGTACCTCGCGAAGCGGCGGACCCCGCCTTGCAGCGCTTCCTCGACGCCGTTTGGATGGAACGCGGTTTGTCGGCGAACACCTTGGCGGCCTACCGGGCCGATCTGACCGCTTTGGCACGCTGGCTGGAGGAGCGCGACAGTGCGCTGTTGAAGGCCACGCGCATTGAATTGCTCGGCTTCATTGCCGCTCGCGTGGAAGGCGGCTCGCGGCCCAGATCGACCGCGAGGCAGTTGTCGAGTTTCCGCCGCTTCTTCCGTTTCATGATGCGCGAGGGTTTGATCACGCAGGACCCCACCGCGCAAATCGCCATGCCGAAAATCGGCCGGTCTCTTCCGAAATCGCTGACTGAAGCCGAAGTGGATTCCCTGCTGGAGGCGCCGACGGTGTCCGAGCCGCTGGGTCACCGCGATCGCACCATGCTCGAGGTCCTTTACGCGACCGGCCTGCGGGTGTCCGAACTCGTGAGCCTGAAGCACAACCAGGTCAATCTGAATCAAGGCGTGATGCGTGTCGTCGGCAAGGGCAATCGCGAACGCTTGATCCCCTTGGGCGAAGAAGCCGTGAAGTGGCTGCAACAATTCATGCAGGGCCCGAGAGTCGAAATACTGTTGGAGCGGCAGACCGATTATTTGTTCCCAACGCGCCGCGGCGACCGCATGACGCGCCAGGCGTTCTGGCACATCATCAAGCGCTATTCCAAGAAAGCCGGCGTCGAGAAAGAGCTGTCGCCCCATACCCTGCGGCACGCCTTTGCCACGCATCTGCTGAATCACGGCGCGGATCTGCGCGTGGTGCAAATGCTGTTGGGGCACAGCGATCTGTCGACCACGCAGATCTACACGCATGTCGCCCGCGAACGCCTGAAGGACCTGCACGGCGCGCATCATCCGCGGGGCTGAACGCCCTGCTTAGCGGGGCGGCCCCTGCTAGAATCGCGTGAACCTCTTGGCTCTCGAGAGGTCGAATCAGTCACACCCGATGGAGCTTCACGTGCCGCGAATCCTAGCCCTATTGACGCTGATCCTGTCCGGCGCAGCATTGAACCTGCGCGCGGCGCCCGCAGAGCAGCCGCACGCCGAGCAGCCGCCCGCCGATCCGCGCGCGGCCCTGCTCAAGCTGTTGCCGGCCGGCTCAAAACTCGACGACCTGCGGCCTTCGCCAATTCCGGGCATCTATGAATTCACCCAGGGCGCCGAGGTCAGCTACATGACCGCGGACGGCAAATACTTCATCGACGGCAATCTCTATGACATGAAGTCGCGGGTGAATCTCACCGAAGAGCTGCGCACGCATGCGCGCGTCGCACTGATCAACGCAGTTCCGGAATCGCAAATGGTGATCTTCTCGCCCGCGAACCCGAAGTACACGCTGACCGTGTTTACCGACGTCGACTGCCAGTATTGCAGAAGACTGCACAGCCAGATTGCCGAGCTCAACCGCCTCGGGGTCCGCGTGCGCTATATGTTTTTCCCGCGCTCCGGACCCGGGACCGAGAGCTGGCGCAAAGCCGAGGTGGTCTGGTGCTCGGCGAACCGCAACGAAGCGCTGACGCGCGCAAAAACCGGTGCGCCGTTGGATATGAACAAGACATGCACGCCGACACCGGTGGCACGCGAATACGAGTTGGGCGAGAGCCTCGGAGTTCGCGGCACGCCGGCCATGTTCAGCGAGTACGGCGACTACATCAACGGTTACATTCCGCCGCAGGAACTCGTGCAGCAGCTCAAGGAGATGCAGATGGCGCAGCTGGCGAAGCGCTGAGCGCCTTTGGCGGATTGACCGCCCACATTTATTTATCGCTCTGTTCGATATTGAACGTGAGACCGTAAGGATCGCGGATATAGCAGCGCGGTAGCGCCGGGTCCTCCTCGATCACGGCGCAGCCGGCCGCCAACAGCGCCGCTTTGGCGGCTTGCAGGTCAGACACCAGAAAGTCGAACACCGGCCCATGCGCGGGGCCGCGCTCGACAAACAAACGAAACGCGCCGGTCTCGAAGCCGGCCATTGATTCGCCGTCAAGAAATTTTTTCAAACCGGGAACGGATTCGTAAAATCGCGCGGCTTCGTCGAAGCTTTCGGTTCGAATGATGACATCTCGCGAGGCACGAAAGGAATTCGGCACAACGCATCTCCTTAAACGGAGCAGGCAGCGGCGCTATCGCTCCAGCAGCTTCAATTTGTCCTTCACGGCGTCCCATTGCTTGGCGTCCGCGGGCGCCTCCTTCTTCTCGCTGATCACCGGCCACTTCTTCGCGAGCTCGGCGTTCAGTTGCCTGAATTCCTCCTGGCCGGTGGGAATCTCCTCCTCGGAGTAAATGGCCTCGACCGGACATTCCGGCTCACACAGGGTGCAATCGATGCACTCATCGGGATCGATCACGAGAAAATTCGGACCCTCGTGGAAACAGTCGACGGGGCACACCTCGACGCAGTCCATGTATTTGCACTTGATGCAGCTCTCGGTGACCACAAACGTCATGACTTACCCTTCTTAAGCACAGTTGAACGACACCGCTATTCTGCCAGACCATCTCAAGGTTTAGATCGACTTTTGAGCTCGGTGAAATGATGGTCCTCGCGCCCGGCGCTGCGATCCGCGTAGTATTGCCGCAGCGCATATTCGCCGCTTGCGAATGCCAAATCGGCCCACGGAACCTCGGTTTCATCGTACAGGCCGACCTCCAGACTCTCCGGCCCCGGCGCGAACTTCGGCTCCAGCAGTTTGGCGCGAAACATCACATGCACTTGATGGGCGCGCGTCACGTTCACAACCGCCAGCAGTGAGCCGACCTCAACCTCGGCCGTGGCCTCTTCCCGGCATTCGCGCGCCGCTGCTTGCTGCATGGTTTCGCCGTTTTCCATGAATCCGGCCGGTACCGTCCAGAACCCCCGGCGCGGCTCGATCGCGCGCCGGCACAACAGGATCTTGTTTTGCCATTCCGGGACGCAGCCCAGCACCAGCAGCGGATTCTTGTAGTGCACCATGTGGCAGCTGGGGCATACAAAACGCGGCAGATGATCCCCGGCGGGGATCTTGGATTCGACAGGTGAGCCGCAGTTGCTGCAAAAATTCAAAAGTGGTCCCAAAAAAAATCTGGTGCCCGGAGAGGGAATCGAACCCACACGGTGTCACCACCACCGGATTTTGAGTCCGGCGCGTCTACCAGTTCCGCCATCCGGGCGTGCCAGGCCGGGCAGTATATGCGATCGGCGCGCTTGGTAGAATGCTTAGGCAAATGCAGCGCACGGATTTTCACTTCGATCTACCCAAAGAACTCATTGCGCAGCGGCCCGCGGCGGAGCGTTCCGCGTCTCGACTGTTGACTCTCGACGGCGCCTCGGGATCGTGCCGCGACCGCTGGTTTCGCGATTTCCCGTCGCTGCTTGGCCCTAATGATCTGCTGGTATTCAACGACACTCGCGTGATTCCGGCGCGACTCTTCGGCACGAAGGAAAGCGGCGGGCGCGCCGAAATTCTTCTCGAGCGCGCACTGACGGCAACCACCGCGCTGGCCCATGTGCGCGCCAGCAAGGGTCTCAAGGTGGGCGCGGCGATCCGGCTCGCGGCGGGTCAGAGCGCGCGCATGCTGGGGAGAGACGGCGAGTTATTTCGCCTGGAGTTTTCCTGCGAAGTGCTCGGGTTTTTCGAGCGCTACGGCGAGATTCCGCTGCCTCCCTATATCGACCGCAGCGCCGAACTGGCGGACCGCGAGCGCTATCAGACCGTATATGCGCGCATCGCCGGCGCGATCGCTGCGCCGACGGCCGGCCTGCACTTCGACGCCGCAATTTTTGCCGCGCTCGAATCAAGACGGGTGCGGCTCGCCTTCATCACCCTGCACGTCGGCGCCGGTACATTTGCGCCGGTGCGCGCCGACGACATCGACAGCCATCAGATGCACGAAGAGTACCTCGAGGTGCCCGAGGCCGCGTGCGCCGCGATCAACGAAGTGCGCGCCGCCGGCGGGCGCGTGATTGCCGTCGGCACCACGGTGGTAAGGAGCCTGGAAACGGCAGCGGCCGCAGCGCAACCGCTCAAGCCCTACCGCGGCAGCACGCGGATTTTCATCAAACCAGGCCATGCATTTCGCGTTGTGGATGCCATGCTCACCAATTTTCATCTGCCGGAGTCGACGCTGCTGATGCTGTGCGCGGCCTTCGTCGGCAGGGAAGCGCTGCTGTCCGCTTATGCGCACGCGGTGCAGGCGCGTTATCGATTTTTCAGCTACGGTGACGCCATGTTCCTCACCCCTGCCGCATCAGCTAGAGTGCGCAGGTGATGCGTTTCAACGTGCTGGCGCAGGACGGCGCGGCACGGCGCGGCCGTCTCGACTTTGCGCGCGGGCCGGTCGAGACGCCGGCGTTCATGCCCGTGGGCACCTACGGCACGGTCAAGGCGATGACGCCGGAGGATCTCGAAGCCATCGGCGTCGAGATCGTTCTCGGCAACACCTTTCATCTTTACCTGCGGCCCGGACTTGAAGTCATCGAAGCCCATCGGGGGCTGCACCGGTTCATGCATTGGCGGAGGCCGATCCTCACCGACTCCGGCGGCTTCCAGGTGTGGAGTCTGGCGGAGATGCGCAAGATCACCGAGGAAGGCGCGCACTTTCGCTCGCCGGTCGACGGCGCGCAGGTGTTCCTGTCGCCCGAGGAATCCATGCGCATTCAGCGCGCGCTGGGCTCCGATGTGGCCATGAGTTTCGACGAATGCACGCCGTATCCGGCCACCGAAGCCGAAGCGCGTGCCTCCATGGAATTATCGATGCGTTGGGCGCTGCGCGGCTTTCGCGAATATTACGGCAGCGAGCCGCCGGGAACGCTGTTCGGCATCGTGCAAGGCGGGATCCACTTGAATCTGCGCCTTAAGTCCTTGGCCGCTCTCGAAGAGATCGGATTTGAGGGGCTTGCCATCGGCGGCTTGGCGGTCGGGGAGCCTGCGCCGGAGCGCACCAAGGTGCTCGAGGGGTTGGTGCCGCAGATGCCGGCCCGCAAACCGCGCTATCTCATGGGGGTGGGACGGCCCGAGGACATCATCGAAGCGGTGCGGCGCGGCATCGACATGTTCGATTGCGTGATGCCGACCCGGCATGCGCGAAACGCGCATCTATTCACCCGCTCCGGCGTTCTCAACATCCGCAATTCCGCGCACCAGAGTGATACCGGCCCGATCGAAGCGGGCTGCGGCTGCTACACCTGCCAGCACTACAGTCGCAGCTACCTGCGGCACCTCGACAAATGCGGCGAGATTCTCGGCGCGCATTTGAACACCATCCACAACCTCTACTTCTATCAGCGCCTGATGCAGGAGATCCGGGCGGCGATCGTCGCCGGCCGCTTCGAAACCTACGCCGCGGAGTTCTACGCCCTCAAGGGTGCGTAAGCGGGGGCTAAGCTTGAGGGCCTGCTGTATACTACGCGGCTTTGTGAACGGCGCACCGAGCCCATAAAAGAGTGTAACACTATGGATTTCTTCATAAATTCGGCAAATGCACAGGCTGCGGGCGGCGCTCCCGCCTCAGGACCCAGCCTCTTGAATACGCTGCTGCTGCCGGCGCTGTTGCTGGTGGTGTTTTACTTCCTGCTCATCAGGCCGCAGAGCAAGCGCGCCAAGGAGCAGCGCGAAATGCTCTCCAAAATCGCGGCCGGCGACGAGATCGCCACCACCGGCGGAATGCTGGGCAAGGTCACTGAAGTGGGCGAGCAGTTCCTCAGCGTGGAGATCGCCGCCGGGGTGGTCGTCAAACTTCAGAAATTCCAGGTCGCGCAGGTTCTGCCCAAGGGCACGGTCAAGGGCGCATGATCGCCTATCCGCGCTGGAAGATCGCGTTGGTCGCGATCGTGTTGCTCGTGGGGATATTTCTCGCGCTGCCCAATTTGTTCGGCGACGAGAATGCCTTGCAGCTGGCGGCCGATCGGGCGGCCGTCACGGACGGCGACCGCATCGCCGTGGAGCAGATTCTCAAGGACAAGGGCATTACCCCATCCGGCGTATTCCTGGAACAGGGGCGCCTGACACTGCGCTTCAGCAGCAAGCAGGATCAGCTGAAAGCACGTGACATGATCGCCGAGGCGCGCCCCGGTCAATTCACCATCGCGCTGTCGCAGGCGTCTCGCGTACCTCCGTGGATGCACCGGCTTGGACTCCAGCCCGTGAAGCTCGGCCTTGATCTTCGGGGCGGCGTTTACCTCGTCTACCAAGTGGACGTGCAGGGCGCGGTGAAGCAGCTGCTCGACCGGCACGAGCAGGATTTCCGCGCCTCGCTGCGCAACGCGCGCGTCGCCTACCAGGACGTCGTCGTGGACTACCCGCAGAATCGGATTCGCGTGCTGTTTCGCGATACCGACACCTTCGCCAAGGGCAAAACCGCAATTCTCGCCGATAGCCGCAATTTGAAGCTGACCGACGTCACGGTCGGAGGCGCGCCGGCGCTGGAACTGCAGCTGACGCCGCAGGAGATCAAGGAGCGTCAGACCTACGCGGTACAACAAAACATCATCATTCTGCGCAATCGTCTCAACAGTCCGGAACTTGCGGTGTCCGAACCGCAAGTGGCCAGCGAGGGCGTGGATCGCATCGCCATCCAATTGCCGGGACTGCAGAATTCGGCGGAGGTGAAGAAAATCCTCGGCAAGACGGCGACCTTGGAATTTCGGATGGTCGATGAGACCAACAATCCGCTCGAGGCGGCCAGCACCGGACGCGTGCCCTTGGGCTCGAAACTGTTTTATACGCGCGAAAAGCAGCCGGTTCTATTGAAGCGCGACGTGGTGGTGACCGGCGACCAGCTGACCGACGCCACGTTCCAGCCGAATACCCAGGACGGTCCAGCCGTGTCGGTCGGACTTGACAGCCGCGGCGCCGCGAAAATGCTGAAGAATACCCAGGAGAATCTCGGCCACTTGATGGCCGTGGTGTTCATCGACCGCTCGCGGGAGAAGAACGCGCAGGGCGTCGAAGTCGACAAGACCACCGAAGAGGTCATCAACCGCGCCACCATCCGCGGCGTATTCGCCAACAATTTCCAGATCACCGGCGTCAATCCGATCGAAGGCCGCGAACTGGCATTGCTGCTGCGCGCCGGCGGACTGGCGGCGCCGCTGACGCCGGTCGAGGAGCGGGCCATCGGCCCGAGCCTGGGTCAGGACAACATCGACAAGGGCATCAAGGCGATGGTGTTCGGCATGCTGGCCGCGTTCATATTCATGGCGGTTTACTACAAGGTGTTCGGGCTGATCGCCGATGTCGCGCTTGCGGCAAACGTGGTGCTGCTCACGGCGCTGTTGTCGCTGGTGGGCGCGGCGCTCACATTGCCCGGCATCGCCGCCGTCGTGCTCACCGTTGGTATGGCGGTGGACGCCAACATTCTGATCTACGAGCGCATCCGCGAGGAGTTGCGCAACGGTGTCACGCCGCGCGCCGCCATCGCCGCCGGATTCGACCGCGCGCTATCGGCCATCACCGACTCGAACATCACGGCGCTGATCGCCGGCGTGGTGCTGTGGTCATTCGGCTCAGGCCCGATCCGCGGCTTTGCAGTAGTGCTGGTGCTCGGCATCGGCACCTCGGTGTTCACCTCCGTGATGGGCAGTCACGCACTGGTGCAGGTCATTTACGGCGGCAAGCGCAAGCTGGATCGTTTGTCGATCTAGGGGAATCGCACATGGAATTCTTTCACAAAGTAACGCGCTTCCCGTTCATGAACACCCGCAAGGTGTGGTACGGGCTGTCGGCAGTGTTGATCGTGACCTCACTCGGTCTCGCCGCCATACGCGGGCTGAATCTCGGCGTGGATTTCACGGGCGGCGTGGTCGTGGAGACGAATTTCGCGCAGCCGCCGAACATCGAACAGCTGCGCGACGCGCTGGCCAAGGCCGGCGTCGTGGGCGCTCAAGTGCAGGCTTTCGGCAGCTCGCGGGACATCCTGGTGCGCCTGCCGCCCGATCCGAATGCCAAGGGCGACCAGATCGGCGCGCGTATTCTCGACATATTCAGCAAGACCGACAGCGGCGTGAAGCTGCAGCGAACCGAAGTGGTGGGCGCGCAGGTGGGCCAGGAACTCTTCGTCAAGGGCGCCTGGGCGCTGATCGCGACGCTGGTGCTGATTTTGATTTATGTGCTGTTCCGGTTCACTCCGAAGCTTGCGCTGGGCGGGATTTTTGCCGTATTGCATGACCCGATCTGTGTGGTCGGTTTCTTTGCGATCAGCCAGATGACGTTCGACCTTACGGCGATATCGGCGATTCTCGCGGTCATCGGCTATTCGCTGAACGATACCGTCATCGTGTTCGACCGCATTCGCGAGCGCGCACGGACCTCGCGAAAACTGACCATCGCGCAGGTGATCGACGAATCCATCAACCAGACGCTGTCGCGAACCATCATGACCAAGTTGGTGACATTGCTGGTCGTGGTCGCGCTGTTGATTTTCGGCGGCGAGACCTTGCGCGGGTTTTCCGCAGCCTTGGTGATCGGCATCATCGCCGGTACGTATTCGTCGATTTACATCTCCGCGGCGTTGGCGCTTGATTTGGGGCTGCGCGCCGACGATTTGCTGGAGCGCAAGATCGCGAAGCCTGAGGAAATCGACGGCCTGCCGTAAATGCAGTGGCTTGCAGATCCGCAGGTCTGGCTGTCGTTTCTGACGCTGGCCGTGCTCGAAATCGTGCTCGGCATCGACAACGTCATTTTTCTTTCGATACTCGTGGAGCGTTTGCCCGACAGTCAGCGTCGCAGCGCGCGTATTCTTGGGTTGAGCTTTGCCATGCTGACGCGCATCGCGCTGCTGTTTTCCATTACCTGGCTGGCGACGCTGCGCGCTCCTTTGTTCACAGTATTTGGAATGGAACTGACCGGCCGCGAGCTGATTCTATTTGCAGGAGGTCTTTTCCTGGTCGTAAAAAGCATCCACGACATTCGCGGCATGCTGGGCGGCAAGGTGCGTAGCCCGAAGGGCGGAATGTTGAACAGTTTTTGGATGATCATCGTTCAGATCGGCATCCTGGACATCGTGTTTTCGCTGGATTCCGTGTTTACCGCCATTGGTCTGGCAAAGCAGATAGAGGTCATGGTGGCCGCCATCGTGCTATCGGTGGTGGTCATGATGGCGGTGTCCTCCGCAGTCAACCGATTCATCGGCCGATTTCCCACGATCAAAGTAGTGGCGCTGGCATTTTTGGTGCTGGTGGGCGCCGGCCTGATAGCCGAGTCCTTGGAACTGGATATCCCGAAGGGCTACCTATACTTTGCCATGGCCTTTGCGGCGGCGGTCGAGTGGATCAACATCCGTTTGCGCCGGCGCGGCGGGTCTTAATTCTCGTATTCCGTAAAATGTTGGTAGCGCGGCGGGAAAGCCGTTAGAGTCGGCGCACTGAAACCACATTCGGTGCGACATGAATATAAAAGGGATGCTGGTCACGAAGCCGATCGCCACCTATCAAAAAGAGGCATCGGCGGAGGGGTTGAAGCGGGCGCTCGGTATTCCATCGCTGATCGCTTTCGGAATCGGCGGCATCATCGGCACCGGCATATTCGTGCTCACCGGCCTCGCCGCCGCGCAGCACGCCGGCCCGGCCATTGCGCTCTCCTTCGTTATCGCAGGCCTCGGCTGCATGTTCGCCGGTCTTTGCTACTCCGAATTCGCCGCCATGGTGCCGGTGGCGGGGAGCGCCTACGCCTACAGCTATGCGACCTTGGGCGAGTTCGTCGCGTGGTTCGTCGGCTGGAACCTGATACTCGAATACATGATGGCCTGCTCCACAGTGGCGGTGGGCTGGAGCCGCTACTTCATCAAATTGCTCGATCACTACGGCATCAATTTCATTCCGAGCGCGCTGAGTTCGGCGCCGTTCGCGGCGGGCGACGTGGGCTTTCAGGTGCACACCACCGGAGCGTTCCTGAACCTGCCGGCCATCGCCATCATCACGGCCGCCACCGCACTCTGCTACAAGGGCATCAGGGAATCAGCGGTCGTGAACACCATCATTGTCGCGATCAAGGTGAGCATCGTCATCGCCGTCATCGCCTTCGGCATCAAGTTCGTCAACGTGCAGAACTGGGTGCCCTACATTCCGAAGAATACCGGCACCTTCGGCGAATTCGGTTGGAGCGGCATTCTGCAGGCCTCGGCCATCATCTTCTTTGCCTACATCGGCTTCGATGGCGTATCGACCGTGGCCCAGGAGGCCAAGAACCCGCAGCGCGGCATGCCGATCGGCATGCTGGGCAGCCTTGCGATCTGCACCGTGCTCTACATATTGATGTCGAGCGTGCTGACCGGATTGGTGCCCTTCAAACAGCTCAATGACGCGGCGCCCGTCGCGGTAGCCCTTGAATCGCATCCGCAGCTGCTGTGGCTGTCGAGCTGGGTCATCTGGGGCGCGCTGTTCGGCCTGACCTCCGTGATCATCACCATGATCATCCCTCAGGCACGCATCTGGCTCACCATGTCGCACGATGGTCTGCTGCCAAAGATTTTCGGCTCGGTGCATCCCAAGTTCCGCACCCCGCATATCTCGACCCTGATCACCGGCGTGCTGGCGGCGACCTTCGCCGGATGCCTACCCATCGGCATTCTGGGCGAACTGGTGTCGATCGGCACATTGGTCGCATTTATCGTCGTCTGCGTGGGCGTCCTGGTGCTGCGCTATACCCGCCCTGACCTGAAGCGGCCGTTCCGGGTCAAGTGGGTGTGGTTTGTCTCGCTCATGGGGGTGTTCTTCTGTGCCGGGATGGCCGCCTCGCTACCCAATGCCACCTGGTGGCGCCTCGGGATCTGGAGCGCCATCGGGATCTCGATATATTTTCTCTACGGCTACCGGAACAGCCGCTTGCGCACGGATGACACGGGCGGGGGACTCGCACCCGGCGGGGCCCTGCCGCAGACCAAATCTTAAACACGCCTTAAGCCCGCAACGGCGCGGGTGTCAGCGGCCCGATGGCGTCGAGCAGCGCCTGGTAGACCTTCGGATTGCCGGCCACGATATTGGATCCCAGCGCGTATTCGGCGCCGGCCGGCGTGCCGACGCGCCCTCCGGCTTCCTGGATGAGCAGGGTGCCGGCGGCGGTATCCCAGGGGCTCAGGCCGAATTCCCAAAATCCGTCGATACGGCCGGCCGCCACATAGGCAAGATCCAGGGATGCGGCGCCCGGCCGGCGCACGCCGGCAGCGGTGGACATGACCACTTTGAGCATGGCGAGATAGGCGTCGAGATTGGCGCCCTCGCGAAACGGGAAGCCGGTGCCGATCAGAGAGCCTTCCAGGGTGCGCTGCGTGCTGACGCGCATCTTCTTGCCTTCGAGCTGCGCGCCGTCGCCGCGCGAGGCGGTAAAGAATTCCTGCCGCATGGGATCATAGACCACCGCGTGCTGCAGGCGGCCCTTCTGCTCAACCGCGATCGACACGGCGAAGGTCGGAAAACCGTGCAGAAAATTCGTTGTGCCGTCCAGAGGATCGATGATCCAGACGAATTCATCGTTGCCGCTGCGGCCCGATTCCTCGGCAAGAATTGCATGCTGCGGGTGGCTGCGCCGAATTGTCGCGATGATGTCGGCCTCGGCCTTGCGGTCGATGTCGGTCACGAAGTCGTTGCGGCCTTTGCTGTCGACTTTCAGCGAATCAAGGCGCGACAGGCTCTTCACGATCAGGTCGCCGGCGCGCCGCGCCGCGCGCATGGCGATATTGAGGAGGGGTTGCATAGGCTCGCGCTAGAATAACAGAAGCATGACCAGCCTCGTCCGTATCGTCCTCATCGATCCCAGCCATCCGGGCAATATCGGATCGGTGGCGCGCGCCATGAAGAACATGGCGCTGTCGGATCTGGTGCTGGTGCGGCCGCGCTCATTTCCGCATGCGGAAGCCGATGCGCTGGCGGCGGGCGCGGACGACATTCTGGCGCGCGCGCGCATTGTCGAGAGCGTCGCCGCGGCCATCAGCGACTGCGGCTTTATCGCAGGCACGACCTCGCGGCCGCGGTCCTACTATTGGGAATTCGCCACGCCGCGCGACGTCGCCGCCCGCATCGTCGCCGCGCCTGCGGAAAATCGCGCCGCACTGCTGTTCGGCTCGGAGCGCTACGGCCTTGCCACCGAGGATTTGAATCATTGCAACGTGCTGGTGCGCATTCCCGCCAATCCTGATTATTGCTCGCTGAACCTGGCGATGTCGGTGCAGCTGATCGCCTATGAAGTTTTCATGGCGCGCGAGCAGCCCCATTCGCACACGCAATTCGAAATGCCGCTGGCGCCGTCGGGGGATGTCGAGCATTTTTACGCGCACCTGCACGAGGTCCTCAATGAGATTGATTTCGAGGACCGCACCGGGCACCTCATGGAACGTCTGCGGCGCTTGTTCAATCGCGCGCAGCTCGACCGCAACGAACTCAACATCCTGCGCGGTATTTTGAGCGCGGTGCAGGGCCGGCGGGGCCAGTCGGCGCAGCGCTCACGCAAATGAACGCAGCCGAAGGAGTCAACGAAGCACGCGCGCATACCCAGGCAGGGGCCTTGCCGGTATATCTCGATCACGCGGCCACCACGCCGGTCGATCCGCGCGTCGCTGCGCGCATGGCGGAGGTCTTGAACTCCGAGAGCGAATTTGGCAATCCGGCTTCGAGCCACGATTATGGCGACATCGCCGGCGCCCTGATCGAGGCGGCGCGTGCGCAGGTTGCCGCGGCCGTGGGAGCCTCGGCCAGCGAAGTAGTTTTCACCTCGGGCGCCACCGAAGCCAACAATCTGGCCATATTCGGCGTCGCGGAGTACTACCGCGACGTCGGCCGGCACCTGATAACGGCGCGTACCGAACACAAGTCGGTGCTCGATCCTTGCCGCGAACTCGAGCGGCGCGGTTGGCGGATCACCTACTTGAAACCCGATGGCGGCGGACTGCTCGGTCCCGATCAAGTTGCGGCGGCGCTGGCTCCAGACACCGTCCTGGTGTCGATCATGCACGTCAACAACGAGATTGGCGTGATCCAGGACATCGCTGCCATCGGCGATATCTGCGCCCGGCACGGCGGCGCACGACTGCATGTCGATGCGGCACAAAGCGTCGGCAAATGCGCCGTCGATTTTGCCGCTCTCGGTATCGATTTGTTGTCGCTGTCGGCGCACAAGGCGTATGGCCCCAAAGGGGCGGGGGCCTTGGTGGTTGCGCAGCGCGCCGGTGCCGGCGGCGCCCGCAGCTCCGCCCGGGGCGGCACCGGCGTGCATCTCACGCCCCTGCAATTTGGCGGCGGACAGGAGCGGGGCCTGAGAGCCGGTACGCTCGCCACCCACCAGGCGGTGGGCATGGGCACGGCGTTCGCGCTGGCCGTGAGGCTGCAGGAATCGGAAACGGCGCGCATCGCGCAATTGCAACAGCGGCTGTGGCAGGGTCTGTCCGCCATCGGCGGCGTGTTGCGCAACGGCAATGCGCAACGCTCGGTACCGCATCTGCTCAATGTGTCATTCGAGGGCGTCGAAGGAGAAAGCCTGCTCGCCGCGTTGCAGCCTCATGTGGCGGTGTCGACCGGTTCGGCATGTACTTCGGCGCTGGCCGAACCCTCGTTCGTGCTGCGGGCGCTCGGCCGCAGCGAGCGCTTGAGCGAGAGTAGTCTGCGCTTTGGGCTGGGTCGCAGCAGCAGCGAGCGCGACATCGACATTGCGATAGCGGTCTTAAGCCGGGAGGTGGCTCGACTGCGCAGGATAGCCGGCTCGTGAAGTACAACGCAGAGACGCGTCACTACTTCGAGACCACGGCTCGTGCGGGCCACCTGTCGGGCGCAAAGGTATATCGCGGCGCAGCGGGCGATCGGGAACAAGGTTCCTGGGTGCAATTCGACTTAAAGTTTGCATCGGGGAATCTCGCGGACGCGCGCTTCCTGGCCTTCGGCTGCCCGCATACCATCGCTGCGGCCGCCTGGGTGGCGGAGCAGGCGGTCGGAAAGCCCGTAGCGCGGCGCCTGCCCGACAGCGTGCAGGCCATCAGCCTCAAATTTGCCGTTCCCTTGGAGAAACTCGGCCGCTTGCTGATAGTCGAAGACGCATGGCTCGCCGCAATCGACGCGGGACTCAAGGTCGAGCAGTAACTTAAGGTGGAGCAGACCGATCAAGCGGCCGTTTTGGAATAACCGAAGCTTAATTGAAAACGCGCCTTGGTTCCGTGCGCATCGCCCCCAAGCATGTTATGTATATCTCCAGCTTTGGCTGAATCATTGAGGACCGCGCGGAATGGCGATCATGTTGACGGAATCGGCTGCTGATCGGGTTCGGACTCACTTGGCGCAACGCGGCATCGGCGTCGGTCTCCGGGTTGGAATCAAGAAGACCGGCTGTTCCGGTTTCGCCTATGTGGTGAACTACGCCGATCAAATCAATCCCGATGATGCGGTCTTCGAGGCGCGTGGCGTGAAGGTCGTGGTGGATCCCGCAAGTCTGCCGTTGATCGACGGCACGCTGGTTGATTTCGTCAAGCAGGGCCTCAATGAGGCGTTCAGGTTCAGCAATCCCAAAGCCAAGGGCGAATGCGGCTGCGGCGAGAGTTTCAACGTCTGAGCCTTTGAATCCGCCGGGGCGAGGGCGGGTTTTTCCAAGCAATACAGACACTTCGGCACCGATCTGGATTGCCTGAGCGCCTTGGCTCCAGTACACTTCGCGGTCTTTGTCGCGCCCCCGTAGGGCGGATTTCCCAGCGAGGTTTTGCACATGCCCATCGAGCGTACCCTTTCCATCGTCAAACCTGACGGCGTGGGCCGGAATCTGATCGGCGAGGTCTACCGCCGTTTCGAATCGGCAGGCTTGAAAGTGGTGGCGGCGCGCATGATGCAGCTATCGAAGGCGGAGGCGGAGGGCTTCTATGCCGTGCATCGCGAGCGGCCGTTCTTCAAGGACCTGGTCCGCTTCATGACCTCCGGCCCGGTGATGGTTCAAGTGCTCGAAGGCGAAGGTGCCATCGCGAAGAATCGCGAAGTCATGGGCGCCACGGATCCGAAAAAAGCCGCCAAGGGAACGATTCGCGCGGATCTAGCCTCAAGCATCGATGAGAACATCGTTCATGGTTCGGATGCCGCGGACACCGCGGCACGCGAAATCGGCTACTTCTTCCGCGAAATTGAGCTCTGCCCGCGGACGCGCTAGCGTAGCGGCGACTTGGAGGAGGCATGGTGGCTGGCGAACGGGTGAATCTACTGGGGCTGCCGCGGGCGCAGCTCGAGGCGTTCGTGGCGCAGCATCTGGACGCCAAGCCGTTCCGTGCCCGGCAGCTGATGAAATGGATATATCGGCGCGGTGCCGCCGATTTCTCCGCCATGAGCGATCTTGCGAAGGGCTTTCGCGCGCAGCTCGGCGAGGTAGCCGAAATCACCGTGCCGCAAATCGTGACCGAACAAGTATCGAGCGACGGCACGCGCAAATGGATGCTGCGCATGGACCAAGTGCAGGGAATCGAAACCGTTTACATCCCTGAACCCGATCGCGGCACCTTGTGCATCTCGAGTCAGGTGGGCTGCGCCATGGACTGCACCTTCTGCGCCACCGCGCAGCAGGGTTTCAATCGCAATTTGAGCGTTGCGGAAATCGTGGGTCAAGTCTGGCTGGCACAGCGCGAACTCAGCGCTTCACGCGCCGCCGACAGCGGCGGCCGCGCCATCACCAACATCGTGTTCATGGGCATGGGCGAACCGCTCGCCAACTACCGCAATGTGGTGCCGGCGATGCGCATATTCATGGACGATTTGGGCTACGATTTGTCGCGCCGTCGGGTAACATTGAGCACCTCGGGGTTGGTACCGCAGATCTACAAATTAGCCGAAGAGTGAAACGTGGCGTTGGCGG
>Ga0210399_10001253_pt1 | contig 19879 bp, 15 predicted proteins | sample IncBWC14MmetaG_FD_150865 | JGI IMG/M metagenome (GOLD analysis project Ga0210399, IMG submission 150865) | Forest soil microbial communities from Barre Woods Harvard Forest LTER site, Petersham, Massachusetts, United States - Inc-BW-C-14-M | ecosystem: Environmental > Terrestrial > Soil >... | reverse complement strand
CCAAGCGTTGCAAGGCTTGCAAGACCAAACGGGTCTCCGTCCTCGGCGCTCCCCCCGCGCCCGGTCAGAACCGCTATACCAAGGTCGAGACCCAGGCCACTTGCTCGGGATGCGGAAAACAAACCACTGTCCCCTTCCGCCCCACGCAAGGCCGCCCCGTCTTTTGCCGCGAATGCTTCATGTCGCGGAGGACTGCGGCTTCGGCCTGATCCCCGTCGGTGAAGCGGACGGGTGCGTTACCATAGGGACGTGCCCGGATACTATGTAGAAAACTTCGGCTGCCGTGCCACTCAGGCTGACGGCGCCGCCCTCGAACGCCAGTTCGAAGAGCGCGGGCTGGCTCGCGCATCGACTCCCGGGCAAGCTTCCGTGGTTGTCATGAATACCTGCACCGTGACGGCGAGTGCGGATCAGGATGCGCGCGCCGCGATCCGCCGCGTGCGCCGCCAGAATCCCGATGCAAGAATCGTGGTGACCGGCTGCTACGCCCAGCGCGCCCCCGAAGAAATCGCGGCGCTTCCCGGCGTAAGTCTCGTCATCGGCAATTCGCACAAGCATCGACTCGCAGAAATCGTGAGCGCCCAGACTCAGACCTCGGACCTCGGACCTCAGACGTCAGACCCGGCATTCGTTCCTTTAGCGATGCTCGGTGCGGTTTCCGGTATCTCTGATCAGCGGACAGAGAACGAGCATTCGCATTGGACTGTGAAGTCCGAGGTCCGACGTCCGGCGTCGCATCCCGGACCGGATCCCGGGCCGGATCCCGGACGATCGACCAACGACCAACGACCGATTTTCGTCTCCGACATTTTCGCCCACACCGAACTGCTGGCCGCGCCAGTCTTTGACGCCGCCAACGATTGCCATGAGAGCGAACGCACCCGCCCCATTCTCAAAGTCCAGGACGGCTGCGACAACCGCTGCTCCTTCTGCGTAATCCCCTATGTGCGCGGCCAAAGCCGCTCGCTGCACATCGACCGCATCCTCTGCGAGGTAAATGGACTCGTCGACTCCGGCTATCGCGAAGTAGTCATCAGCGGAATCAATCTGGGCAGATGGGGACGGGATCTGGGCGTCGGACCTCAGACCTCGGACCTCAGCCAAACAGCCGAGGTCCGAAGTCCAAGGTCTGAGGTCGTTTTCGACGATCTCATCCGCGCTATCCTCGCGGAAACCGCTCTCGAAAAACTCCGCATCTCTTCCGTCGAACCCATGGACTGGACCGACGACCTGATCTCTCTGGTCGCTTCCTCGCCACGGATCGCCAAGCACGCGCATGTGCCTCTGCAATCCGGCAGCGACGCGGTGTTGCGCCGTATGCGTCGCAAGTATCGTCCCTGGCACTACCGCGAAAAGATCGAGAAGATTCGCGCGGCCATGCCCACCGCCGCGATCGGCGCCGACGTCATGGTTGGATTCCCCGGCGAAACCGATGCCGAGTTCGAATGCACGCGCCGCCTGATCGAAGACCTGCCGTTCACCTACCTCCACGTTTTCACCTACTCGGCCCGCCCCGGCACTCCCGCCGCGGCGATGCCGAATCAAATCCCGGTGCACGAAGCCCGCTGGCGCAACCGCATCCTGCGCGAGCTAGCGGCTGAGAAAAAATTGGCCTTCATGCGCAGCTTCATCGGCACAGAACTAGACGCGATTACGCTGAATGTCATTGGCAGCGACGCCGGCGGCGACTTCACCGAAGCTCTCACCGACAATTACCTGAAGCTGCGTCTGCGCGGACGCCACGAGGCCAACCGCTGGCTCAGCGCGCAAATTGACGATGTAGTGGGTGAAGCGTTGGCGGGCAGCCTCGACCCCCGTCAAGCAACGAGAAGCAACGGGGAGCCAAGTTGTAATCCTCGAAAGTCCGGGTCATAGTTTCGCCGCAGCGTCGCGGTCATCGGGATTCGCGGGCGAGCCAGCCCCGAAGCCGACGAGCGCACCCTACTGGTTGGAAGCTGCCTGCAATTGCGCCGCGATTTTTTCCAGCAGGGCTGTCGCCGCTTCTCCCGCTTCGAGCGTCGAGAACTCACTTCCCAGTTCGATGACCGGCACGCGAGCGCAGCAATCGCGGAATGATTTCTCCGTGGCGGGAGAAGCAGTGACGTCCGCGCCCACCAGCAGCAAATCAAAACGGCTGGCCCGCATCAGGATCAGGCCATCGCGGAGGTTGTTGCTGGTGTGAACGTCGTATCCGGCGCGGTGCAGGAGTTCGCGAACGTAAGTGACCACGTCGGCGTTGCGATCGATGCACAGGACGCTTCGTCCCATGGACACGGGCTGTTCGGCCTGGATGGGCTTGCAATAGAACGCGGCTACGGCGCTGTCTTCCGATTCGTGGGAGTCAAACAACTTTGACAGATGCGAGAGTTGCAGCACTTTCCGAACGTGTTCGGGTACATCGCAGAGTTTCAGGTCGCCGTGCACCTGGCGCGTGCTGGTCAGGGTGCGCACCATGGTTCCCAGGCCGCTGCTGTCGATGAACACCACCTCGCCGAGATGCAGCACGATGGAGCGCCGGTCGCGCAGCACGTGGGCCACGTGAGCGCGCAAGGCTTCGACCTCGCCGCCGGCCACGAGGCGGCCTTTGCAGCGCACGATGGTGACTCGCCCCACGTCGCGGGTTTCCAGGGTTAGTCTCAATTGCGCTCCAGTCCGAGCTTAGTGCGCGACCGCCTTCAGCACGACCGTGTTGCGTTCGTCGCCCGTGATGGCGCGGTCGAAACGCTTGAGTTCGTCCTCCCGATCGACGGCCACGCTGAGTTCCTTGACCTCGAAAGTCCGGGTGTAGCGTATCACGCCGCCGCTGACTTCGGTCTTGGAATGGTAGCTGGCGAAGCCGAAGTCGGCGTCGACAGGAGGCGGTATGTCATCCACTTCGTAGCCGGAGGGGATGGCGATTTCAAAGGTGTCGACGTCGCGCGCGGGGTCCTCGAACTCGAAGGGAAACTTGCGCGGCTCTTTGCTCTCGAACAAGTTGAAGGCCTTGTTTCCCAGCACGCGCGGCCGCACCAGCAGCAATCCGCCGGCATTCTTGGCGTAGTGATCGGATTCGAAGGTGTAGTCGAAGCCGAAGGGCTGGTCGGTGTGATGCAAGTTGCTCACGCTGGCGTGCGTGATGTGGAAACTGGAGAGAGAATTGGCGAGCAGAGTTTCGATCGGCTTGACGCGATCGGCGTCGTTCGTAACTTTCATCAGGGCATTGCGCTCAGACGAGGCACGCCCGCCGAGGCGCACTTCCTTGACGTTACCTTTGAGCGTGCCTCCTGCGTCCAGAGTCAGCTTGGCGGTACGCTCGATGCTGTTCATGGCGGATGGTTGCTGAGGCAACTTCACGAGTTCGCCGCCACCCGTTGTCACAAGCAAACCATAGTTGGCCTGTAGATAACCAGGTAGTTGGCCGAACGGGATCAGCTCGTTCGTCGGATCGAAGAAAAGAATCCTGCCCAGCTTGGGGTGCTGCATGGTTGCGACGAGCGATGGATCGGTCATGCCGTCGGGCACCTGGATGGCAGTAATCACGTGGTTAAAACCATTGTGCGCCGGCATATCACCGGTCACTGCGCCGCGCTCATCGTTAATCACCACATGGTAGGACTCCACGCCAATCTCGCGCAGCATCGACCGCACTAGCGTCGCTTTATCCTTGCAGTCGCCAAAGCGATGCGAGAAAACCTCAGCCGCAGGATGCGGCTGCATCCCGCCGATACCCAACTCGATGGCAACGTACCGAATATCACGCTGCACGAACTCTGCTATGGCTTGCATCTTCTGCAACGGGGTGGTTGCCGAAGCCGTCAGCTTGCCGACTTCCTGTTTAATCTCGGGCGACGCGTCGACCCGCTCGCCGACCAGATTGAAGTACCATTTCCCCATATCGTCCCAGGCGGCAAACCCGTTCGCAGCCTTTCCTCCGGGTGGGAAGAAGGTGACGATCATTTGACCGGCGATCCCCTGATAAGGCGGCATCGCGGGTTCGCCGCGGATCTCTTTTACATCGGAGACCGTCCATTGCCACAGATTGTTTCCGGCTTGGGACGCTTTCACCTCGGGGTGGTTTAACCAGAAGTCGCGGAACTCCCAACCGGATGGCAGCTGCAGGGAATAATGCGCCTCCCGCACCGGATCGGCCTTCTGGAAATACCACATGTACTGAAGAAAGAACGGGCGCTCTTCCACCTCATATTCGTAGCCGACGATGTTGCCGGGATCGGGAGCCGGAATGGCGAGTTCACGGACCTTCTCGTCTTCCACGAGATCCCCACCGCCGAGAGAACGGTCTACGGCGTCCTTATCCTTGACCTCATAGTCTTTGCCCTGGGCGGGTATACACCATCCGTGCAGGCTCTTGATCTTGCGGGAAGGGTTGAAGTAGACGTGGACAATGCCATGTTCGCGGCCGCTGGGGCGCAGGATCTTGTAGGCCTCGCGCACCGTCCTTTTGACCTTATCCGTCGACATGACGGTCACGTTGGTCTCGGAGTAGAGGAGGATCGCGTCCGTTTTCTCATCATGGGCGGGCAGCGGCGCATTCACCTGGGCATGCATCCACGCGGGAGCGTCGCCCGCGGTGGCGCAGGGAGCGCCCATCAGAATTGCCAGCCCTCCACAAACGGAAATCAGCAGTAGCCGCCGGTTAATTGCTGGCGGACGCTGCGGCGGGTTGCAGGATAATTTGCTCATCGTCTCCGGTCCTCACCGTCTGGAAAAAATTACGCAATGCGGGATAGTATTTGGGCTCCAGCAAAAGGAAGTCCCAACTGAGTTTCCGGGTCAAGTGCAGCGCGCTGCCATCCTTGTCGACCTTCAAGTGATAGGTTATGATGTGCCCCTCTTCTGTGTGAGGTGCGGGCACGCTGCTCACCTGCCAACCTGCGGGGAGTTCGATAGTCACGTCATCGTCCTTTTCGTAAGGGAAGTCAACATAGATGGGATGAACACGGTTGGTGTGTTCAAAAATGTGCTTTTCGACGGCAGTGAAAAGGCCCGCCGCGATCACCGTACGCTTTCCGGCATTGGTCGCCCAGTCCTGAATGTTGACGTGATATTCGGCGACCAGGGGCGTCTCCGAATGGCTCCAATCCGGCTGATTGGTAAGTTCCACCTCAGCCATCGTCGACGGAATCTGACGCTTGATCCGATCTTCCAGAGACTTCTTGCGGGCTACCTCGTCGGCGTTCCGTTCCTCCAGCCTCCGGTACATCGCTTCCAGCCCGGTATAGGTAACCGTGAGTTTTCCTTCGAGGTTGCCGGTTTCGGTGAGCCTCAGCTTGGCGACGTGTTCGATGCGGGACTCCGAACTCGGTGGAAGCGCGGTATTCACCCAGGTGCCACCTTCTTTGTCGAGACATAGTCCCGGTACTCCGGTCTCAGGCCACGTCAGGAGGCCAAAAGGTGTAAAGGCCGCGCCCGGATCGAAATAGAGATCCTTGCCGTTCAGCTTGACCAGCACCACGTTGGCGTTCAGTTTCCGGTTTTCCATGTTTTTCGGATTGAAGAAGTACTCACTCCGGCTCGAGGCCCAGACTCCGTAAGCTTCAAAGCCGGCCGCGCGTACCAGCGCCAGATAGAGCCACGTCAGTTGCTGGCCGTCGCCGTAACCGCGTTTCCACAGGGCCTCAACGTTTTCGACGGGCTTTTCTTTTTCGCGCTTTTCCTCCTGAGCGGTTTTATGGAGTTCGTAGCTGGTGTTGCGGATTTGCTGAACCCGGTCATAGATCTTTCGTAGTTTCACTTCCGGCGGGTCGCTGGGGGATACGATCTGCGCCACCGCCTCCTCCATGGCTTTGCGCTTGCCGATAAAGCTCTCCAAAGCGCCGCCGCGTTTCTTGGCGACATGCCGCCAGAACTGATCCGGGGCGCTCTCCAGATATTCCTCCTCATAGATAAAATCCACCCGCGCTTTCAGTTGGGTGGGAGGCGGCATAAAGTCCTCGACCTGAAATGCGGGAATATTCTCGGCCTCCATGCGGACAATTTTGTCGGGCCCCTGTTGTGGCGACGCGCCGGGAGGAAGCCCTTGCCAAGTCCAGCGCAAGGTCATGGGGGTGTAGTCGGTGGTGTACGGCTTCAGGGAGAACCTAGCATGTCGCGTGAATAACGGATGACTCAGAGTCCAGTGGGAGTCGTAAATGTAGTGCTCCCGCAGGTCGTAAGTCCAGCGGTACTCAATAATGCTGCCGACCTGCACTTCGGGCAGGGTGAAAGTTTTCGCGAGATACTTCAGGCCCTGGGTTTTTTCGATTACCTTTTCAAACACTTTGCCATCGAAGTCGGCGGAAGAACCGTCGGGCCTGATGGTGCGCGCATGAATATTCACCACATCCCCATCGGTCTTGAAGAACTCAATCTCGACGTTGGCCTGCTCACGGCCCTCCTCGGTCAGAATCTTGATGCGCACGTAATTGTCTTCGTGCGAAGTGCGCCCGTTGTCATCGCGGTCGACCTCGCGATACAGAATAATGGCGGGCGCGCCGGGAGCTTTCGGCTCGCTGGTCATCTTCAGATCTTCGGGAGAGAGCGGCGGAAAACCTTGCGCCCGGCAGGTCACCGGCAACACAACTGCCACGGCAAACAGCCACAAGGCTAACCAGTTGAAGCGCACGAATGATGTGGAACGATGGGACATGGGGCCTCCCCAAACACAGCTACGCTGCCGCGTGGAACCCGAGGGCCAGAGGGGGAAAGCAGAGGCCGCAGAAGATTGATCCACGACACGGGACATGCACGCTGGCCGAGCACACCAGCGTATGGTTCGCGAGAGTACAGCGCCTTGTTCCCCGTGTCAAGAGAATGCTCAGATTGGTAGTGGTGCAGTTTGAGAAGAGCGATTCGTATCAGGGCTTCGCTTCAGCGATGCCGCCAGAGTGAATAAGAGACTAAACGGCTTCAGCCGCTGGCTCCAGCCTGTCACAGCCGCTAAAGCGGGCATGCGTGGCGGCTTTTGCGGCACGCCTGAAGGCATGCCCTGATACGAATCGCCGCCCTCAAACTGCACCACTACCCCCAGATTCCCGAACTGGTGCGATCTCATCACATCAAACCGGCAGCCAGCGAGATCCAATTCGGTCCATTCGCCGCACCGGCGGCCTCTTTTCGCGGCATAATCCTTGGTGGGAGCTATAATTGCCGCTCCCATGCCCCTGGCCCCTGGCACACGACTCAGTCAATATGAGATTCTCGCGCCAATCGGCGCGGGCAGCATGGGCGAGGTGTACCGGGCGCGCGATTCCCGGTTGGACCGCGACGTCGCGATCAAAGTTCTGCCCGAACTCGTCTCTTCGGAGCCGGAGCGGTTGCAGCGCTTCGAGACGGAAGCCAAAGCAGCGGCGGCCCTGAATCATCCCAACATCCTTGCGGTCTATCAGATGGGAACCTACGCCGGCGTGCCTTATCTGGTGTCAGAACTGCTGGAAGGAATGACGCTGACCGAGAGCATCCGGCGCGGTCCCCTGCCGTTGCGCAGAGCGATCGACTACGGCGTGCAGATCGCGCACGGCCTGGCGGCGGCACACGAAAAAGGCATCGTCCACCGCGATCTCAAGCCCGACAACCTCTTCGTCACCAAAGACGGACGCATCAAGATTCTGGACTTCGGCCTGGCCAAAGTCATCCAGCCAAAAGAGTCGCTGACCAGCGCGGCGCCTACCCTCACCATTCCCGGCGTGGCCATGGGCACCATGGGTTATATGTCTCCGGAGCAGGTGCGAGGACTCGCGACCGACCATCGCACTGACATCTTCGCTTTTGGAGCCATCCTGTACGAGATGGTGATGGGGAAGCGGTCGTTTGAGCGGCCAACATCGGCCGACACGATCAGCGCGATTCTGAATGAAGAGCCGCCGCCCATCTCCGACCTTGCGCCGGAGACTCCGATCGCGCTGCAGAAAGTGGTGCTGCGCTGTCTGGAGAAGAATGCGGAGCAACGGTTTCAGTCTGCGTCGGATCTGGCTTTTGCTCTGGAAGCGCTCTCGGATTCGGCCACTGCAACACCAACCGGCGCACATGCGATCAAGCAAGACGGACCGAAGAAAGACCGATCGAAGAAAGATGGACCGCAAGAATCCCTGCCCAGTCATTCCCCAACACCGCTCAGCGCGGCTGCACTGGTGCTCGCGCTCATCGCAGTTGTGCTGGTTTACCTTTGGATGCGACCCGCCCCTGTTCCCCACGTCGCGAATTATGTCCAGCTAACCCATGACGGCCAGCCGAAGTCGCTGATTGGAACCGATGGATCGAGGCTCTACCTCGGCGTAGGCCTGGGAACCTCGGGAAGCTTCGCCTTTCACGGCATTGCCGAGATGTCGGCGTCAGGAGGCGACCCACGAAGGATGTCGATTATGCCTTCTCCCGACATGGTTCCGGTGGACTTGTCACCGGATGGCACGGAGCTTCTGGTTGTGGACGGGCGCGGCGCGCCTCCCAGGGGACCGGTCTGGAGTCTGCCTATTCTCGGCGGCTCTCCGCGCAGACTCGCGGATATCGAGGCCGAAACCGCCGCCTGGTCTCCCGACGGCAAGATGCTGGCGTACAGCAATCTGAGCGATCTTTTCGTAGCCAGGGCCGACGGAACGGCAGCGCGCAAACTGCTAACCGCGAAGGGTGACATCAAGAATGTCACGTGGTCCCCCGACAGCGCGCACCTGCGATTCGACAGCTCGGAGAGTGCTGGAACCATCGGCCAGCAACTTGCCTGGGAGGTGTCGGCGACTGGAGAAGGTTTGCATCAATTGCTTGCTGGTTGGCACGAGCCGCCCGATGAATGTTGCGGCAAGTGGACCGCCGACGGAAAATATTTCGTTTTTCAATCGCAGAGTCAGATCTGGGCTCTTCCCGGGAAAGGCGGCTTCCTTCAGTTCGACCCGAAGCCGGTTGCGCTGACGGCCAGCCCGCTGTCTTTGTCCTATCCCTTTCCCAGCAGGGATGGCAAAAAGCTGTTCATGATCGGGCAGACCTACCGGGGGGAGTTGATGCGTTACGACTCCAAAGCCGGCCAGTTCTCGTCTTTTCTGGGCGGCATTTCCGCGGAGTATGTGGCGTTCTCGAAAGATGGTCAGTGGGTGAGCTACGTTTCCTATCGCGAGGGCACGCTGTGGCGCAGCAAGTTGGACGGAAGCGAGCGCCTGCAACTGACGTATCCGCCCATGTATCCGCTGCTGCCGCGCTGGTCTCCCGATGGCAGGAGGATCATCTTCTTCGAGTTCGCGCGCAGCGCGGACAAGCCGGCGAGGATCTATGAAGTGTCCGCCGAGGGTGGTAGTCCGCGACAGCTGATGCCGGATGATCCGCGGCAACAACTGGACCCGAACTGGTCGCCGGATGGGACGAAGATCATCTTCAGTAATGAATCGAATGACGTGTCCTCGGCGATCCACGTGCTCGACGTGGACAGCCGCAAAGTCTCCGACCTGCCCGACTCGCAAGGGCTCTACTCGCCCCGCTGGTCGCCCGACGGCCGGTACGTTTCCGCGTTCTCGGCCGACTCGAAGAGGCTTCTGCTGTTTGATTTCCAGACCAGGAAATGGACCGAGCTCGCCAATGGTTCATTGGGCTGGCTGAACTGGTCGCATGACGGACAATACGTTTATGTCCTCGATACCCGGGGCAGGAATGCGGTGGTCAGGATTCGAATCAGCGACCGTAAGACGGAGCAAGTGGTCGACCTCAAGAATTTCGCATCCACCGGCCGGTACGGCGGCTGCCTGGCTCTGGCGCCCGACGATTCACCGCTGCTGCTGCGCGATACGGGGACCCAGGATGTTTATTCGGTGAACTGGGAAGCTCCGTAAACCGCCGCGGAGGGCAGCGCCCATAAGCGATAACCCAGAGAATTGCTTCCGCATTGCCCGCCAACCAACAATCCAGGCGCTGCTATAATGCCGCCTGCCTTCCTCGGACGGAGCGTCGACATGCAAAAGTGTGTCCGTTGTGTCTTGCTATCAATCCTCCTCCTATCTATCCTCCTCAGTCCGTTGGCCTGGGCAGGGCCGCTTGTCATCCGGCGCGTAACGGTGATTGACGCCACCGGCAAGCCCGCACAACCCGGTATGACCGTCGTGATTGAGCAAGATCAGATCGTAGCGATCGGCCCGTGGATGAAGGTCAAGGCTCCCGCCGGCTCACAGATCGTCGACGGCCGAGGGAAGTTTCTGATCCCAGGCCTCTGGGACATGCACGCGCATGGCTATTCTGGGGAGCCGGGCACCACGTCGGAGGGCGATACGTGGATGTATCCGCTGCATCTGGCCAACGGTGTCGTCGGCGTGCGTGCGATGTGGGGGCCGGAGAATGCCAGCGCCTGGCGTAGGCTGCACGCCAAGTACGACAAGCCGTCACCGAGCGTGTACCTCGCCAGCCCCATCATCGACGGACCAAACCCCACTTGGCCTGGAAGTGTCGCCGTCGCCGATGCGGCGCAGGCACGTGCGGCAGTCGATCGTTACCAGGCAAACGGAGCGGACTTCATCAAGATTTATGACGGCGTGCCGCGTGACGCCTACTTCGCGATCGTTGATGAAACCCACAAGCTCGGAATCTCCTTCGCGGGGCATGTGCCCGATGCAATCAGAGTGGCGGAGGCGTCCGACGCGGGTCAGAAGAGCATCGAGCATCTGACTGGCGTGGCCGTTGGCGCTTCTTCTGAGCAAGAGACATTGTTTGCCATGAAGTACGTTCAGCCGGGCGATTTTATGCGGAGGGATCTGCGCGCAGAAGCGACCTATGACGAGTCCAGGGCCGCGGCGCTGTTCGCCCGATTCGTCAAGAATGGTACGTGGCAATGCCCGACCCTGGTCGTGAATCGATCCTATGAACATTTCGACGATGGCATTTTCATGCACAAGGAGTGGCTGAAATACGTTCCGAGTGGTATGCGCGATTTCTGGAAGAAGATGAGCGAGGACAACCTGAAGCAAAGGTCCGCTCAGACATGGGATGAAAGTCACCGTGAGTTTCCGGAGGAACTCAAACTGGTCGGGCGCATGTACCGGGCCGGTGTTGCCATCCTGGCGGGCAGCGACACCTTCAATCCCTACGTATATCCAGGCTTTAGCCTCCACGAAGAACTTTCGCTGCTGGTGGAGGCGGGCTTGCCGCCCATGGCGGCACTGCAAGCCGCGACGATTGGCCCGGCACGCTTCATGGGGCAGGCAGAGCGTCGGGGAACCGTCGAGGCGGGCAAGGTCGCCGACCTTGTGCTGCTCGACCGAAACCCTCTCGCCGACATTCACAACAGCACGTCCATCCGCGCCGTCATCTTGGGTGGCAAGTTGATGCCTCGTGCCTCGCTCGATGCAATGCTCGCGGAGGCGGAGGCGACCGCAGCCAAGCCACCCTCGAACCCACCGGGATCGACAACCAACTGACTGAGTGATGTCCGCTTGGTTTGATCTCAGTAACCTGAACGAGACGTGCGGTCGAGACGGACTGCTATATCGTTATGCCACCCAAGCCATGGGATGCAAGCTTGGACAGTGGCGATCAGGCGGCTTCGCGAGCAAGCCCAGACGCATGCCCGGATCAATTAGGACCGTTCTTCCCTATGCGTCTTCCTTATGCGATTGTCTTTCAAAGTAGAAAGCCACGCTAAGCGCCAAAATGAGAGCCGCCATACCAAACAGGATCGGCCCAGCAACGTGGTCGGGCTCCAGGACGATGACTTTTCTTGCCATCGCAATCAAGGCGACTTCGATGACCAGCCGAACATGAATGACATCTTTCTTGACATATGCCTTCAAGGTCTCGAGTAACTCGACACCGATAAGGATCAGCAAGAAAAACGAGAATATATCGAGCAGGCCTTGCACTGGGATGAGAAACCGGGGAGGCTTCCAGATCGCTTGTGCAATCAGGAAACCCAGATGCACAGTGGAAAGGATTACAACCAGGATCAGCAGCACCCCCAGTACGACGGCGATAAGCTTTTGCGCCTTGGTCAAAAGGGTTTCCATATCGATTCCATCCCGTGAGGCAGGCTGTGAGCGACGACGATATTTGCATGGCTTTCCGAAAACTTCAACTGGTGAGGTCGAAACCGTCTTATGCCGACTTCCCGCTGGCATGGTGAATTCCCCGCCCTAAGTGCCGAATCGTTCCGCGGCGCGCGCTTTGGCTTTAGCGGCTTCCTCCTCGCGATTCTTGGGCGGGGCGGTGGTCTCGAGGGAGCGCAGAAGGCGAATGGAGACGGCTGCGACTTCGTCGATGGCGGCGAGGAATGACGCTTCGTTGGCCTTGGATGGCTTGTTAAAGCCGGTGATCTTGCGGACGAATTGAACGGACGCCGCGCGCACTTCGTCGTCGGTAACGGGCGGATCAAAGTTGAAGAGCGTTTTGATGTTTCTACACATGGAGTAGGACCTCGCGGTATCAGAATCCTCTGTAGAGACGTAGCTTGCTACGTCTCAACGGAGGGGATTTCTTCCGTTTATTCTCGCGCAACTGGGCGCATCCGTGGAATCCCTCATGCTATAATTCTTTATTCTCAGTCGCTTAGAGCACGGAGGACTGTATCGATAAACGTTTTATCCGCACGAACGATCGTATCCGGGCGCGCGAAATCCGCGTGATTGACGACGAAGGGCAGCAGCTTGGCATCATGCCGCCCTACGAAGCCATCAAAAAAGCCCGCGAAAAAAATCTGGACCTGGTTGAGATTTCGCCCACCGCGCAGCCTCCCGTGTGCCGCATCATGGACTACGGGAAGTATCTCTACCAGCAGGAAAAGAAAGAGCGCGAGGCCAAGAAGCACCAGAAAACGATCACCGTAAAAGAGGTCAAGTTCCGCATCAATGTGGATGACCACGATTACGAGACCAAGAAGAATCACGTGCTGCGCTTTCTGGATGACGGCGACAAGGTCAAGGCGACCATCTTTTTCCGCGGCCGCGAGATGACGCGCACCGGGCTGGGACGCCAGATTCTGGAGCGCCTGATCAAAGACGTGGAACCGCATAGCATCGTGGAGTTCCGTCCGAGGCAGGAAGGCAACACGCTGCACGCGATTCTGGCGCCGAAGAAGTCGGAGAAGGAACGAGAGAAAGAAAAGCAGCGGGAAGAGAAGCACAAGGCTGCGGCACAAAGTGCGCCCGGCCCGAGCGTTCCTCCGGCGCAGGTCGCCAAGCCCGCGTCGTAGCGTGAAGCAGGTTCCTCGCTGCGCTCGGAATGACAAATCTGTTTTTAGAATCACAAGGTCTCGCCTGAGCGGTCTTCTGACATCCTGCGAGAACGAACTGAAAAACTGACAGCTGATGGCTGAAAGCTGACGGCTGTTTCTTGAGGACTTTATGCCGAAATTGAAAACCCACAAGGGCGCTGCCAAGCGCTTCAAATTAACCGCGACGGGGAAGGTGAAGCGGGGCCGTTCGCACCTGCGCCACATCCTGACGTCGAAGAGCAAGAAACGCAAACGGAATCTGGGATCGCCAGCGCTGGTCAGCGACGGCGATCTGCGCAAAGTAAAGCGCATGATTCCGTACCAATAAAAGTTGTTAGTGGCTAGTGATCAGTGGTCAGTCCCTGCGAAGAAGGTTCTGCTGACCACTAACAACTAGCCACTAACCACCGCGGACGCGGTCCGCCGGGCGTGTGAAGAGGCCAGATTCCCTTACCTCCAGCCGCCAGTACGTAGAAATAAAAAAGGAGAACCACCATGCCTCGTGTAAAACGCGGAACCAAACGCCGCGCCAAGCGCAAGAAGATATTAGAGCGCGCCAGCGGATATTTCCTCACCAAGTCGAAACTGTACCGCTCGGCGAAAGAAGCAGTCGAGCGCGGGCTGAAGTTTGCCTACTCCGGCCGCAAGCAGCGCAAGCGCCAATACCGCTCGCTGTGGATCGTGCGCATCGGCGCCGCCGCCAAGCTGAACGGGATGAGCTACAACCAGTTCATCCACGGCCTCAAGGTCGCCGGCATCGAACTGGATCGCAAGATTCTGGCAGACCTGGCGGTGAAAGATCCGGCCGGATTTACCAGCCTGACGACGCAGGCCAAGGGCGCGATCAGCGGCGCAGCGTAAGACCGCTGTCAGCTATCAGCCGTCAGCTTTCAGAACTAAATTATTTTGTCATTCCGAGCCGCTCGCAGCCGCGCAAGGCGTGGCGAGAGCGTGTGAGGAACCTGCTTTTCTGCTGGTTGCAAGAAGACAGCCGATTCCTCACCGAAGCGGTTCGGAATGACAAAGAGCGATTAGGTCTCGAGAGAACAACCTGGCATACACCGTTCCCAAACTGAAGGACTATTCGGCGGCAGCGCTGGAGAAGGCTGTGGGCGAGTGCATTGGTGCGTGCACGGCAGAAGCTGCTGAAGTTAACAGTGATGCGGAACTCAAGTCGTTTCGCGACCGCTGGGTGGCGCGCAAGAACGGAATCCTCACACAAATTAATGATCTGTGGCTGAAGGGTGCGCCCAAGGACGCGAAGAAGGTCGCCGGCTTCCACGTGAACGCGCTGAAGATGCGGATCACGGAACTGGTAGACGACGCGAAAGAGGATCTAGCCCGTCGACAGTTTGCGGGGACCGTGAACCAAGATGACCAGGGCATAGATAGGCTCTTTCGATCTGATCAGACGCACGCCGCGTATCAAACCGAATCCGTGACCGAACCAGTTTGGGATAGGCCCGACGATGAAGAGCTTGATCGCCGACTTAGGGATCGTCGCCAGGAATCCGAGCGCGTCGACATCTCCCTCCCCGGTGTCCGCCGCCCCATCGGTGCCGAGCATCCCGTCATGAAGACCTGGCGCGAGATCGTTTCCGTCTTCCAGAAGCTCGGCTACTCCGTCGCCGAAGGCCCCGTCGTCGAGACCGATTACTACAACTTCGAGGCGCTGAATTTTCCGCCGAACCATCCCGCGCGCGATACGCAGGACACGCTTTTCATCGCGGGTCAGCAGTCGAAGCCACAGCGCGAACGCTTGCTGCTGCGCACGCACACCTCTCCGGTGCAGATTCGTACCATGGAGAAGATGCGGCCTCCGATCCGCATCGTTATTCCCGGCACGGTGCATCGCAACGACCCGCCGGACGCCAGCCATTCGCCCATGTTTCATCAGATCGAAGGCCTCGCCGTCGACACCAACATCACCTTCGGAGATTTGAAGGGCACGCTCGATCACGCGATGAAAGCGCTGTTCGGCTCGTCGGTGAAGACGCATTTCCGGCCGTCGTTCTTCCCCTTCACCGAGCCCAGCGCGGAGCTTTACGTGACCTGCTTCATTTGTGGCGGCAGCGGAAAGCGAGGCGGAGACGGGTGCCGACCCTGCAAGCAGACCGGATGGATCGAAGTGCTGGGCTGCGGCATGGTCGATCCCAATGTATTTGAGTTCGTGAAGGACAACGGATACGACCCGAAAAAGATTTCGGGATTCGCCTTCGGCATGGGCGTGGACCGGTTGGCGCTGCTGAAGTACGGCGTGGATGATCTGCAGTATTTCTTTCAGGGGGATGTCAGGTTTTTGCAGCAGTTTGGTTGAGGGCGGCCCACTGGCGCCAGCCTTGGACCACGGCAATGAAGAAAGATTTTCGTACTAAGAATTTGCTTTCGCAGTTTGCGCTTAACCCTAAGTTTACGGAGGTCTGCGACTGTATTGTTCTCGCTGACACCTCAGTGGAATTGCTTCCTCAGAAGCTGTTACAAACTCGGGAGGATCGCCAGAGAACGGAGTATTTGCTCAATCGTCGCGAAGTTTGGGAACTCTTTGAGGTCCCGCCTCCGGAACCTTCGCCCAAGTTGCTTTGCGAGGCCGGTAACATGCTTCGGGAAGTGTGGGAAAGCAAGCTTAAGTCGGAGTTTCCCGATCGTGAGTTTGTAGTGTATTTCGAATATGCGCCGCCGGTCTGCGACATCAGCTTTTTCCAGGCGTTGGACTGGCATATTGAAGCTGCGGCTCAAGCTAAAGGGAACCGGAAATCACGTCGAGTGGATTGGAGGCCACGACTTGTTCGGAACCCACTTCTCAGCCCCAAGAAGCGGGAGTGACTGTTCGGCATTGCGCGGGCGGGGCGCCCGCGCCACATTCGATTATGAAACTTTCTGCGCAATGGATTCGCGAGTTTGTCGAGTTGGCGGTTGACGACCGCCGTCTCGCTGAAGACTTGACCAACGTTGGGATCTCGGTCGAGGGCATCAGCGGAACCGGCGCCGACACCGTGTTCGAGATGGAGATTGGGACCAATCGTCCCGACGCGATGAATCATTACGGCGTGGCGCGGGAGGCGGCGGCGATTTACGATCTGCCGCTGAAAGCGCTTGAGCCGAAGCTGCCCTCAGCGGCTAAAGCCGCGAGTTCGAATGGACCGGACGCGGCCCTAAAGGGCCGCTCTTCCGCCGCCACAGCGGATGCGATGCCTTTCCCTGTCACCGTCGAAGAGCCTGCGCTTTGTCCGCGATTCTCGGCGCGCGTGATTCGTGGGACTCGCATCAAGTCTTCACCCGAAAAAGTTGCGCACCGGCTGCAACTGCTCGATCAGCGGCCCATCTCGAATGCCGTCGACGCCACCAACTACGTTCTGTGGGAGATCGGCAAGCCGACCCACGTCTTCGACATGGACCTGCTCGAAGGCGGGGAGATTATTGTGCGCAAGGCGCGGGACGGCGAGAAGCTCAAGACGCTCGACGGCGTTGAGCGTAAGCTGACTTCCGAAGATCTCGTTGTCTGCGATGCGAAAAAACCCGTCGGGCTCGCCGGGGTCATGGGCGGGTATGACACGATGATCACCGAGAAGACGCGGAACATCGTGATCGAATCTGCCTGGTGGGATCCAGGGATCGTGCGCAAAATGTCGCGACGGCATGGGCTGCACACTGACGCGTCACACCGCTTCGAGCGCGGCGCGGATTTCGAATCGACCGTGCTGTCGTGCGATCTGGTGGCGCAGATGATTCTGGAATCGGGCGGCGGTGAACTGGTTGGCGACGTGGTCGACGTAATGTCGAAGCCGATGGACCAGGCTCCTGTCGTGCTGCACGTGGCTGAAGTGCATCGCATTCTGGGTGGAAGCCTCGATCGGGGCGACATCTTTCGCCTGCTCAAGCGGCTGGGATTCACGTTGATCCCCGAAGGCCAGGGCGACGCGCAGTTTCGCGTGCATATCCCCAGCTGGCGACTGGACGTGGAGCGCGAGATCGACGTGATCGAAGAGATCGCGCGGCTGCACGGCTATGACAAATTTGAAAACACGCTGCCGGCATACAGCGGCGCCGTAGTCGAGTTGCCGCATGCGGCAATGGACGCGACTTTGCGCCAGCGAGCGCTGGCGTTGGGATACAACGAAGCGTTGTCACTGACATTTATCTCGCACGCCGACGCGGAGAGGTTTTCTGCTGGAGCAAAAGTCTTGGAACTGGAGAATCCGCTGAGCGAAGAGGCGTCGGTGATGCGGACGTCACTGGCTCTGGGCATGCTCGATATGCTCGTGTGGAATTTGAATCGAGATGCGGCTGAGGCGCGGCTGTTTGAAATGGGCAGCGTGTATGAGGCTTCGGACAGCTCGCGCGTGGAACCGAGGCGCGCGTGCCTGGGCGCGACAGCGGCAGCGGTTCGGAGTGCGTTGCCAGTGGGCCAGGCGCTTGATGTGAGTAAGGGTGAGCAGGCGGTGGCGGCGGAAACGTTCCGCGGATTTAAAGGCGATGTGGAGAGCCTGCTGGCTGTATTTGCCGGAGAGGTGAGTTACGACCTCGAGACGGCGGAGTATTTTCATCCCGGACGCTCGGCGCGGGCACGCGTGAACGGCGCGGTAGTGGCGCAGTTTGGGCAGATTCATCCTGAGGTGGCCGCCGCGCGCAAGTTGCGGCAGGACGTGTTCCTGGCTGAGTTTGATCTGGAGCTGTTGTACAAGAACGGGCTGCGGCCGGTGAAATTTGCGCCGCTGGGGAAGTATCCGACGGTGGAGCGGGATTTTTCGTTCATATTTTCGGACGATGTTTTGTTTGAGGAGATGAGCAAGGCGGTCGCGAAACTAGACATCGCTGAGTTGCGCGATTTCCGTCCAGTAGAGATTTTTCGTGGCGGGTCGATCGCCGCGGGGAAATACTCAGTGTTGTTGCGAGTTCGGTTTCAGTCGCTGGAGCGCACGCTGCGCGAGGATGAGGTGGCGCAATGCTCGGTGAAGATCGTGGCGGCGCTCGCCGGGCTTGGCGGAGTGCAGAGGGTCTAGCAAATCCCCACTCTAGCCGCAAGGGACGCGGCTAGAATGGGGCACCCGCAGTATAGCTACCCTATCCGCCGACGTCGGACGTCAATCCGCCGGCCTCAGCTTTCCTTCGCCAGAACCGACGCGTCCAGTTCTTTCACCGAACGGAAGCCGGCCAGACCCATCGTGAGGTCCAGGTCGGCCAGGAAATTCTGCACCACATCGCGCACCCCTTGCTCGCCGGCGATGGCGAGACCCCAAATATAGAGACGCGCCAGCAGTACGGCGCGCGCGCCCAGGGCTAAGGCTTTGACAGCATCGGCGCCGTAGCGGATGCCGCTGTCGAAAAGAATGGGAATCTTATTCTCGATCGCGGCAGCAACCGAGGGGAGGGCGTCGAGCGCTGCGATAGCTCCGTCGACCTGACGGCCTCCATGGTTCGAGACAATGATGGCGTTGGCTCCGTGATCGAGGGCCAACTTGGCATCCTCGGGATGCAGAATTCCTTTCAACAAAATGGGCAGCTTCGTCTGCTGGCGGAGCCAGGCCAGATCGCTCCAAGCCAGCGCGGTGTTCGAGAACGTCACCGCCCATTGCCGAATGGCGGCGCCGGGATCCGCGAGCGGCGGCTGCTGAAGACGCCCACAAAAGACAGGGTCGGTGAAGTAGTTGGCGAGTCCATGGCCGAAAAGAAACGGAAGGTAGGGATGCTGGAGATCGCGCTCGCGCCATCCCAGCATCGCGGTGTCGAGAGTAACGACGACCGCCGAGTAGCCAGATTTCTCCGCGCGCTGCAGCAGGCTGGTCGTGAGTTCGTGATCTTTGCCCCAGTAAAGCTGGAACCAGCGCGGAGCTGAGCCCATGGCTTGGCCAACTTCTTCGATGGGCCGCGAAGAGACGGTACTGAGAACGAAGGGAAGGCCGAGCGATGCGGCCGCGCGGGCGGCGGCGAGTTCGCCTTCGGCATGAATAATATTCTGCACGCCGACTGGGCCGAGCAGAACAGGCGCGGGCAGCGTCTGGCCGAGGAGTTCGACGCTGAGGTCGCGCTGGGAGACATCGCGCAGCACGCGAGGGACGATGCGCCAGCGGTCAAGAGCCGCAAGATTGGCGCGCGCGGTGCGTTCGCCGGAGGCGCTTCCGGCGACGTAATCGTACGCCTGCGGAGAAAGAATTTCGGCGGCCTTTTTTTCCAGCTGATAAAGCGGAATGGGGACAGAGAGTTTTTTCCCCGCCAGGCCGAGCTGGTAGATTTCTAACTGGCGCTGCATGCCGGGGCTGGGGGCGTTCGGGTTGGGAACGGAGTGGGGCGAATCGGGCATCGGCTTCCTCGGAGTCAGGCTTGCGAGCGGGGATCATTCTATATTGCCGCCGCGCTTCGAGATCACGGGCATTTTCAACAGTCCCGCAATTCAGGAAACGCAACCACAGAGGGCACTGAGGAATACAGAGAAAAACCAGGCCGTCTTGTTTTTTTTCGGGATTAATCGTTTCTCGCCGGCGCTTCAGGTTTTCCGGTGCGCTGCCGATAGTAAAGAAGGTGGGAAACATGTCTGCTGGACAACCCGCGGCCAAGGCCCCGGCGAAGGACGCGAAGCCGCTGCGCTACGTGGCACGGCAACCGATTGTTGACCGGGATGAGAAAGTGTTCGGCTACGAACTGCTCTTTCGGGACGGCCTGGAAAACACCTTCCACGGAGACGTTGATGAGGCGTCGCGGGCGACGCTCGACCGGTCGCTGCTGATGGGGCTGGAT
>Ga0210399_10001252_pt1 | contig 19887 bp, 12 predicted proteins | sample IncBWC14MmetaG_FD_150865 | JGI IMG/M metagenome (GOLD analysis project Ga0210399, IMG submission 150865) | Forest soil microbial communities from Barre Woods Harvard Forest LTER site, Petersham, Massachusetts, United States - Inc-BW-C-14-M | ecosystem: Environmental > Terrestrial > Soil >... | reverse complement strand
TAGGTGACTGCGGAAGTCTCCTGATTGGATTTCTAATCAGCGCGATTGCCATCGCCGGGTCAAACAAATCTCCGACCATGGTTGCAGTTGCCATCCCCATCGTTTCTCTTGGGCTGCCGATTTTGGATGTCGCCGTCTCGGTGATCCGGCGCTTCTTGAGCTGCAAAAGACTATTTGACGCTGATCGCGAACATATTCATCACAAGTTACTTGGTCGAGGTATTTCCCATAAACAAACGGTCTTGGTGCTTTATGGCGTAAGCGCCTGCTTTGGCCTGTTCAGTTTACTCCTCCTCAATCCAGGAGGGGCCGCACTTGCAGCGGTACTGGTGGTGGTTGGGATTGGCGTGCTGATTGGTGTGAAGCAGTTACGCTATCACGAATTCCTTGAACTGGGCCGCGTCGCCAACCGTACGCTGAATCAACGTCATGTGATCGCAAATGGCGTCAGCATTCGCCGGGCCACAGAGGCACTAGAGTCGTGCACCAACTCCACACAATTCTGCGAGATTTTACGACAGTGCCTCGAACCTGCTGGATTCGATGGTTTCGGTCTGTACTTACCGTCAGGTTTGCCTCGCGAGGTCGAGTTGCTTCCATTCAATCGCGTCAATGGGTCCAAGCTGCGATTCTTTTGGGATCAGCTAGCAGCCTCATCAGATTCAAATTGGAGTATGACTTTCAGCCTGATGAGACGGAACGGCAGGCGGCTGGGAGGATTCACGCTGTATCGAAAAAATACGGCATCTCCTCTTTGGATGGATCTCGATGTCTTCACGACGACTGGTTTTTCAAGCGCGGTTACAGCCAGCGTGGAGAAAATGCAGAGATTCTGGTTTGTTAAGGCACAAAGAGAACGGCGTCCAGCGCATGCATTCGAAACCGCCGGGGCAGTGATGGCCTCGAGGACGCGCCAGTCCATCGCGGTTCCCAGTTCCAGCTGAGACTCAAGCATTTCCGTCAGGCCAGAAGAGGATCGCCATTCCAAATACGGAGAGAGTGCAAGAGCGCCGTCGAACTAACAGCGGAAGACTGGACTCGACTTTTGCCAGTCTGGCCAAGTTATAAGTAGATTCGCGCCGAGTCAGATTGATGATCATCACGAGAGCTATCCCAACAGCGCTGGCAGTTTTCTTCCTGACCGCCGGTGTTTGCGCGCAGGTCCCCTCTCCGCCGCAAGCGGATGAAATGAAGGCCAAGTGCGGCAGCCAGGTTCGCTCCACATACTTGCTGGGGCCTGATGACCAACTGGACATTTCGGGGCCTGAACTGACCGAGCTCGCTAACAAGCCAGTGCGCGTTGACGGCGACGGCGACATTGAAGTGCCGCTGGGAGGACGCATCCATGTTTCCGGACTGACTGCCCAGCAGACCGAGCAAGAGCTCAACAAAGTCTTGAGCACCTACATTCGTCACCCGCAAGTAGTCGTGAGCGTTGCGGAAGTGCGCAGTCAGCCAGTCTCCATCCTTGGCGCGGTAAACACTCCGGGTGTTCACCAAGTACAGGGACACAAGACATTGCTGGAAATGCTGGCGCTGGCCGGCGGGATCAGGCCGGACGCAGGGTATAGCGTCCGCATTACTCGGCAACTGGAGTGGGGCTGCATTCCCTTGCCGAAAGCGGAAATGGATGCCTCGGGCCGGTTCAGCGTGGCCGAATTGAACTTGAAAAAAATCATGGAGGCCAAAGACCCCGAGGAGAACATTCAGATTTTTCCGCGTGACGTCATCTCTGTCCCAAAGGCGGAAATGGTGTATGTGATTGGTGAAGTGAAGCGCTCGGGCGGATTCGTTCTCGGTGAACATCAGTCCATCTCCGTGCTGCAGGCGCTTTCGCTTGCCGAGGGGCTCAATGGAACTGCTGACACACGGCATGCCAAAATCCTGCGGCTGAAGCGCGACGCCGATCAACGTGAAGAGATGGCCGTGGATGTTAAAGATGTTCTCAACGGAAAAAAACCAGACGTCCCACTTCATGGCGATGACATTTTGTTCATTCCTGGCAGCGCGGGTAAGAAAGCAGCCCTTCGTACCCTGGAAGCTGCCATTCAAACAGGAACGGGCCTGGCCATCTGGCGCATTCCTTGAATGCTTGTCTGAGGCAAAGAAATGAAAGATTCAGAATTTTCTCTCGAGAAAAATGGTGGGCGCTTGACAGAATTCAGCGCGGCGGCGGAGCGCCGTCCCACAGTATACAGATGTGTGGAGTCGCCTTCGACGGAGGCCGCTTCACCGGGTTACGATAGTCTTCTGGACTACTGGCGCATTCTATTCCGTCATAGGAAGACTTTACTGACCTGCGCCCTGGCGGGGATGTTGGCGGGGATCGTAATCAGCCTGGTGCAGACTCGGATTTACCGCGTCCGAACCTCCCTCGAGTTCCAAGGTACCAGCTTCCTGGAAACAAAGGGCTCCAACGACTCATCGGCGAGCTATGCAACCCCGGAGTCTTATATGGAAACCCAGGTCAAGCTGCTGCAGAGCGAATCCCTGCTCGAGCATGTAATCGATAAATTGAAACTCCAACAGCAGCGTGCAACGAGATGGCGGGTGTTGACTTCACGTGTGCCTGACAAGGACGAATTGATCCGCAAGATACAGCGCAATCTGACAGTGCGGACATCCGGCAACTCGCGCGTGCTGGAGGTGCTCTACGAGTCGCCGGATCCCAAGGGGGCAGCGGACTTCGTGAATACGCTGGTCAGCGAATTCATTGAACTAAGCCAAGAGGCGAGGTGGAAATCGGCAGAGGGGACCGCAGAGTGGCTAACGAACCACCTAAACATAATGAAGGTCCAGCTGGAACAGTCAGAGGCGCAGCTTCACGACTACGCGCGCACTTCCGGGCTGACATTTACCTCGGAGAAGGAAAACTTGGCGGAGAACCGGCTTAAGGAAATACAGGACGAGCTATCCAAGGCCCAAGCCGACCGCATCGCCAGCCAAGCGAAATCTGAAGCGGCGAAGAGCAAACCGGCAGATTCCTTGCCGGAAATTTTGGATGATCCCACAATGCGTGAGTACCGCCAACGGTTGGCTGATTTGCAGCGACAATATGCCGAACTAAACGCAACGTTGACGCCAGAACACTACAAAGTGCAGCGGGTACAGGCGCAGATTGACGAACTAAAGTTTGCAATGATGGCTGAGCGCAACAACGTGCTGCGGCGCGTCGGCAACGAATACGCAGCCGCCCTCCGCCGTGAAACGCTGCTTTCCAAGACCCATGCCGAGCAGCAGAAACTAGTGGCGGATCAATCCGAGAAGGCGATCCACTATGACACGTTGAAGCGCGATGTCGATTCCAACCGGCGGCTCTACGAAGCGATGCTCCAGAAGGTTAAGGAGGCCAGCTTGGCCAGCGCAATGCGCGACAGCAATGTGCTAGTCGTTGATCGTGCCAAACCGCCGGTACTCCCGTACCGTCCAAATCTGCCGGTGAATTCGGCCATTGGTTTATTTGGCGGCGTGCTTCTGGGTTTTGGATTCGTTCTGGTCCGTGAGCGTGTTGATCGCAGGATTAGCGCTCCAGGCGACGCCCAAGTCTATTTGGATTTGCCGGAGCTAGGTGTCATACCTATGGATGAGGCCGCTATCACCTGGCAAGACGGCAAGCGCCTTCCAGCACATCACCCAGCCACTCCCCCGCCCGCTGGCGCTGCCGCCAGGTCCTCCCTGGGCGACTGCCCAGAACTGGCGACCTGGAAGCGCAAGCCTTCATTGGTAGCGGAGTGCACCCGTACCACGTTGACCTCTATTCTCTTGCCTATCCAGAATGGGGACGGTCCTCAGGTAATCGTCTTCACAAGTCCATGCCCGGGCGACGGAAAGACTACAGTGGCTTGTAATCTCAGTATTGCGATGGCGGAAATCGGCCGCAAGGTGCTGCTAATTGAAGGCGATCTACGGCGCCCAAGATTGCATAAAGTCTTTGGGGCGCCGAACGGCTGGGGCTTGAGTGACTTGTTATGGACAAACGCTTCGCTTGATACCGTGCCCATCACAGACACGGTCCGCCAGACCGAAGTCTCCGGTCTTTGGCTGCTGCCAGGTGGCACTTGTGGAGTAACTCCGTCGAATCTTTTTTATTCTCCACAAATGTTGAGGCTCTTGAAGCGCCTGCGAGCGGAGTTTGACATGATCTTGATCGACGCCCCGCCGATGATCCATCTAGCCGATGCCCGAGTTTTGGGGCGCCTCGCTGATGGCGTCATATTGGTGATCCGCGCCGGGCAAACCACGGCTGAAAGCGCGCTATTTGCTCGTCAGCGGTTCGCCGAGGACGGAACACGTGTGCTCGGCACCGTTCTCAATAGCTGGAACCCAGGAACGAGCCCGAGGTACGGTTACGGAACTTACCACAACTACTACCAGGCACACGCCGGGCAGTAAGCCGGGAAACTCGAACAACAGCAGCCGTAGGACAGCGAATCCTGAAACGATCGCCCCGAACCTAACTTCCCAAGACAATGCTCTTTGACTCGCCAGCATATTTTGTTTTCCTGATCCCCGTTGTGCTGATTTATTGGCGGTTGAATCGCCACGGGCAAAACATTTTTCTATTGCTCGCGAGCTACTTCTTTTATGGCTGGTGGGATTGGCGCTTCCTTGCACTCATGATCGGCAGCACAACAGTGGACTTCCTGATTGCGCAGAAAATTGCTCCTGGCGGCTTAGACGTAAACCGCAAGAACAAGAAGTGGTTTATCTTCTCGCTCGTGCTGAATTTTTCCATTCTCGGAACATTCAAATATTTCAATTTCTTTGTGGACTCCTTTTCAACCGCGCTGGGCACGCTTGGGTTCCACGATATTCCTGTCCCATTAATTCGCATCCTTCTTCCGCCGGGCATTTCTTTCTATACCTTTCAGGAAGTGGCCTACATCGTGGACGTTTACAAAGGGCGGCTCGAGCCCGCGAAATCCTTTGTCGAATACGGTTTATTCGTCAGTTTGTTCCCCCATCTGATCGCGGGCCCGATTCAGAGACCGGGGCACTTGCTACCTCAAGTCCAGAAGGATCGCACTCTTGATACAGACCGGTTTTTCGATGGAATGATGCTGATTTTTTCCGGACTCTTACGGAAGTGTGTGATCGCGGACAATTGCGCTCTGCTTGCGAATGCTGCTTTTGGAGGCCAATTCGGACCTCCTAACCTGTGGGTTGTTCTGATCGGTACGTATGCGTTCGCCTGGCAAGTGTATGGGGATTTCAGCGGCTATAGCGACATCGCGCGCGGCAGCGCTCAATTGATGGGCTTTCATTTCATGGTTAACTTCCGGCAGCCGTATCTGGCGCACCGTCTTCAGGATTTCTGGCGGCGCTGGCACATTAGTCTGAGCACCTGGCTTCGCGACTACTTGTACATTCCTCTCGGTGGGAGTTCCGGCGGGAAATGGAGAACGTCCTTGAACCTTCTGACGACCATGGTGCTGGCGGGACTGTGGCACGGGGCAAACTGGACATTCGTTATTTTTGGCGCGATTCACGGCGTCGTGCTGGGTGTCGAGCGTCGCCTTTTCCCACCCGCATCGAAACCGGACGATGCAGTTCAGCCTGGACGCTTTGCCGCTCTTCTTTCTCTCTGGGGACAGCGAATCCTAACCTTTAACATCTTTTGCTTGAGCTTGGCCTTTTTCCGGGCCCCGTCACTCAGTGCAGCCATTCAGTTTCTCGGTGGACTGTCTAATTTCGCCTGGCGGAGCGAGTACGCATCGGCATTCCTCATGCTCAGCTTATTCTCCATACCTTTGTTCGTTGTGGATTTGCTGATGGAAGCCAGCACTAAGGAATACCCGTTTGCGAACTCCTCCTACGCGTTTCGAACAGGTCTCGCCGCTGCGGCCATTCTTGTATTAGCGTTTTTTTCAGGAAACAATCTCAATGCATTCGTTTACTTCCGATTCTAAATTTACAGCGCTAGCTTACGCGAAGGCATTGGCCGTGATCTGCGCGATGCTCATGGTTGCCGTCGAGATTTCCTCCGACTACCTGCTCAAGCATCATTCCGTCACCTATGCGCGGATTTCAGGCCAATACGACGAAGCCTTGAAGATACGCCCCGCCGGGCCTGGCGAACCCGCATCCGTGCTGATGGTGGGCAATTCCTTGCTTCTGCACGGAGTCCAACTCGAACGCCTGCAAGCATTGACCTCCTCCAGTATGCGCATCCATCCCATTCTGCTGGAGCAGACCGGATACTATGACTGGCTTTACGCTTTGCAGCGGCTGTTCCGTCAGGGGGCAAGACCGCAGGTGGTGGTCGTCGGTGTGGGTGTGAATTACTTTCTCGGAAACAGTGTGCGTCAAGATTACGCTCCCATGCTGTTTTTCGATGCCCGCGACACTCTCGCCGTGGCTTCGGACTTATATCTGGATCGCACGGCAACAAGCAATCTGTTGCTTGCACATTCCAGCGTCTTCTGGGATACGCGAAGCGTCATTCGAACGCAGATTCTTAGCCGTGTGATTCCTCACCTTGAGGATCTTTTCTCGCTCGTAAATCCCAGGCCGGCCATTCCAAGAGCCGAAGAGTTTCAAGAAATTGCGATTCCCCGTTTGCGAAAGCTGCGTGAGCTCTGTGAAGCACACGGTGCCAAACTGATTCTTCTGGTCCCGCCGACTCTATCTGCGGAGGCTGCGGTCAGCGAAATGGCCGACGCAGCGCACGCGGTCGGAGTCGACGTATCGGTGCCGATAGATCCGGCGGCACTTTCGGCAAAATTTTACCAGCGGGACGGCATGCATCTCAATTCTGAGGGAGCAGTACTCTTCACAGCAGCTCTAGCAAGAGATCTTCCAGAGAGGATTGTGACACGCGAGATGGCAGAGTCACACCTCGGACGGATACCCTCACCTCTAAGCGCCACCTTACACGTTGCCGATCATGAGCACTGAAGCCCAAAACGTATTCACGGTACAGCAAGGCAAACGTCCCAGTTTGCGCGCGGATTTTAGTTGGATGTTTGTCGGGAATGCCATTTATGCAGGCGGCCAGTTTTTGACGCTGATGCTCTTGGCCAAGCTGGTTTCGCCGGAATTGGTGGGGCAGTACGCTTTGGGTCTCGCCATAGTGTACCCGGTGATGATGCTCACGAACCTGCAACTGCGTGCCGTTATGACTTCGGGCGCTCGCCAGCAGGCCCATTTCGGCCATTACCTCAGCCTTCGTTTTCTGACCACTTCAGTGGGGCTCGTCACCATCTTCGTCATCACTCGAGCGCTGGGGTATTCCTGGAACCTGACGGCGGTGGTTCTCTCGGTCGGCGTAGCTTACGCCATCGAAACGATTAGCGACGTGTACTATGCGCGGCTGCAATTGCATGATCGAGTGGCTGAGATCTCCAAGTCGCTGATTGCAAGGGCGCTGTTGTCCGTGCTTGGACTGGCAGTCATAACTTACACCAGCAGAAGCGTTTTGTATGGAATCACGGGTATTGCGCTAGCCCGCGCAATAGTGCTCTTCGGCTACGACATTTGCGGGCGCACCCAGGGTCTGGATGGGCAGTCCAAATGGTTTTCTCGCACTGAAGAATTGGCTCCGCGCTTCGATCTGCGAATGCTTCGCGAATTGCTGTGGGTCAGTCTTCCTCTAGGCGTGGTGGTCCTATTAACCACTCTGAATTCCAGCGTCCCCAGCTATTTCATCAAACAAGCACTCGGGGACCGGGACCTGGGTATTTTCACGGCGATCGGATTCGTGATTTCAGTGGGAAACATGGCAGTGGTGTCGCTCGGGCAGTCCGCGTTCACCCGTTTAGCTAGGTTATATGCAGCGAGTAATCTTGTTGCCTTTGGCTCGCTCCTCGCCAAACTCCTCGCCTTTGGAGCAGCGCTGGGAGTAGGTGGAATGATTATTTCCAAAGTGGCAGGACGCCAGATTCTGACCATCGTGTTCCGGCCCGAATACGCTGAGCGCGCGGATCTTCTTCCGTGGATCATGGCGGTTGGAGGCGTCCTGTTCATGGCCCAGTTTTTGGGATTCGGGTTGACCGCTGCCGGTTATTACAACTCACAAGTCGTCCTGAATATTCTGGCTAACCTGACCCTGTTCGTAGCGTGCTATTGGTTGGTTGCGAGGCAAGGACTTCTGGGCGCGACCTTAGCGATGCTGATCGCCGCGTCCGTGCAGCTTGCAGGAAGCGCACTTGTTCTAATGCGAGGGATGCGGATCACTGCCGCTGTATGTACTGGACGAGTGGAAACAGCCTAATGCTTTCGATGACAAGACAAGCCCGTTTCACTGAAAAAGAAAGGACACCACCAGGGACTGGGCAGTGGGACCTCCTCGCGTCTCTTCGCGGATGGAAGGTTCTCGCTCGCGCAGAAGAGTCTTCTGCGCTGGGCAAACTTTCGTTCGTGTCCCTTTGTCTCCTGGTGTTCGCGATGCCCTGGGAGGACGCAATCACCATCTCTGATTTTGGCACAAGCGTACGGCTAATCGGGATGGTCACAGTGGGCCTTGGAAGCCTTGCAATCATAGAAAAAGGGAAGGTCAGACGTCCCGCGCCAGGCCACATCGTGATGGCCTTATTTGTCCTGATGGCGGCACTGAGTTACCTGTGGAGTCTTTATCCCGAGGGGACGTTAATCCAGGCTTTCTCGTACGTCCAGCTCCTCCTGATGGTATGGCTAATCTGGGAGTTGGCCCCGCGCGTGAAAGAACAGATGTGGCTGATGCAGGCTTATGTTCTTGGAACCTTCATTTCTGGGGTAGACACGCTATACCTATTTTTTTCCCACCAAGAATCGGTCTATCAACGTTATGCCGGCGCCAAGTTGGATGCTAACGATTTGGGGCTGATCATGGCTTTAAGCATTCCCATGTCGTACTTTTTGCTCCTTCACAATAAAGGGTGGATGGCTTGGGTCTGCAGGCTGCAGCTTGTTCTGGCAGGAACGACCATCCTACTAACGGCATCGAGAGGAGCAACGCTAGCAACTCTTGTGGCCCTATCGATTGTGCCCCTGACTCAGGCGCGCTTGACGGGGCGTCAGAGAATCGCAGTCGTCTTGACAGTATCATTGCTCATCTGCGCTGCTCTGTTCTTCGTACCTGAAAGCTCGTGGGAACGCTTATCCACGCTTCCCAGCGAATTGGCGCGGGGGACGCTCACCGGGCGGACTATCATCTGGAGTGCAGGCTGGGAGATTTTCCGCGTACACCCTTTCCTGGGCATTGGAGCGAATGCGTTCCGGCCTATCGTCAGCAGGGTTTTGGCTGAACCTATTCGGCTCGGTGACCGTGATCCGGCACCTCCCGCTCACAATACCTTCCTGTCGGTCCTCGTCGAGCAGGGCATATTTGGATTTACGCTTTTTTGTGCCTTGCTGGTTTCCCTGGCGCTGTCGCTGAGAGGAATGCCGCCCTTCCCGAAGAGACTGTGGATCGTATCCCTTGCGGTTTGGGTGGTAGGAGTGTCCAGCCTAACCTGGGAGATGCGTAAACCGACGTGGTTCTTCTTCGGCCTAATTATGGCCCAGTGTGGCAGCATGGCACAAAAGCGACTGAAACACAGTCGTGCTCCCGGTTTTGCCGTAGCTCAAGCACCCCAACTCTTGCTGGCCCACGAACCAAGATCGTGAAGAAGATTAAGGTAGTCCATATCGTGCCGATGCTAAGCCCCGGTGGCGCGGAGCGGGTGGCAGTACATATCGTGCGAGGGTTGAATCGTCGGCATTATGAACCAGCGGTCATTTCGTTCACGGGCCGTTTGGGTTGCGAACTGGATTATTTGCTGGAAGATGCCGGCATAGAAGTCCGCTATCTGGGAAAACGACCGGGATTCGATCACCGCATGTACTACAGATTGCCACCCGTCCTGAATGAGCTTAAGCCGGACATTGTCCATACTCATCTGCACGTTTTTCGGTACGCATTGCCGTTCCTGTCCCTTCGCAAGAAGGCTTCAGTCCTTCACACAGTCCACAATCTGGCTGAACGCGAGATTGAGCCCGGGCTTCGCTGGCTTCAGCGTTATGCACTGAAGAACGGAGTTGTCCCTGTTGCGGTTGCGGAAGAAGTGGCGGACAGTCTGGGGCGGCTTTATGGAATTCAACGATGCCGCGTAATCCCGAACGGCATTCCGACGGACCGCTATTCGAGACCGCAAGTTCCGCGCAAGGAATGGCGGGCGAGGGAAGGGTTCAATGAAAATGATGTTCTCTTTGTCTGTGTGGCGCGCTTTTCTCCACAGAAGAATCATTCGCTGCTCCTAAATGCGTTCGCCCAGGGTCCTGCTTCCGATCCGAACGCCCATTTGGTCCTCGCGGGAGAGGGCATCTTGCAAAAGAGGCTGGAAGTGCAAGCCAAGAATCTCGGCATAAACCGCCAAGTCCGCTTTCTCGGGCTGCGGACTGATATTCCAGACGTGTTGGGAGCAATGGATGTTTTTGTGCTGAGTTCGGACTTCGAAGGCAACCCTCTCTCGGTGATGGAAGCCATGGCCGCCGGTTTGCCAATCGCAAGCACTGCTGCGGGTGGCGTTCCAGACCTCTTCGAGAATGGAAGGGAAGGTCTTATCGTTCAGCCGGGAGACGCTCAAGGATTGTCCAGCGCGATGAGACTTCTCTCAAGCAATCGAGAACTCAGGCAGTTCTTGGGGATGGCCGCCGCTCGGCGGGCCAGGGAAAAATTCGACGTGTCGGCGATGGTCCATGCATATGAGGAGCTGTACGAGACTCTGGCGGATCAGGCGCGCGGTCTGAATTCGCAAGGCGCGATTCATCGGAAAGGCGTGTCATTTCGGCAAGTTTGAAGAACAACATGATCAAGGTCATGCACATTATTACGACTCTCGGCCCAGCAGGGGCCGAAACCATGCTCTCCCGAATCGCTGCTGGGATGGATGGCACGCGGTTTGAAAATGAAGTTGTTTCGCTTACCGGCATATTGGACCTGGCGGAGCGAATGCAAGAAATCGGCGTGCGCGTACGCACACTCGGGATGAAAACAAGTTTGCCTAATCCTCTGCTGGTGATGCGACTTGCGCAATGGATCCGCGAATCGAAACCAGACGTGATTCACACATGGATGTATCACGCAAACCTGATCGGATCCCTTGCCGCGCGCTTGGCTGGTAATGTGCCGTTGGTTTGGGCCATCCATCACAGTACTTTTGACCCTCGTGTGGACAAGCGTCGCACCATGCTAGTCAATCGCGCGTGTGGCTTCCTGTCGCGAAGACTTGCTGCCCGGATCGTATGTTGCTCGGAAGCTTCCTTGCGCACGCATAAGAGACTTAGCTATGCCGCCGAAAAACTGGAAGTTATTCCCAACGGCTTCGATCTTGAGCAGGCGAGGCCGGACCCTGCGGCCCGCGGGTCACTACGAGGAGAGCTGGGCATCCCGGCGGATGCATTGGTGATTGGAATGGCAGCACGCTTCCATCCGCACAAGGATCATCGGAACTTCATTCAAGCAGCGGGGCGGCTGCATAAGCGAATGCCGGCGGTCCACTTCCTTCTCTGCGGGATGGATATTACGCGGCAAAACACTCAACTGGCAGGATGGATCGACGCAGCGGAGATCCATGAGTGCTGTCACCTCTTAGGACATCGCAAGGATATGTGTCGCCTCTTTGCCGGATTGGATATCGCCACAACTTCTTCTCGCAGCGAAGCTTTTCCCATCGCGATTGGCGAAGCAATGGCGTGCGAAACTCCTTGCGTCGTGACCGACGTGGGGGATTCCGCCTTGATCGTTGGAGAGACCGGTACGGTAGTACCGTCCGGAGATCCGCATGCGCTGGCCGAAGCTTGGCGGAAGCTCATAGAAGCCGGACCCGCCGTGCGACGAAGGCTTGGAATGGCCGCCAGGCGCCGCGTGCGACAGCATTTTGCGTTGCCTGAGATTGTGGAACGCTATCAGGCCATCTATGCGCGGTTAGCAACCGGAAGGTTACAGAGTGTGCATTCTCCGAGCCTTTCGGAATGTGCCCGGTAGGTCCCGTAATTCAGAAATGTTCGGTTTGGAATTCTGACCTTACCCAATTCATCTAAGTCAGCCCTTACTTATGGAGTGTTCTTTGTATCTAGGTGAGGATAACTCGCGCTCAAAATTCTGGCGCCCTCCCCTCCCGAGTGACTCAATTTCGGGCTATCGGCTCGCAACAATAACGTCAAATTCAATCGTCCCAGAATCTTAAGTGGAGGAAAGATGCATAAGCAAAACGTTCTGCTGCTCTTATTGTTCGCGCTGCTCCTTGTTCCGACCGCTCAAGGTCAGGCCGGTGGGAACAACGCCAAATTGAATGGCGACTATGCATTCAGCTTCAGCGGCCTCAGCGGGAATGGGACGACTTCGTCTGCTTTTGGAGCCGTGGGAAGATTCACGGCGGACGGAGCGGGCAATCTCACCAACGGCGAACTGGTCAACAACGGCGCGGGCGCCGGGGCCACCAGCGCTCAACCCTTCACCGGGACCTATTCAATTGGTGCCGACAATCGCGGCGTGATGACACTGAATTTTTCGGGCAGTTCGGCGAAGCTGGCCTTCGCGATGCTGGCCAACGGCAACGCCCAGTTCATCGAGTTCGACGCTTCTGGCGGCTCCGGCACGATCGGCTCGGGGACCATGGAAAAAGCGAACCCCGCCGCCTATAGCACGACCAGAATCACGGGCGACTACGCGTTTGGCGCCGCCGGTTTCGATAACGGAAATAATCGCGCCGCCATCGAGGGCCGATTTACTTCTAACGGGACAGGCGCTCTCATCAATCCGGTGGGGGACCTCAACGGCTATGGCACTGATTATCCGATGACCTTTACCGCAGCGAACTACACGGTATCCAACACCGCCACGGGACGGGGCACCATGCATCTCGCCTTCACGTTCGGCGGAGCACCAGGCGCCTTGAATTTCGTTTTTTACATCGTAAACGCGGGAAAGTTGTTTGTAATGGAGAGTGATCCAGTCACGACGGCGACCCCTCTGCTGAACGGCACCGTGTTGCAACAGCAAGTCCCTGCGGGGGGATTCTCCAATGCCTCGCTGAACGGCAACATGGTGATTTCCCTTACTGGGCACTCCGGATGCGGCACTGTATCGGGTGTGCCCAAAGCGGTCGCAGGTTTGCTCACTACCAACGGCAGCGGCGCCCTTTCGCTGACCTACGACGAGAACTTCTGCCGGGCGCCCAATTCTGTCACCGCGGCGGCAGGAACGTACAGCGTGGCCAGCAACGGGCGCGCCTCCATCACCATCGGAGGATACAGCCTGGTCGCCTACTTGGTGAACGCGAACCAGATTTTCGTCTTCGTTTCCGATTCCAATGTTTTGTTCGGAGTCGGCGAATCCCAGGCTGCGGTGTCGTTCACCAATGGCACTTTGAAAGGCGCGTATGCGGGGTACGCGACCAATCCAGTGGGCTACGGAGTAACGGTTTTCTCCGGCGAGTTCGCGGCCGACGGCGCCATCCCCACGGGCAACATGGCCGGCGCCGAAGACATCGGCACGCCGAGCGGGCCGGTTTCAGGAGCAGCGTTCAAAGCCACCTACTCAGTTGCCTCATCGCCAACCAATGGCCGGGGAACCATGACGGTTACTTCTGGCACGGGAGGCAACGCCATCATCTATATGATCTCGCCTTCGAAGTTCGTGGCGGTTTCACAGAATGATCCCAATCCTGCAGTTTTGGAGTTCGACCAATCTTCTTCTGCCCCTGCGTCCGTTGCTCTTTCCTCGCTCTCACTGAACCCCACAAGCGTCATGGGCGGGAATTCCTCTGCCGGCACGGTGACCCTGAGCGGGCCAGCTCCTGCAGGCGGTGCGCAAGTCACGCTTTCCAGCAGTAACACGGCAGCGGCAAATGTACCGCCCAACGTGACGGTTGCAGCCGGAGCTACCACTGCGACATTCACGGTCAGCACCAGCGCCGTGGTTGCGTCAACCACGGTCACCATCTCCGCGACTTACGGTGGCGCGACTAGATCTGCCTCGCTCAACATGACCCCTGCGCCTCCTCCACCCCCCACAGTCTCTTCGCTGACGCTGAATCCTGCGAACGTTTTTGGGGGCCAATCTTCCACGGGCACTGTAACTCTGACCGGGCCAGCCCCAGCGGGTGGCGCTCAAGTCTTTCTTTCCAGCAGCAACGGAGCGGCCAGAGTGCCTTCCAGTGTGATCGCTCCTGCTGGAGCCACGAGCGCAACCTTCACGGTCAACACATCCTTCGTTCTTATCTCGACGTCTTCCACAGTCTCGGCTTCGTACAACGGTACGACCCAAACGGCAACTCTTGGAATTCTCTTGTAGCGGGATGCGCGCCGGTAGGCGAGTGGCCAGACAAGAAGCTGTTCCGCTCAATGGATTACATATGATTTCAAAGATGAATGAGGATTTAACAGGACCGCGCCTGGTTATCGCCGTGAATTCAGCAATCGCGCTTGGCTTCGTGCGGGGCCAGTTGCAGTTCTTTCAGGACAGAGGCTTTGATGTGACGGTTCTCTGTCCGGAGCGGCGCAAGGACGAATGGGAAGTGGCGCGGCCGAAAGGCGTTTCGATCATCGAAGTGCCCATGGAACGAAAGATCGCTCCATGGCGAGACGTTCAATCCCTTTTGCGATTGTGGCGCCACATGCGCGCGCTTCGTCCCATAGTAACCAATGTGGGGACCCCCAAGGCTGGGTTGTTGGGAGGATTCGCGGCATGGCTGAACCGAGTTCCTTGCCGTTTCTACACACTGCACGGTTTGCGATTCGAGACCACCAAAGGGCTAAAGCGACGGATTCTCGTATACGCCGAGCGGCTAGCTTGCCGTTTCGCGCATCGCGTCGTATGTGTTAGCCACAGTGTGCGTAAGAGAGCGATTGCGTCAGGGCTCACCAGCGCGGAGCGAATGGTCGTTTTCGGCTCAGGCAGTTGCAACGGTGTGGATGCTTCGCATTTTGCGGCCACGCCACAAATTGTAAGGCGTGCAGCGCAATTGCGGCACCAGTTGGGAATCCCTCTGGGGGCCCCTGTCGTGCTCTTTGTTGGCCGCCTGACCTGTGACAAAGGCATTCCGGAATTGATCAAAGCCTTTTCTCAGCTCGTTGTTCGATTTCCAGAACTCCGGTTGCTTCTGGCGGGATGTTTCGAGGACGGCGACCCGCTTCCCTCTGACACTCGAACGTATTTGGAGACACATCCTCATGTGATTCTCGCGGGGGCCGTATCGGACACTGCTCCTTACTATGCAGCTGCTGATGTCTTAGTCCTGCCAAGCCACAGGGAAGGTCTGCCCACAGTTGTTCTTGAGGCTCAGGCCGCTGGAGTACCGGTCGTCGGGGCGTCTGCGACTGGAGTCGTAGATGTCGTCGCGGAGGGCCAAACTGGGCTTCTTTTTCCTGTGGGCGACGTGCCAGCGCTCGCTGAGGCGATCGCAAGGCTGATTACCGACGGAGCCTTGGCCATTAAACTCGGGCTCGCCGGCCAAAAACAAGTCCAACAAAAGTTTCGACAAGAGCAGATCTGGCAGGCGCTGCATCACGAGTATCTCGAAGTCTTACAACAAGAATCACGCCGATCAGCAATTCTTCCCCAGCTCGAAAATTAGTTGCCGGGAGAAGATGCCATGAATAGCGACTCGAAATCTAAGCCCCAGAACAAGGGACACGCGCGCTGGCCTTTTAGGCGCGCGAAAGGTCTGCCGTTAGCGGTAGGAGTGCTCGTCGGTCTTATGATCTTCATAACAGCAAGCCAATCGCTAAGCGCGCCCTTTCCAGTGTGGGTATCCCCGGGTCTGATCAGAGTGGGACAAACCGACGCCCCCGGCACGACATCTGCCGTTGCACTGTTCAGCGCGCGCGGCGAAACGGTGGATACACAGGTCATCGTGCAAGCTCCTGCGAACGGTCTGACGAACGTGAACGTGAGCGTGTCGGCGTTGGCTGGTCCGGGCGGTGCAACTATCCCTTCATCCAACATGACCCTCTACCGCGAGCACTACCTTACTGTCACAGGGACCGCGAGCTTTGTCGGCGGCAGCAATCCACCGTTGGGCTCGGGCACTTATCCTGAGCCGTTGATTCCCTTTAATGATCCGGAGACCGGGTCGTCACTTTGTGGCTCCTCAGCAGTGCTGAAGGCTTGCAATGCGACTATCGGCGCCGGGCAGAATCAGCCTTACTGGATCGATATCTCTGTGCCTCCCGGAATTACAAACAGCCCGCCGGGAAATTATACGGGCACAATCTTTATCACGGCTGACCAAGGCACAGTGAGTATCCCCATCACCCTGACGGTTTGGAATTTTGGGCTCCCCGCGCAGCCCTCGGAACTTTCTACCTGGTCACTCTGGCCTCCCGCCGCTGGCAACACGGTTACCACCCTAGCGCAAGCCTTAATGCGAAACAAAGTTATGTACGATATTTCCGGCAACGCATCCTCTGACATGACCAATTTCGGCCTCAATCGCTCTGGGCTGAACGGCTACTATTCTATCGGGATTAGATGCGATGGTTCCTATAACAGCCAACCTTCGACTTCCCAAATCAACGCGGCGGCGGCCAATTTGCCGTCACCACTGCCACTGGACTTGTACGTCGCCGATGAATTGAACGGCTGCCCGAGCGCCTACCAGCCTTTGAAAACGGTGGGTACCAACGCTCATGCTGCTACCCCCACCGTCAAGACCATCATGACCACCAACTCACCAGACCCGAATCTGCTGGATGAAGGCGATGGGCGCAGCGCCATCGACCATTGGGTGCTGCTCGATTCCGTGCAACAGTGGCCCGCTCTGCCATTTACCGCGGGCGGCGACCTCTGGAGCTATACCAGTTGCAACACCGGGTTCGGCAACACCCCGGAATGGATGGTTGATTATCCGCCAATCAACGAGCGTATCCAGGCCGGGTTCTTGAACTGGACGCAAAGCGCAACAGGAATTCTTTACTATCGCGCCGACGGCTGGACCAGTGGCAACGCCATCGGCAGTTGGAACAATGTGGATACCACGGCTTGCGGCGGCGGCCTGGGACGGCCAGGTGATGGAATCTTCCTTTACCCGCCCGGTCCCATTGCCACTACGGAGTCCGCTCCCGGAATCCGTCTAAAGGCTATTCGTGACGGCATTCAAGACTACGAGTATGCGCAAATTCTAAAGGGTCTGGGGCAAAGCACGTTCGCGAACTCAGTCCTTCAGCCTGTCGCCGCGAGCTGGACGAACTGGACTCACGACCCTAGCGCCTTGGCAGATGCGCGGCAGCAATTGGGCCAACGACTCGATCAGCTATCTCCCCCGTAGGAAGTCATCCAGGATGGTTTTGCAGTTTGAAAAATACTGCCGGCGAAGAATTTCTCCCTGGGTGAGTCGAGGTCACGGTCTTTCTTGGTGGGGTTGGAACAGTAAGCAAGACTTCAAATTTCAGGAGCGAAACATGACGAAATGCGACGTAGCAGTTATTGGCGCCGGCCCTTACGGGTTGTCGGCGACCGCTCACTTGCGCACGGTCAAAGGTCTGGACGTGCACACGTTCGGCGAACCGATGTCGTTTTGGGAGCGCAACATGCCGGTTGGCATGTTGCTGCGCTCCGGTTGGGCAGCGTCGCACCTTGCCGATCCGGACCAGTCACTAAATCTGGATAGATACAAGGCTGCGACCTCCAGGCGCTTTTCTACTCCAGTACCACTGAATTGCTTTATCGACTATGGGCACTGGTTTCAACGGCAGGTAGCGCCGAACCTGGATCGACGGAAGATTGACCGGGTCGAGTCCAAGGCAAAGGGCTTTCGACTGATCCTGGAAACGGGCGAGGAGCTGACCGCAAACCGCGTGGTCGTTGCTGCCGGTATCGGTTCGTTCGCCTGGCGGCCGTCGCAATTTGCGGGGCTTCCGAGTTCGCTCGTGTCGCACACCTGTGAACATCGTGACCTGCGAGCCTTTTGTGGAAAGCAAGTGCTTGTAATCGGAAGCGGACAGAGCGCACTCGAATCCGCTGCGCTGCTGCATGAGGGCGGTGCCGAAGTCGAAATCGTAGCGCGCACGCGGGAGATTCGCTGGCTTGGTGGCACGATATCAAGGACTTTTCAGCACGGTTTGGGACCAACGGTGTCAAAGCTTCTGTACGCACCTACGGATGTTGGCCCCGCGGGCATCAGCAAGATTGTGGCTCGCCCGGATTTGACCCGGCGGCTTCCCCGGTCGATTCAGGACTGGCTCCGCAAACGATCGATCCGGCCGGCTGGCGCGCGATGGCTAGTGGCGCGGCTCCAGAACGTACCTATGAGTCTCGGCCGCTCTGTTGTCTCCGCTACCGCTGCTGGCGAGCGGATAAGAGTCCGGCTGGATGACGGCGGTGACAAAACCGTCGACCATGTCCTACTAGGAACCGGATATCGAGTGGACGCATCCAAGTACGACTTCCTTTCACCGGAGTTAGCAAAAGCCATCGATTGCTTTCAAGGCTATCCGCGGCTCAGGGAGGGACTGGAATCATCCGTACCTGGATTGCACTTTCTTGGTGCACCGGCCATTTGGAGTTTTGGCGCGCTGATGCAATTTGTCGTCGGCACACATTACGCCTCGCGCGCTTTACTCCGCTGTGTTGCCAGGAGGGCCGATGTCCATCGCGCTCAAGTCGGCGAACCGCTGCCCGCTCAAATAGCATGATGCATAACTGAATGCAACCAAGTGTGTGCATGTGCAGAGGAAAAGCGGCGGCATGCCGCCGCACTCCAAAAGGCCCTATCCATGACTGAAACAACTGGAGCATTAGTCTTAGGCGGTAACCTCAACGGCCTCACCATCGCAAGGAGTTTGGGCCGTCGCGGCGTACCAGTGTGGGTGGCCACCTCACCCAACATCAAGCTGGCGAATTATTCTCGCTATACGCATCGTGCCTTGCCTTGGCCCAACGGACAATGCGAAGCGCAAGTCGAATATCTATTGGACCTCGCGGCTCGGCACAATCTCGATGGATGGGTGCTGTTTCCCACCAGCGATGAATCAGCCGCCTTGCTCTCGAAATTCCATGTGGCGTTGTCGAGCCGATACCGCGTGTCAACGCCTACTTGGGACATTTTGCAGTGGGCCTACGACAAGCGACTGACGTATCGGCTAGCGGCCCAGGAAAAAGTAGACCATCCTCTGACGATGTCTCCCGCCAGCGAATCGGATCTCGATGCTTGTGCGTTTCCGGCGATACTCAAACCTGCGGCGCACGTCGCGGTCAATCGCTTTACGGCGGACAAAGCTTGGCCGGTGGCAAACCGTGAAGAGCTCTTTGTGCGATACCGCGAAGCCCGGGAGTTGATTCCTCCAGACTTGATTCTTCTGCAGGAGCGGATTCCCGGCGGCGGTGAATCGCAGTTCTCGTACGCGGCGCTTTGCCGCGACGGACAGCCCGTCGCCTCACTCACTTCGCGGCGAACGCGCCAATACCCGGTCGACTTCGGCTACTCCAGTTCGTTTGTGGAAACGCTCGATGTTCCTGAGATTGTGGCTCCTTCGCGACGCCTGTTGGCTGCAATCCGGTACACGGGCCTTGTCGAAATCGAGTACAAATTCGACGCGCGAGACGGACGCTACAAGCTTCTGGACATCAATCCGAGGCTTTGGACCTGGTCAGCCCTGGGTGGCCGCGCGGGGATTGACTTTCCGTATCTGCTGTGGCGAATGATGATGAGCAGGGAAGTGGCGGAACAAACCGGCCGCAATGGAGTGCGATGGATGCGCGTAAGCACAGACTTTCCAGCGGCGGTTCACGAAATGCTTCGCGGGCGATTGAGTCTCGGAGCGTATTTACGCTCGTTTCGTAGTCCAGTCCAATTCGCTCTGATGGCCGCCGACGATCCTTTGCCTGGACTGCTGGATCTGCCGTTGTTCGCGTACAAGCATCTTTACAACCGGTACAAAGGACTTCTGGACTGTCTGCCGCTCAAAGCTGAAGGATTGAGGACGCAA
>Ga0210399_10001250_pt1 | contig 19894 bp, 17 predicted proteins | sample IncBWC14MmetaG_FD_150865 | JGI IMG/M metagenome (GOLD analysis project Ga0210399, IMG submission 150865) | Forest soil microbial communities from Barre Woods Harvard Forest LTER site, Petersham, Massachusetts, United States - Inc-BW-C-14-M | ecosystem: Environmental > Terrestrial > Soil >... | reverse complement strand
AATGCGACGAGCCAGGATCAGCTCGCCTGCCTCGAGGCAGGGATGGATGATTTCGTCACAAAACCGGTCACGGGTGAGCGGTTGAGTGCGGCCTTGCTTCACTCGGCCGTGCGGCGGGAGCAGGCGCCGCTGGTCGCTTGAGCTCTGACCGGCGGCTTGTCGTTGCTCACAGCATCGACATTCACCGATTGCGTCCGGAAAATTTCTCGTGTTCTGCGAGCAGCTTACCGTCGATTCGATGCCGTATTCGTACGGGCACACATGCTCAGAATCGATTAACCCTCCGTGGTTCATCGTGACAACTCTACGAACGGGGCGAGCGGTTCACATTATCACGAGGGGGCGCCCCAATTTCATTGAGGATTTTTCATGAGACCGGATTATTTGGGCCGGATGTCGTTGCTCGCCCTGGCGGCAGTGACGAGCGGTGTCGTCGCACTTGGCAGTGCTGATGTCACCTTCGGTGCCGCACTGGTCGGCGAAACGCGACAGGTCGCCGTGGAGCAGAAGGCCGCGCCAGGCACCGATAAGCTGAAAGCGCTCTACCGGCGGCCGGCCGCGATCCCGTTTCCGAAGGACAATCCCTACACGCCCGAGAAGGCCGCGCTCGGCAAGGAGCTCTATTTCGACACCCGCCTCTCGGTGACGTCGGCACAATCCTGCGGCAGCTGTCACAGCCCGAGCTTCGGCTGGGGCGACGGGCTCGCAGTCGGAGTAGGGCATGGCATGCAGAAGCTCGGTCGCCACACGCCGACCGTCATCAATGCGGCGTGGAGCGACATCTTCATGTGGGATGGACGCCTGCCGACCCTCGAGGACCAGGCGCTGGGCCCGATCCAGTCAACCGGCGAGATGAACATGCCGCTCGATGAGCTGATGGCGCGGCTGAAATCCGTCCCCGAGTACAAGCCGCTGTTCGACCGCGTCTTCCCCCAGGAGGGGATCACGCCGAAGACACTCGCGAAAGCGATTGCGACCTATGAGCGGACCATGGTGTCGGAGCGTGCGCCGTTCGATGCCTGGATCGAGGGCGACGAGAAGGCGATCTCCGAACCGGCCAAGCGCGGCTTCGTCCTGTTCAACAGCAAGGCGCAATGCGCGGCCTGCCACGAAGGCTGGAATTTCACCAATGAAGGTTTCCAGGACATCGGCCTGCCGAGCGACGACGTCGGCCGCGGCAAATTCGTGCCCGGCGTGGTCAAGATGCAGCATGCCTTCAAGACTCCCAGCCTGCGCGAGATCGGCCATCGTCTGCCCTACATGCACGACGGTTCGCTGGCGACGCTGGAGCAGGTCGTCGAACACTACGACTCTGGCGGCGTCGATCGTCCGAGCCGCTCCGATATGATGCACCCGCTCGGCCTGACCGCCCAGGAGAAGTCCGACCTGGTCGCCTTTCTCAAAACCATCGACAGCCCTCTGACCCCGACCGCAGCACCGGTCCTGCCACGCTAAAGGAGTTCTCCACCATGCGCATGTCTGTCATTCTTCCCCTCGTCGTTCTCGCCGGTGTTTCGACCGGGGCGCTCGCCGCCACCCAGGTCATTCATCAGCAGGGCCGCGCGTTCTCGTCCGAGAGCATCACGGTCAAGAAGGGCGAGGCCGTCACCTTCCTCAACGACGACACGGTGCCGCACAACATCATGTCGGCGTCCAAGGGCAACGAATTCAATCTCGGCTCGCTGCCGCCGGGCTCCTCGACCGATGTCACCTTCAAGGATGACGGCGATGTCCAGGTGATCTGCGCGATCCATCCCCGCATGAAGATGACCGTGAAGGTTGTCGACTGAAGGCTCCGTTCCGGTTGAATCGGAACGGCGGGCTGAATTTCTTTGACGCGTTTTCGTCGCGCGAACCGCTGCCCACTTCGCTCGAAACCGCTTTAGCTTCCAGGAGTGCCAACGATGTCGATCCACCTCAGGGTCGTGGCCGTCTTAAGCCTGATGCTTGCGCTCGCCTGCGGCCTCGCCTTCTATGGCATTCGCGGCATCACCCAGGCCGGTGATCTCGCGATCCGCCTCTATGACGGCCCGTTGATGGGCATCAATCATGCGCGCTCGGCGCATGCCGCCTTCAACGAGGCCCGGCTGGTCCTCCATCAAGCGGAGAGCAGTGGATCGTCCAATGAGATTGTCGCAAGGTTCGAAAAGCTGATCGACGGCATCAATGGCGATCTCACGGTTGTTCGCGACCGCGTCCAGGCCGCCAACGTCAACGAGACGCGGGTGCAGGCCGAGACCCGGGTGCGCGCCTGGTCCGATGCGGCGTTGAAGATCCTCAAGCCCGTCCCGGGCGGCTTGACCGAGCTGCCGACGACCTTCGCCGTGAGCAAGCTCGGCGACGACGCGGTCGCGGCGATCGACGACCTCGTCGAGGTTGCTGCGGCCTATGGCTTCGAGTTTCGCAACGAGGCCGAGGCGCAGGTGGCCGCCTACCACATGACGATGATGGCCGCATCGGTCGGCGGCATCATCCTGGGACTGCTTCTCGCGATCGGCTTCGCCTATTCGCTGAGCAAGCCGATCCGCGCCTTGGCGAAATCGATGCTGGAACTGGCGGACGGCAATTTTGCCGTCGTGCTGCCGGGCCTGCGGCGGAACGACGAGATCGGGCACGTCGCGCGCGCGGTGGAGCGGTTCAAGGTGCTGGCCGAGGAGAAGGCGCGGACCGATGCCGAAGCGAAGCTGGAGCAGGACCAGGCCGTCGCCGGACAACGCAGGGCGGACATGCGCAGGCTCGCGGACAATTTCGAGGCCGTGGTCGGCGACATCGTGAACGCCGTATCCGCGACCTCAGGCGATCTCGAGGCGTCGGCGGGCGCGCTGACGGGAACCGCCGAGCGCGCGAAGGAGCTGACGACCGAGGTCTCCGCCGCGTCCGGCGAGGCGTCCACCAATGTCCAGTCGGTGGCGGCCGCAACCGAACAGCTCACCTCCTCGGTGAACGAGATCAGTCGTCAGGTGCAGGACTCCGCCCGCATGGCCACCGAAGCCGTCGATCAGGCCCGCGCCACGACCGATCGCGTCGGTGAGTTGTCACGGGCTGCGGCGCGGATCGGTGACGTCGTCGAGCTGATCAACGCTATTGCCGGGCAGACCAACCTGCTGGCGCTGAATGCCACGATCGAGGCTGCGCGCGCCGGCGAAGCCGGCCGTGGCTTCGCCGTGGTCGCATCGGAGGTGAAGGCGCTTGCCGAGCAGACGGCGAAGGCAACCGACGAGATCGGGCAACACATCTCGGGAATCCAGACGGCGACCAAGGATTCGGTCAGCGCGATCGGACGCATCAGCGGCACGATCGAAAGCCTGTCGGAAGTGGCGTCGGCGATCGCCGCGGCGGTCGAGGAGCAGGGCGCCGCGACCGTCGAAATCTCCCGGAACGTGCAGCACGCGGCGAATGGCACACAACGGGTTTCGTCCAGCATCCGCGATGTCGAGCGCGGCGCAAACGAGACCGGCGCGGCGTCATCGAAACTGTTGTCGGCGGCGCAACTGCTCGCCAACGACAGCAAGCGCCTCAGGCTCGAAGTCGACAGATTCCTCTCCACCGTCCGCGCGGCCTGAGATCTTCCCGCGGTGCGGTCCACCTCGCCCCGCTTGCGGGGAGGGGGAGCGCACCGCCGATGGCGCGATAATTCGACCTCAACTCACGGCCCCTGCAGCCGCTGGGCGGGCTCCGATGGGCCGGACTGCGCGGCCGCGGCGCTCCGCTTGAGATAGCCGATCCAGTTGCGGAACAGCACCGTCGCCGCGGTACCCACCGCAAGATCCGGGCGCAGTGTCAGGCCCGGCAGTCCGGCGGCCAGCGTCGGATCGCGATCGACTCTTGCCCGCGCCTCGAACGCCCGCAGCGTGCATTCCGTCGCGGCGTCGAAATAGTTCGCCGGAATGAGCGGATAGTCCTGCCGCTCCCCGGAAAGGAAGCGCGCGACGTCGCGCATATATTCCCGCTGCAGCGACAACGCGTCGTATTCGGGGTGACCCTGGAAGAAGATGAAGCGGCTTCGATACTGCCTGGCGAAGATGTCGACGCCCGCCTTGTCCGATCGGGTCAGGATCTGATAGCCGCGCGCCACGAGCTCGCTCTCGTTCAGCTCGTTGTGGCGCGAATGCGCGATCCGCAAGATCTGGGGGGCGCCGTTCGTCAAGCAGTCATAACCGATACGGGCGCAGTCATAGACCCCCGAACATTTCCCATCCAGCCGGTGCCGCGCGATGCCGTCGAGGTGCTTGACGGCCGCGTGCGCCGCGAGACACGACCAGATGGTCGAGTGGGTGTTGACCTCCGCCCAGTCGATGAGTGCGGTGAGATCTTTCCAATGGAGCTCCTGATGCAGGGCATCGGCGATCGGCTCGGACCCGGTCACGATCATCCCGTCGACGCGCAGCCCCGCGAGCTCGGCGATGTCCCGGTACTCGCTCTCGACATACCGTCTCGCCTGTCCCGAGCGGGCAACCGACGGCAGCGAGAAGCAGTGGAAGCGAATGCGGATGCGCCCCGCGGCGGCCTGGATCAGGCGTTCGAACTGCCGCTCGGTCGCCTTCAAGGCCGCATCCGGCATGTTGTTGATCAAGGCGATCGCAAGCTCATCGCGTCCGGCGCTGTCCTCGCCGATATCGTCCACGATCGGGACCAGCGCGGGACTCGTGATCGGCTGATGCTTGTCGAACAGCAGCGTCATGGCGCCACCTAAAAATCATTCTGCGGCTTCGAGCCGCCGTTGCGGACAGGCCTTCGCGAGCGCCTGGTCGAGATCCTCGATAATGTCGGAGACGTGCTCGATGCCGATCGACAGGCGGATGGTTTCGGGCAGCACGCCGGCCCTGCGCTGCTCGTCGCGCGACATCTGGCGATGCGTGGTCGACGCCGGATGGCAGGCCAGCGATTTTGCGTCGCCGATGTTGACCAGCCGGGTGATCAGCTTCAGCGCGTCGTAGAACGCCTTGCCGGCCTCGAGCCCGCCCTTGATGCCGAAGGTGAACAGCGACGAGGCGCGGCCATCGAGATATTTTTCGACCAGCGCGTGATAGGGACTGTCGGCGAAACCGGCGTAATTGACCCAGGCGACGCGGGGATCGTTGCGCAGGAAGTCCGCAACCTTGCGCGCGTTCTCGACATGGCGCTCGATGCGCAGCGCCACCGTCTCGATACCCTGCAACAGCAGGAATGCGTTGAACGGCGACAGCACGGAGCCCATGGTGCGCTGATAGACGCTGCGCGCGCGCTGGATGAAGGCGCTGTTGCCGAAATGCTCGGTGTAGACCATGCCGTGATAGGACGCGTCCGGCTGGCTGAAGGCCGGGAAGCGCCGGCCGTGCTCGGCCCACGGAAAGCGGCCGCTGTCGACGATGGCGCCGCCGAGCGTGGTGCCGTGGCCGCCCAGGAACTTGGTCAGCGAGTGCACGGAGATGTCGGCGCCGTAGTCGAACGGCTTGAGCAGGATCGGCGTGGCGACCGTGTTGTCGACCACGAGCGGCACACCGTTGCGGTGCGCGACTTTCGCCAGCGCCTCGATGTCGCAGACATTGCCGGCGGGATTGCCGATGGTCTCCGCGAACACCGCCTTGGTGTCGCCGTCGATCAGCCGCTCGATCGCGTCCGGCGCGTCGCTCTCGGCGAAACGCCCGATGATTCCCTGGCGCGGCAGGATATGGCCGAGGAGCGTGTGCGTCGTGCCGTAGAGCTGCGGCACCGAGACGATGTTGCCGCCGGAATCGGCTAGATTGGCGAAACTGAAATGCAGCGCGGCCTGTCCGCTCGCCACCGCCAGTGCGCCGACGCCGCCTTCGAGTTCGGCGATGCGCTTTTCGAGGACCGAGGTGGTCGGATTGGCGATCCGGCTGTAGCGATATCCGTCCGCCTCGAGATTGAACAAGGCCGCGCCATGATCGGCGCTGTCGAAGGCATAGGCAGCGGTCTGGTAGATCGGGACGGCGACGGACTTGGTGGCGGGATCAGGCTCGTAGCCGGCGTGAATGGCAATCGTCTCGCTGCGCATCGTCGACCTCCGCACCGCATGTCCTTCAAGGCTGCGGCTCTCGCCAATGACTTGTTAGAGGCGGCGGATGACGCGGGCAACGATTCGCGCCAAGAACGAGAAAATAACCCTAACGGATCGTAGGTTGTTGGATAGGATTTGATGCGACGCTTGCTCTTAGCCGACGATGCGGCGCACCTGCTCGCCGATCTGCGACAGCACGAGTCGCGCCTGCGGGAGCAGCGCGCCCATGGCATGGAAATTGTGGATCATGCCCTCGTGACAGGTGTGTTCGACCGCGACGCCGGCCGCCATCAGCCGTTTCGCGTAAGCCGCGCCCTCGTCGCGCATCGGATCGAACTCGGCGGTGTGGATGATGGCCGGCGGCAGGCCCGACAGATTCAGCGCGCGCAGCGGCGAGATCCGGGGATCGGCGGGATCGGCGCCCTCGGCGAGATAGTCGGCGAGGTCGGCTTCCAGGGTCGCGCGATCGATCAAATGGTTTTCGGCAAACGCCTCACGCGACGGCGAGGTCTCCTCGAAATCGAGCACCGGGCAGATCAGGCATTGCGCCGCGATCGCAGGCGCCGCGTCTGCCAGCGCCTGCTGGCAGACCACTGCGGCCAGCGTTGCGCCGGCGGAATCGCCGCCGATCACCAGCCGGCTGGCGTCGATGCCGAGCGATTCGGCTCGTGCTGCGACGAAGGCGGTTGCCGCGATGGCGTCCTCCACCGCCGCGGGAAACTTGTGCTCCGGCGCGAGCCGATAGTCGACGGAGACCAGGCGGCCGCCGGTCACTTGCGCGAGCGCGGCCGCGATGCGGTCGTGGGTCTCGATGCTGCCTGCAACCAGGCCGCCGCCGTGAAAGAAGACGAAGCCGGGAAGGGGGCCGTCGGCCGCTTCGGCGGGCGCATAGAGGCGGTAGCGGATCGCCCCGGCGGGGCCGGGCATCGAAGCGTCTGTCGTGGTGAGCGCCACATCCTCGGCGCGTGCGAACTGCATCAGCTTGGCGAGCGACCGGCGGCGCGCCTCGGCCGACGGCCTGACGCGCTCGGCGGGCGCGGCCGCGGCCATCATGGTGAGCAGGCGTTTGGCAAGGGGATCGAGCGGCATGGCAGCCATCGCGCCGGAGCAGTCGCTAAGTGCTACCAATAGCTCCATTGGATCGTGAAAGGAAATGCTAAAGGGTTCGAACCAAGAGTGCCGCAACGCGAAAGCCGCGGCCCCGGGGGATCAGCATGGCTCATATCGCAAAGCCCATCGACTATTCGAAGACGTGGACTTTCTTCGAAGGCGCGTGGCACGACGGCAATATCCCGATCATGGGGCCGCGCACCCATGCGGCCTGGCTCGCCACGACCGTGTTCGATGGCGCGCGCGCCTTCGAGGGGGTGACGCCCGACCTCGACCGCCACTGCGCGCGGATCAATCGGTCCGCGATCAATTTCAAGCTCAAGCCGGTGGTCGATACCGCGACGTGGCTCGACCTCGCGCGCGAGGGCATCGCGCGCTTTTCCGCCAATGCCGCGCTCTACATCCGGCCGATGTACTGGGCGCAGCATGGCGTGGGCGGTGGCGTGCTGTTCGATCCCGAGACCACCAACTGGTGCTTGTGCATCTACGAGGCGCCGATGCCGCAGGGCGTCGGCAGCGCCATCACGCTGTCGCCGTTCCGCCGGCCGACCGCGGAATGCGCGCCGGTCGATGCCAAGGCGGCCTGCCTCTATCCGAACAATTCGCGCGCGCTGATGGAAGCCGCCTCCCGCGGCTTCAACAATTGCCTGATGCTCGATCTGCTCGGCAATGTCGCCGAGTTCGGCAACGCCAACGTGTTCATGGCCAAGGATGGCGTGGTCTACACGCCGGCGCCGAACGGCACCTTCCTGAACGGCATCACGCGGATCCGGGTGATCGACCTGTTGCGCGGCGATGGCGTCACCGTGGTCGAGAGCACGCTGCGCTATCAGGACTTTCTTGACGCCGACGAGATCTTCTCGTCGGGAAATTTCGCCAAGGTCGCGCCCGTCATTCGCATCGATGACCGCTCGCTGCAGCCGGGGCCGTTCTATGCCAAGGCGCGCAAGCTCTATTGGGACTTTGCGCATTCGGCGAAGATGGCGGCGTGAAGGCGAGCCCCCGTCATTGCGAGGCGCGAAGCGACGAAGCAATCCAGAGCCGCGCGTGAGACTCTGTCGCTGCGCTCGCAATGACGAATCACGGCCCATAGATCACGAGCTCGGTGTCGCTGAGGTCGCCGAGCCGCGGTGCGTGCGGGCCCTTGAAATATTTGCGGCCGCGCGCCTCGGTATAGACGCCCCTGAGGCCCGCGACGGGGCCATTGGCGTCAAGGATCACCGCGACCTTGCCGCGTCGCAGCAGCAGCTTTCCGATCGCGCCGGCGTTGGCCGCGAAATCGGCGGTGTCGCGGCAATAGATCAGCTGCATCGCCGGCGGCGCGAGTAAGCCGCGGCGGATGCGCACCGGCGACAGGATGAAGGGCACGACATCGCGGGCCGTGCGGCAGGCCAGGCTGAGACAGCCCGCGCGGGCATGCCGCCGCAGCAGGTCGAGCTCGTCGGCCGGCAGGCCCTCGACGGCCGTCGCGTCCGCGGAGACGATCTCGATCCGCGTGTCGCCTCTCGCGCGGGACAGCAGCGGAACCGAGAAGAACAGTCCCTTGCAATAGGCCGCGAAGCCCTGCGCCTCGATGATCGGCCAGGTCCAGCGCGCCGGGCTGATATTGAGATAGGTGACATGCTTGTGCCGCTGCGCGATCTTGGTCAGGAGCGGCGCGTAACTGCGGTACTGCGGCTCGACATACCAGCTCGACAGGTTGCAGCGGATCTCGGCTCCGCCCTCGCGCGCGGTGTACAACAGCAGCAGCACGCCGACCGGCGCGCCGTCTCGGTTCAGCATGTAGCCGAAGCGGGGATGGTTTTGCGGCGCCTCGCGCTGCGCCTGGCGGCGCAAGCCGGCCAGCCAGTAGTCGCGCGAGCGGCCGACAAAGCCGCGCGACAATAGATCCGCGACGACGCCGATGTCCGCTTCGCCGATCTCCCGGCAGCGGATTGTCGGCTGTGGCGCGGCGATGGGCCTGCGCGGTCCTGTCGCGGCCTTGTCGCGTTCAAGCGCTGACGCCGCCATCGGCCTTTGCCGCGTGCTGTGCCAGGCCGAGTCCGTCGCGCACGGCGGGCGGCCATGCAGAGACGTCGATGCCGTGGGTGTGGAATAGCGCGACCGCGAGCCGGTCCATGCCGAAGGCGACACAGCCGGTGTGCGCCGGCTCGCCGTTCGCGTCCAAAATGCCCCAGGTCGCGCCAAAATGCTCGCGATGATAGTTGAAGCTCATGCAGGCGGTCGGCTGCGCCTCGGAGCGCAGCGGCACCAGCAGCTCGAATTTCAGGGACTGCTGCTTCTGGGTGACCGCCATCATCTGGCCGACGCGGCCGAAGAATGGATCGCTCGCCTGGTCGACCCAAAAGTCGAGGCCGAGATCGCCGGCGATGCCCTGCGCGCGCTCGATCCAGCGGAAGGCCGAGACATCATCCGGTGTGCCGATGCAGACATATTCGCGCATCCGGAACGACTGTAGCCGGTCGAGATGGCGCGACGGCTCGCGGCGGAAGCAGTCAGCCGCCACGTCGAAGCGCAGGCCGCCCTTGGGCAGTGCGCCCCGACTTGCCGCGATCGGGTAGACCGGGTAGCAGGCGGCGGGCGACAGCACGAGGTCGACGGCCGAGAGCGAACGGGTCCAGTCGCCGCCGGCATCGAAGCGGCTGACGGCCGCCTGGATCTCGCGCTCGGTGCCGTGCAGGCCGCAAACGCAGCCGAGCAGGTTCGGAAAGCTCTTCAGGTAGCCGGATTTTTCCAGCTGCGCCCGGCTCATCACGGGCGGAAAGCGCATGACTTCGGTGCCAGCATCGCGGTGGCGGGTGATCAGCAAGGCCAGGCGCTCCACGATGTCCTCGTAGAGCGCGGTGCGCGCGTAGACGCCGTCGCTGCCCATCCGGTGGAACAAATGATCGGCGAGATGATCGAGCGGATCGATCGGCTGTGGCGCGGTCTCGGGCGAGGGGTTGAGAACGGGGACGTTCATGTCGGTCGCTCCATCCATGGAAGGAGATTTGCGGTTCCCTCGCGCAGGGTCGCGGGCACGGCGCTCATCAGGCCCGCCGCCGCGATGTTGGTGAGGATGCGGTCGTTGTTGATCATGATCGGCGAGGACAGGATGTCGCGCAGCGCCCGGCCGATCGAGAACTCGCCCACCGGTCAGGCTGGCTATCGCAGATGAGCGGGAACACGACATGCAAGGCTTTGACATCGACGTCCGCAACCGGGTGACCGCCCTGGTCAAGGCGATCCTGGATCAGAATTCGGTTTCCGCCGGGTTCGACGCCGACTCGCGGCTGGTCGATGTCGGACTGACCTCGATGGACATGGTGAGCCTGATGCTGGCGGTCGAGGCCGAGTTCGATTTCACGATTCCGCAGGATCAGATCACGCCGGACAATTTTCAATCGGTCGCGACGCTGGAGCGCATGATCGCCGGCCAGATCCGCGCGCAGCAGGCGGCGTGATTGCCGGCTAAATAACACCAACACGCGGAAAAGCTGCCTCCACGTCATTGCGAGGGGGCTTTAGCCCCGAAGCAATCCAGAGCTGTGCGTGAGGCTCTGGATTGCTTCGCTTCGCTCGCAATGACGCTGCTCGTTCTATTTCAGGCCGATCTCGGTCTGTTCGTAACGACGGCGTCTCACTCCCCCATTTCAAATTCGCTTCAAAAATGCCATAGCTGCCCCCCGACAATGGTGGGGAGATCATGGCAAGAGCGGTTCTCGGTATCATCGGCGGTTCCGGCATCTATGATCTGCCGGGCCTGGAAAATGCGCGCGAAGAGCTCGTTGCGAGCCCGTGGGGCGAGCCCTCGGCACCGATCCGGCGCGGCACCCTGTCGGGGCTGCCGATCGTGTTCCTGCCCCGGCATGACAAGGGACACCGGCTGTCGCCCTCCGACATCAATTATCGCGCCAATATCGACGTCTTGAAGCGTGCCGGCGTCACCGACCTGATTTCGCTGTCGGCCTGCGGCTCGTTCAAGGAGGAGCTGTCGCCGGGAACCTTTGTGCTGGTCGATCAGTTCGTCGACCGCACCTACAAGCGCGAGAGCTCGTTCTTCGGCAAGGGCTGCGTCGCCCATGTCTCGATGGCGCATCCGGTCTCGCCGCGCCTGCACGATCACCTGGAGGCTGCCGCGGAGGCCGAAGGCACCAAGATGGCGCGCGGCGGCACCTATGTCTGCATGGAAGGCCCGCAATTCTCGACCTATGCCGAGAGCATGACCTACAAGACGCAGGGTTATTCCGTGATCGGCATGACCAACATGCCCGAAGCCAAGCTCGCCCGCGAGGCGGAGATCTGCTACGCCACCGTCGCGATGGTCACCGATTTCGACTGCTGGCATCCGGGCCATGATGCGGTCACGGTGCAGGACATCATCCGCGTGCTGGGCTCGAACGCCGACAAGGCCAAGGCGCTGGTGGCGCGGCTGGCGCGGGATTTTCCCCGGGAGCACGAGCCCTGCCCGGTCGGCTCCGACCGCGCGCTCGACACCGCGCTGATCACCGCGCCGGAGGCGCGCGATCCGGAGCTTCTGCAGAAGCTCGACGCGGTCGCCGGACGCATCCTGCGCGGTTGGAAGTTGCCTTAAGCAAGGGAGGGCGTGCCATGAAGGTCGACGGCAAGCATTTCCGCACCATCTGGCTCGAGGGCGATGGCGCGACGGTCGGCGCGATCGATCAGCGCCGCCTGCCGCATGAGTTCGTGATCGCGCGGCTCCAAACCTGCGAGGACGCAGCCGATGCGATCCGCTCGATGCTGGTGCGCGGCGCGCCCCTGATCGGCGCCACCGCCGCTTACGGCATGGCGCTGGCGATGCGCGAGGACGCCTCGGACGCCGGCCTCGATCGCGCCTGTGCGAGATTGATCGCGACGCGGCCGACCGCGATCAACCTGAAATGGGCGCTGGACGAGATGCGCACCATGCTGCGGCCGCTGGCGCCGTTGGCGCGCAGCGACGCGGCCTATGCGCGCGCCGATGCCATCGCGGAGGACGACATCGTCATCAATCAGGGCATTGCCAGGCACGGGCTTCCGCTGATCGAAAAGATCGCAGCCGGCAAGAAGCCGGGCGAGCCGGTCAACGTGCTGACCCATTGCAATGCCGGCTGGCTTGCGACCGTCGACTGGGGTACCGCGACCGCGCCGATCTATCTCGCGCATGAGCGCGGCATTCCGATTCATATCTGGGTCGACGAGACCCGCCCGCGCAACCAGGGTGCGTCGCTGACGGCCTGGGAGCTCGGCCATCACGGAGTGAAGCACACCGTCATTCCCGACAACACCGGCGGCCATCTGATGCAGCATGGCATGGTCGATCTCGCCATCGTCGGCACCGATCGCGTCGCCGCCAATGGCGACGTCTGCAACAAGATCGGAACCTATCTGAAGGCGCTGGCCGCCAAGGACAATGGCGTGGCGTTCTATGTCGCGTTGCCATCGCCGACCATCGACTTCACCGTCGACGACGGCGTGAGCCGGATTCCGATCGAGCAGCGCGCCGCCGAGGAAGTCACGACCATGACCGGACGCACCGCCGACGGCCGCATCGAGACGGTGCGCATCGTGCCGGAGGGCTCGCCGGTCGCGAACTACGGTTTTGACGTCACGCCGGCGCGGCTGGTCAGCGGGCTGATCACCGAGCGCGGCGTGCTCGAGGCGGACCGCGCCTCGCTCGCGGCGGCGTTCCCGGAGCGCCTCGTCCGCGCCGCGGAGTAGCGGATCGGGCGCTTGCGCACGATCGCGCTGCTTGCTCCAATTGCCGTCTCTCCCCCGGTGCGGTTTTTTTGCGTTTTTTGCAATGCCCTCCGGCATCGATCCCTGTGCGCGGGTCGGATTTAGCTCGATCGATTCGAGTAGTCTTCAGGGTTACTCTTGCTCGAATGCCTCAATGAAGCGAGACAGAAACCCGCGAAAGGCGGCCATATCTTTCGGCGAGAAGACGCCGAACACCCGCCGCTCGATCGGATCGACCCGCTCACGCGCGGCCTGAAGCGCCTCCCGTCCGACTTCGGTCATGTGCAGCTCGAGCACGTTCGGGTGCCGTGGGTGCGATGATCGCGTGATCAGGCCCTGCTGCTCCATGGTCTTGAGCAGGATCATCATGGCCTGCGGCGTAACCAGACAGGCACGCGCCAGCGTCGCCGCGGTGATTGCCGACTGCTGATCAAGTTCGAACAGTGCGACGTATTGTGAAGGGCTCAACCCAACAGATTTCAAGGCCGCGCTTTTGGCCCGCACCATTGCCTGCTCGGCGCGCTTCACCAGCATGCCAAGGCGTTCCTGCTCGCAAGACGGCGGCAGACGGGATTTGTGATCGACAGATTTGCGTGCGGAAGATTTCTCTCCGGATAATTTGCCTTTGCGATTCACTTCCATGGCACGATTGACCCGCTGGGTACCACCGAGCCGAACGGGCCCGGCTCTGCCCGACCGACGTGGACGAGCTCGCCATAGAAGGCTTCGTGCGGCGAGGAGTCGAGCGCAAGGTCCAACAGGGGCCCCGCGACCTCATCCGGTTGGGGAGCGCCGGACAGGTCGAGCCAGGCACGAGACGCTCCAGTATCGATCAGTCCCGGCGAGATCGATGCGATCAAGATTCCTCGGCGCAAATCGTCGGCGCGACGTTGGCCTGCGACCACGCGCACTGCCGCGACCTGGCCGATCTTCGACGGAATGTTGATCCAGGCCGGCCACGCTTGACCGGGCGCGCGGCCGGAGCGCACCGCTTCGCGCCAGCTGCAGACCGCACGATCGACATCGTCGAGCGATTGCAGGTTTTCGAACCGCGGATGCAGCACGGGCGCCAGCACACGCAGGCTGCCGGCGCGGCTCGCAACCACAAACAGCCGCCCACCATCGCGGAGCAAGGGAGCGAAGCTACGCAGAATATGAGTCGTGCCCAGATTGTTTGCCTCGACATAATGATCGATTACGGCGCGCGGATCGTCGTCAGGCTGTACGCGCGTGTAATGATTGGAAAAGACGATATCGACGCCGCCATGGCGCTCGGCCAGCAGATCCGCGAAGTTTTGCACTGCGCCGGGCTTGGCGACGTCCAGGAGTTCGCCACGCACCTCTGCCCTGGCGTTCGACAGACGCTGCAACGATTGAGCCACGCGAGCCGGGTCGCGTCCCGTCAAATACACGGTGTCGGTCGCCTCAAGCCGCTGCGCCAACCCTTCAGCGAGCGAGAAGCCGAGGTTGCGCGTCGCACCAGTTATCAAAGCAATTCTGTTCATAGATTGATTGTTATCAATATATTGATATGAGTCAAGGAGGTTTTGGGTCGCCTCTCCCGGGCTTCTTTGGTGGGCTCGGCTCTCATTTTCGCCACCAACGCATCGCGACGGTGCGCCTCGTGCCGGCGGGCTCGCCGGTCGCGAACCACGGTTTTGACGTCGCGCCGGCGCGGCTGGTCAGCGGGCTGATTACCGAGCGCGGCTGTGCTTGAGGCGGATCGCGCCTCGCCGCAAAATCCCTCACCGCAAGTTCCTTCGCGAGGGAACCGTAGGCGCGACGTTTTGTCTGCTGAACCATTCGTTCGCTGAGAGGACCAACGTCAAGGCGGAAGTTTGCCGTTCGCGATGTCGAACGGCTTTGAAATGCACGGTGCTATCGCTGCCCGGCTGCGAATGCGGTCGTTGCGGCGATCGTTGATTTCGTCGGGAAGACGTTTCAGCGCGTGCCGAAACCCTGACCATAGTCTGACCATAGGACCTCGGAGGAGACACATGTCCGGTATCCGGCTGGCCTCGCTGCAGCGCGGGGCGATTACGCTAGGAAGTGATACTCTCGATGCTTTTCGCCAGACGTTGCGCGGCAGTCTCCGTCTGCCGGATGAGGCAGGCTACGACGAGGCCCGCACGATCTGGAACGCGATGATCGACCGCCACCCCGGCGCAGTCGTCCGTTGCAAGGGCGCAGCGGACATCATGCATGCAGTCAGGTTCGCGCGCGAAAACAGTGTCCTGGTTGCGGTGCGCGCCGGCGGCCACAACATCGCCGGGAATGCCGTGTGCGAAGGCGGCCTTTTGATCGACCTCTCGCTGATGCGCGGCGTGCGGATCGATCCTATCGATGGCACCGCGCGGGTCGAGCCCGGCGCCACGCTCGCCGATTTCGACAGGGAGGCGCAAGCCTTTGGCCTCGCGACCCCGCTCGGAATCAACTCGACGACCGGTGTCGCGGGGCTCACGCTTGGTGGCGGATTCGGATGGCTGAGCCGCAAGTTCGGGCTTACCGTGGACAACCTCATCTCGGCCGACGTGGTGACGGCTGAAGGCAGGATCATTCAGGCGAGCGCAACCGAGAACTCCGACCTGTTCTGGGCGCTGCGTGGAGGCGGCGGCAATTTCGGGGTCGTGAGCTCGTTCGAATTTCGCCTGCATCCGGTGGGGCCCATGGTCCTGTCCGGCCTGATCGTCCATCCCTTTGCCAGGGCAAGAGAGCTTCTCGCGGGCTACCGCCAGGCCGCAGCCAACGCACCCGACGAACTCACGCAATGGGTGGTCCTTCGCAAGGCGCCGCCGCTTCCCTTCCTCCCCGCCGAGGTTCACGGCAAGGAAATCCTCGTCTTTGCGGTCTGCTTTGTCGGGGAAGAGCGCGACGGTAACCGTGCCTTGGAACCGCTGCGCGCGCTGGGAACGCCGATTGCCGATGTGGTCGGCATGCAGCCGTTCACCGCATGGCAGAGTGCGTTCGATCCATTGCTGACTCCGGGTGCCTATAATTACTGGAAGTCGCACAATTTCGTGGACCTCGGCGATGACCTGCTGGACGTTCTCGTCAGCCAGGTCGAAAAGCTTCCGACCGACGAGTGCGAAATCTTCATTGGCCAGCTCGGCGGGGCAACGAGCCGCGTGGCGCCTGACGCGATGGCCTATCCTCATCGCAATGCGAATTTTGCGATGAATGTCCATACGCGGTGGCGTGACCCGGCCGACCAGCGGCGCTCGATCGACTGGGCGCGGAAACTGTTTGCGGACGCCGCGCCATACGCAACCGGGGGCGTCTATGTCAACTTCATGCCGGAGGACGAGATCGACCGCATCGCCGGCGCCTATGGCGCAAACTATCCGCGGCTCGCGGCGCTGAAAGCCAAATACGATCCGGGCAACCTGTTCCGGTTGAACCAGAACGTCGCGCCGTCAGCGCAGCGACCGGCGGCCTGACGAAAAGTGAGGGAGAGAACCGAGAATCGAGCAGACCAGTTGGACATCGGAGATTGGCTGCGCCATCTCGGATTGCAGTCCTATGAGCAGGCGTTCCGGGACAACCACATCGATCTCGAGGTGCTGCCGCGACTGACGGTCGATGATCTCAAGGAGATCGGCGTCAACGGCGTCGGTCACCGGAGAAAGATCGCCGATGCCATCGGCCGTTTGTCCGCGCGGCAGGCCGCATCGCGCGCGCCAGCCGCGCCCGAGCGCCGCCAGTTGACGCTCATGTTCGTCGACCTCGTCGGCTCGACTGATCTCAGCCGACGGGTCGATCCCGAAGAGCTGCGCGATATCATGCGCGCCTACCAGGACACGGTCGCGGGAGAGATCGCGCGATTCGAAGGCCATGTCGCGAAATTCCTGGGAGATGGGGTCCTCGCCTATTTCGGCTGGCCGCGGGCCAGGGAGAATGCGGCGGAGCGCGCCGTCCGCGCGGGCCTTGCCGTTGCCGAAACGATGAGCGGGATACTGGCCGGTGCTGGACAGCGGCTGCAGCCGCGGATCGGCATCGCGACCGGTCTTGTGGTCGTGGGCGATCTGCTAGGCGAAGGCGCTGCGAAAGAGGAGGCGGTGACCGGCGAAACACCGCATCTCGCAGCTCGTCTGCAGCAGGCCGCCGAGCCCGGTACCGTCGTCATCGCGGAGAGCACACGCCGTCTGGTCGGTGGCCTGTTCGAACTGGCCGACCTCGGTTCCCTTCAGCTCAAGGGCTTTGACGAGCCTGTGCGGGCGTGGAGGGCGGTCGGTGAAGGCAGCGCCGAGAGCAGGTTCCAGGCGTTACACGGCGCGCATGTCTCACCACTCGTCGGACGCGGCGCGGAGCTCGATCGGATGCTGTCGCGCTGGCGCCTGGCGCGAGAGGGGGCCGGCCAGGTCGTCCTGATTTCGGGAGAGGCCGGGATTGGAAAATCGCGGCTGGTGCTGGCGTTCCGCGAGATGTTGCAAACCGAGCCCGTCACGGTCATCAGTTACGCCTGCTCGCCGCATCACGCCAATAGCCCGCTCTTTCCATTCGTTTCCGAGCTTGAGCGGGCGGCGCGATTTGCGCCCGATGATAGCTTGGACAAGCGGCTCAGGCGTCTTGAGGCGTTACTCTCTGAGGATGGCGATAAATTTGCCCGCGAAGCACTGCCGGTGTTCGTCGATCTGCTCGGAATGCAGAATCCGACGTCAAATGCGGCGCCGGACCTATCTCCGCAGCGCAGAAAGGCACTGCTCTTCCGGACCTTCATGCGGCGGCTCGATCGACTTGCGGCGCGGGGACCCTTCCTGATGGTGCTCGAAGACGTGCACTGGCTCGATCCGACCTCGCGCGAGCTCTTCGATCAAATCATCGATCGGCTTCGGGACCTGCCGGTGCTGCTCGTCGCGACGTTTCGCACCGAGTTGCGTGCGCCGTGGATCGGCCTTCCGCATGTCACGCTGCTGACACTGAATCGCCTGCCACAAGCGGAAGCGGTTGCGCTCGTCGACCAGATCACCGTCGGCAAAGCGCTGCCGAAAGAGTTGTTGGAGCAGATCCTGGCGCGGACCGAAGGCGTGCCGCTCTACACCGAGGAGCTCACGAAGGCAGTGCTTGAAGCCGGGATTCTCCGCGACGACGGCGATCATTATGTGCTTGCCGGGCCGCTTCCGTCGGTGACGATCCCGGCGACGCTGCACGATTCACTGATGGCGCGTCTCGACCGTCTCGCGCCGGTGAAGGAGGTTGCCCAGATCGCAGCCTGTATCGGCCGCGAGTTCGATCACGAGCTGCTTGCGGCGGTCGTCTCGATGCCCGAAGCGGAATTGGCTGCGGCGCTGGATCGACTCCTGGCCGCGGAGCTCGTGTTCCGGCGAGGATGTCCGCCGGCCGCGAGCTATACATTCAAACATGCGCTGGTGCGCGACGCTGCCTATGAGAGCCTGCTCAAGCGGCGCCGTCAGGAACTGCACGCCCGGATTGCGGCGTCGATCGAAGCACTGTTCCCACAGCATGTCGAAGCGCAGCCGGAAGTCATCGCCGGCCATTTCGCCGAGGCGGCGCTGGCGGAGAAGGCGATTCCGTACTGGCTGCGCGCCGGCCGCCTGGCAGCCAACCGATCGGCGAATATGGAAGCGATCGCCCATTTGAAATCAGGACTCGCGTGCGCCCAGGCGCTTGCTTTCGGAGAACAACGCGCGCGTTTCGAGCTATCGCTGCAGCTGGCGTTGGGCGGCCCGCTGATCGCAACCAAGGGATTCCCCTCGCGCGAAGCAGAGGCGGCCTATCAACGCGCAGAAGAGCTCAGCCGAGAGCTTGGGAGCGAGCATGACCTCTTGCTGGCCTTGAGAGGCCTGGGCTACGTCTATCATGTGCGCGCAAACTTGCGGGGCGCCACGCGGCTCATGGACGAGACGGCCGAACTGGCCAGGCGAAGCGGGAACCCCGCACTTCTGGTCGAGGCAGATCACTTCGCCGGTGTGGTCTCGTTCCACCTCGGTCAATTTCAATTCGCACGAGACTTGCTCGAGAAAAGCGCAGAGGCGGGCGAATTCCGCGGTCGCTATCACTCCGAGGTCTACGGAATCAATATGGGTGTGTTCTGCCGAACCTATATCAGTCATTGCGACTGGCATCTCGGCTACCCGGCGCGTGCCCTTGCTATCGCCGAGGAAGGGTTAGCCCTCGCGCGCGAGATTTCACATCCGTTCAGCGTCGCGCTCGCGCTCAATTATCTGGCCATGCTGCACCAGTTCCGGCAAGATCCCGCTGCCGCGCTGAAAGCGGCGATGGAGGCCCAAGGCATCTGCGCCGAGCATGGCTTCGATTATTACGGTGCCTGGAGCAGCCTTGTCCGCGCCTGGGCGATCGCCGAATCCGGCAGGCTCGACGAAGGTCTCGCCGCATATGATGCAGCATTTGAGGATTTCCGTCGTACCGGCGCCGGAATTCGCATCCCGCATCATCTCAGGCTGCTCGCTGCGGTCCACCGCAAACCTGGACAAGTGATGACCGGGCTCAGATTCATCGATCAGGCGATCGCGATCGCGATCGCAAATGGCGAGAGCTGGTGTAACGCCGAGCTTCATCGGGAGCGCGGTGAGCTGTTGTTGCTGGAAGCCGGGGAGGATGCCTGCGGTCGGGCAGATGCGGAGTTCGAGGCTGCGATCGAAATTGCGATCGCCCAAGGAGCCAAGCTGCCCGAACTCCGCGCGAGCGTCGCGCGCGCTAGGTTGCACTTCGCGCGCGGCCGGCGGCAGCTTGCGCGCGATCTCCTTGCGCCGGTCTATGCCTGGTTCAGCGACGGACACGACACCCGCGATCTGCTGGAAGCGCAGAGGCTGTTGGCGGACCTGCGGCTGGCGTGCGCTGAGAGCGTTTTCGAGCGAAGTGGGCACCGGTTCGCGTGAAGAAAACGCGTCAAACCAAAAGCTAGAGCCTCCGTTCCGATTCAATCGGAACGGAGGCTCTAGCCCGAAAATCTCACAGGTGTGAGCACATCGGGGATGGTGCCGCATGTGGCATCAGCGAAGCGGGTCGTGGCGAGAGCGATGCGGCGTAGCGCGTTGACAAGGACATAGGCCATTGAAGACAGCCAAAGCCGCAACTGATTGGCGC
>Ga0210399_10001246_pt1 | contig 19952 bp, 17 predicted proteins | sample IncBWC14MmetaG_FD_150865 | JGI IMG/M metagenome (GOLD analysis project Ga0210399, IMG submission 150865) | Forest soil microbial communities from Barre Woods Harvard Forest LTER site, Petersham, Massachusetts, United States - Inc-BW-C-14-M | ecosystem: Environmental > Terrestrial > Soil >... | reverse complement strand
TGGGAGGCACAAAAGATTCCCCGTATTACATGGAGGCCGAGCTCAATAGCCCCATGTGCCGTTTGAACCCCGGCGAGGAATGCCAGTTCGATACCGATTGGTTTCCCACCCGGACGGTAAGTGACATCCACGGCGTCACCGACGCGGGTATTCTGGTACGCCCGCTCCGGGCGGCCCAGATCGATGGCGGCAAAGTCAGGCTTACCGGTTCGTTCGGCGTGTTTTATGCCGGCCGCCTTGTTGCCCACTTTTACGATGAGCGGGGCGCTCCCCTTGGCACGGTTGAAGTCGCGGATGTTACTCCGACGGAGCTTGTCGATCTGAAGACGGACGTGGCGCCAGCCGGAAAAGCCGCACGGGTGTCGCTGCACCTGGTGGATCAGAACGGCGTGGACCGGGGACCGCTCCATGAAGTGCGCATCGGCGCGCCAAACGACCGCTAACATGAATTCTCACAACGGAAAAAAGTTCGTGTTCCTGCTGGCTGCCGCATGCTGCGGGGGCTCCGCGCTCGGCCAACAGGGCAGTTCACCCGCCAAAGTTTCTCAACAGGTCTCTGCGGAGGATCTGACGGCACAGCCCGTCGGCGAAAACTGGACTTCCTACAACGGCGACTATACAGGACGCCGCTACAGCAGCCTGCAACACATCAATCCGTCAAACGTCGCCCGGCTGAAGGCCGCTTGGGTTTTCCATCCAGGAAACTCCCAGAATCTCGAAGTAACCCCGGTCGTTGTCCGTGGATTGATGTTCATCACCTCCTCGAATGATGTCTTCGCCTTGGATGCGCGGACCGGCAGGCAGATCTGGCACTACCACCGCCCGGTCAGCTCCGGTCTTTTGGACGATGCCGCCGCGCACAAGAATCGCGGCGTCGGCGTCTGGCAGAATTATGTTTTCGTGGAGACCGACGACGCCCACTTGCTCAAGCTCGACGCTCGTTCCGGAAATTTGTTGTGGGACGTGGAGTTCGCGGACAAAACCAAACACTATGGCGCGACGAGCGCCCCCTTGGTGGTGAAGGATACGGTCATCGTCGGCACGTCCGGCGGAGATTCGGGTGTCCGTGGCTTTGTAGCTGCCTATGACGCCGCAACCGGGAAACCCAAGTGGCGTTTCTGGACAATTCCCGGCCCCGGCGAATTTGGTTCGTCGAGTTGGCCCGGAGACTCCTATCTGCATGGCGGTGGCACAACCTGGATGCCCGGCACCTATGATCCCGAGCTCAACACACTCTATTGGACCACGAGCAACGCATCGCCTGACTTCGTGGGAGATTCCCGTCCCGGCGATGACCTCTATACGGCTTGCGTATTGGCTCTGGACGCGGACACCGGCAAGCTGAAGTGGTATTTTCAATTCACTCCGCATGATGTCTACGACTACGATGCCACGGAGACTCCCGTGCTCTTGGATTCAGAGGAGAACGGAACAATCCGTCATCTCCTCGTTCAAGCGAATCGCAACGGTTATTTCTATGTGCTCGACAGAACCAACGGCAAGTTTTTGCGGGCAACTCCTTTCGTCGAAAAGTTGAACTGGGCCACCGGCATAGACGCGGCCGGCCGACCGATCCTCTCCGGCCGAATTCCCACTCTGGAAGGCACGAACATCTGTCCGGGTATCGACGGAGCCACAAATTGGTTTTCGCCGTCCTATAACCCGGACATGGGGCTTTTCTACGTGATAGCTCTCGAAAGTTGCGATTTGTTTCTCGCCAAACCCAAAGAGTTTGTGAAGGGCGAGACCTTTTACAACACCGGAACGAAACTTCCTCCTGGGGAGCGTATGCAGAAAATCTTGTTGGCGCTTTCTGTGGCGGATGGAAAACGAGTCTGGAGTTACCCGCAGACAGGCCAGGGGAATTCCTGGGGCGGCACGCTGACAACGGCCGGCGGACTGCTCTTCTTCGCTGACGACTCGAACTCTGTCGAAGCCGTGGAAGCCAAGACCGGCCGTGTCCTCTGGCATTTCAACACCGGCCAGCTAATGCGGGCCTCGCCGATGACATATTCCGTTGACGGAGTTCAGTATGTGGCGATCGCCGCCGGGAGCGACGTATTTTGTTTCTCTCTTTCAGCGGATTCCTTGCCCGTGTCAGAAGTTCAATGACGCCTCAGTTTCCTTGGCCCTCGCTCCCGATTCCGAGATTTTTCCCCGCAACACGCTCACGGATGCCGCTGGAAGCGTGTAGACCGCGTCGTCTCCACCCGCAACGTCGTAAGTCGCTGCCGGTCCATCCGGATCCGCATAGCCGTTCCTCCGGGCCGGATGCCACTGATACTGATTCTTTCCAAAGGTAATCATCTTTACCGGTCCAGCAAAGCCGCTCTCCTTTTTGGTCTGGGAATCTTGGAACACGATGCGCACCGCATGATCGTGATCGTGGTCTTTGTTGATGAGTAGAAGGGACCATTGGCCATCCGGGCGCAGTACCGCATAGGCCGTTACCAGGATGTGGCCACTTGAGTCCTTGCTGCCCCCAGCCGCGCGAAACAACTTATGCTCGGCGTCTTTTGGCTGCACCCATTCTTTCGTCAACAGTTGCGCTGCGAAATATTGTGACGTCGGCGTCTTGATTTCGTACTTCTCATCGGTCTGGAACATTCGATAGGTCCCCCAGCTGTTTTTGCAATTGGGGTGCGGCGGCGAGTATGGCAGCGAATGATAGTAAAACGTGCCTTTTCCGCCAGCTGTCAGAAATCCCGCAAACGAATCGGCTAGCCAGAGCGCACCAAACACTTCCACAGACGCTTCGCCGCCATGTGCGTTCGTCTCCGTGTCGAACATGGGAATACCGGGCGGCAATCCGTCGTCCCGCCACACCTGCATGATGTGGGTAATCAACTCCGGCTCCTGGTACAAGTTTTCCCACGGTGTCTCGCATCCGTCGTACGGATAATGCTCAAAGGACATGAAAGCAAAGTCCGAGAGCCGCTGATGGGCCCTCAGGTAATCGAGAAATCGCCTGAACCAGGAGTCCCGGCCGTGCGCGTCCTTCCAAACCTTAATGTCTTCGGTTACTCCCTGGAAAACTGGACCCCCGAGTTTTAGCCCCGGATCGACCGCATGGAGCGCTTTTGCCCATTGCAAGTACAACGCGCCGTAGTCCTCGGGAATCATGTACTGTCCGTCCGCTTCCTCTCCCATTTCCACATACGCGATGGGATATCCGCGCTTCTCCAGGTACGCGACCTGCGCCGCGGAATCTTCCGGTGTGCCATACAACATGGCTACTGGAATAATGGCGGGCATCCCTCGCGTGATGCCGCTGCTATAAAACAGGTCAAACCCGGGCTGGTCCCCGGAGGCCATCTGGTCTGGCGCGACAAACAGGTCGCCGGGCTCGTGCCAGGGATCCACGGAGGAGCAGTAGGTCGCGGACTGCTTCTGATCCTTGGAGTGCCGCAATAGATCCTTGAATTCTCCTTTTTCGTTCAGCATCCCTAAGTAGACTTCCTTGATTGCATAACCCACGCAATTGCGCTTGTCGTCGGCTCCGTGGGTATCACAGGTATTGGAAGACTTGCTCATCAGCACACGTACCCACCGCGCGGGAACCCTGGACGAATCCAGGCGCAGCGTGACCGTTCCACCCTTCCCGTTCTCTACCGCAGCGGAGGTGAATCTCTTCCATTCGCCGGAAGCCTGCTCGTCCATGGCATCGCCCTTGCCCGACCAATACTGCACTTCGTACACTCGAGCGTAAGGCTCAGCCCATTCGATGCGGATCGCGTTCACCATTTGCACGGACTCGATGTCCATCACCACCCACTGGGGATGCAGCGCATCATCTTCGCCAGTGAATGTCTCCGCCAGATAAGGATTACTCTTCCAGTAGGTCTTTAAATCACCGTCGTTCAGCCTCGAGAAAAGTTCATCTTCCAATCCTCCGTTCCGCGTGAATCCCCGGTGCTGTAAGGCGTAGCCATAGGAATGCCGAATCATCTCCGTCGGATTGGCGTCGCCGGTGAAGTATCCTCTGCCTCCCGGATCGCTCCATTTTCCCTTGGGGTTCCAATGCCATGCCTGCACAAACAAATCCGTATTCTGCCGATAGCTGATCGCTCCCCATCCCGCCGACAAGATCTTCTCAATCGCTTCCGGTTTGAAAAATGGATCGGTGGCATTGCTCGGCACTCGATCTACAGTCGAGCCCAGGGCATAGGGCGGACTGAACGAATTCACGACGTGGCTGGGCGTCGCGTCCACTCGAATGGTTTGGGCCTTACTGTTCACCAGCCACAATGGCGCTAGCGCGGTCAGCAGCAGGCATAGCCTTAGCGCTCCGCCGGAATGCGCGTGCCAGGATTCTATTGCTCTCTTCACGGCGCTTTTCTTTCCCATGTTTATCCTCGAGTTCATTTCTATTTTTTGGAACACTCAGCCCTTCCGTGTCGGCTGGAAGCATGACCACATCATGCGTCTGATATGATGTCAAGGCGATTGCAGCCGATTTCCGAGCGGACGGACCCCGCTAGATTGCTCTTTCGCTTTCTGAAGCACTTTGCCACGGGAGGATTAAGAATGCTTCTGAGAGTCTTCGATGACAAAGTCTCGCTCGGCCAGGCTGCGACCACCCAGGCGGCAGCCGCTATCCGTTCTGCGATTGCAAGTCGTGGTCACGCTCGTGTCGTGGCCGCCAGCGCTGCATCCCAATTCGAATTTCTCGAAGCCCTGACCACCACACCCGGCATTGACTGGAAGCGCGTCGAACTCTTCCACCTGGACGAATACATCGGTCTCCCGATGACGCACCCCGCGAGCTTCTGCAAATTCCTCCAGGAACGCTTGATTTCGAAGACCGGCATCATCAACTTTCACCTCCTGGACGGAAGTCAGGATCCCGCCGACGTTATCCGGAGCGCCAGCAAAGCCGTCGCCGCATCGCCTATCGACGTCGCGTTTCTTGGCATCGGCGAAAATGGACATGTCGCGTTCAACGATCCTCCAGCCGATTTCGAGACGGAAGAGCCCTACATCATCGTCTCTCTTGACCACGCCTGCCGCTCGCAGCAGGTAGCCGAAGGGTGGTTTGAGAATCTCGACGCCGTTCCGAGGCAGGCTGTCTCCATGTCCGTGCGCCAGGTTCTGAAAGCCCGGGAAATTCTCGCTGTGGTTCCTGGCCCGCGCAAGGCGGCTGCCATCAAAGCCTGTTTCGATGGACCGATCAGTCCGATGGCGCCCTCCTCGATCTTGCGAAATCATCCGAACGCCGTGGTCTATCTCGACCGGCAATCCTCCGCTTTGCTCAGCCCCGCCACGCTTTCCGCGCTCACGGCTTCGGCTTAACAAATGACGGCGCACCCTTCTTCGTTTTCGACGGCTTCCTGATGGAGCATGCCGCCCACTCCGGCCAACCGCCCCATGACTCCGGCGGGCGCCGCACGATTCGCCACCTCCGCTGGTGGATCGGCGGGCTCCTCTTTGCCTCGACAGTCATCAATTATGTTGACCGTCAGACGCTCTCTCTACTCGCTCCCTTTCTAAAACGCGACTATCACTGGACCAATACGGACTATGCCGCCATCGTGATTGCTTTTCGTGCGGCGTATTCGATTGGCCAGACCCTCTGCGGTCGCATGATGGATCACGTCGGTACCAAACGAGGATTAACCATCACCGTCGTCTGGTATTCGCTGGTTTCCCTGCTGACGCCGTTGGCCCGCGGCTTCTACTCTTTTCTGGGCTTTCGTTTTTTCCTGGGCGCTGCCGAATCCGGAAACTGGCCTGCCGCCACCAAAGCCGTTTCCGAGTGGTTTCCCAAACACGAACGCGGATTGGCCACCGCCTTATTTGACAGCGGCTCTTCCATTGGCGGCGCCATCGCTCCCTTCATCATTTTGGGGATTTATTTCCGCTACGGCTGGCGCACGGCCTTTGTTGTTCCCGGGCTACTGGGTATTCCCTGGCTGCTGGCCTGGCGCTGGCTTTACTACACTCCCCAGGAACATCCACGCATCGGCGATGCCGAGCGCTGCATGATCCTTGCCGATACGCAAGAGTCCGGTTCCGAACATAGGGTTCATGCTCGCTGGCGTGATCTTCTGAAATTGCGGCAGACCTGGGGAACCATCATCGCTCGAGCATTTCCCGATCCAGTCTACTTTTTCATCGCCGATTGGTTCCCCATTTATCTCGTCGCCAAGGGAATTTCTCTCAAAAGCGGTTTGATTGCCGTGTGGATCCCATTTCTCGCCGCCGATCTGGGCAATTTTTTTGGCGGTGGCATGTCCGGCCATCTCATCAAGCGCGGCTGGTCCGTCGGCAACGCGCGCAAAGCCCTGGTGGTGTTTGGAGGTGTCGGGGTTACCTTGCTCATTCCTACTATCTTTACCGTGAATCTCTACTGGATTGCGCTTCTTTTTGCCCTGGCTACTTTCTCCTACGGCGCCTTTACCACCATCGCAAACGTACTCCCTTCCGACCTGTTCCACAGTGATTCGGTCGCGTCCGTCAGCGGATTAAGCGGAACTGGCGCCGCCATCGGTACCATCATTGTGTTCCTGCTGGCCGGCCGGCTTTCCGACGCGAGGCTTTCCACCGGCACGCATCTGTTCGATCCACTCATGATTCTCGCCGGTCTGATTCCATTCACAGGGATGCTTCTCGTGCTGCTCCTTGTTCGCAACACAGGGGCCACCGATCGCGGCCTGGTACGCAGGATCTGACGGCGGCTTGCGGGGAGACAATTTCTTTACAATCCTGCACTATTAATTTCCGTGGGAGACCAAATCAATGAGCCTCTCGGCATTTCAACTCAACGGCAAAACCGCCCTCGTCACCGGTTCGCACCGAGGTCTCGGCGCGGCCATTGCCTTCGCGCTGGCACAGGCCGGCGCTGATGTAGCGTGCCACGGCCGTGGTTCCGATCCCGGAAACATCTGCGCGGAGATTCAAGCGCTTGGGCGTCGCTCCACGTATTTTCCTGGCGACATCGCGGATGCCGATGTGTGCGCCACTCTGATCGAAAAGACCGTGGCGGAATTTGGCTCCCTCGATATCCTGGTCAACAATGCTGGAATTATCCGACGCTCTCCCGCCGCCGACTATTCTTCCGAGGATTGGAAGCAGGTGATCTCCATCGATTTGACCGCGGTGTTTCAACTATCCCAACTCGCTGCGCGCCAGATGTTCAAGCAAGGCACTGCCGGAAAAATCTTGAACATTGCCTCGGTTCTTTCTTTCCAGGGCGGAATTCTGGTCCCGGCATATGCCGCGGCAAAGGGCGGAGTCGTGCAACTCACCCGGGCGTTTGCGAATGAATGGGCCGCCAAAGGAATAAATGTGAACGCCATCGCCCCCGGTTACATGGCCACCGACAACACCACCGCCCTCCGCGACGATCCTGTCCGCAACCGCGCAATCCTGGAGCGCATTCCCGCTGGCCGCTGGGGTCAGCCGGCAGATCTGGCAGGTGCCGCGGTTTTTCTGTGCTCTGCGGCCAGCGATTATGTCCACGGCCACGTTCTTGTGGTTGACGGTGGTTGGCTCTCCCGTTGAAAGAGGCCTAACCGAGGTGTTGCTAGTTCGAACCTGGCTGGGGGAGCCAACCTTCGACCGCCTGCTTATCCACTGCTATAGCCTGTCTCCCTTTTCCTTTTTATCGACGTTTGTTAAAACGAGTCACCATCGCACTCGTCTAATTGGGGCGCGGGTGTGCCGCTCCGCTGTCGGCCTCGATCCATTCCGAAGGAGGAATTTAGGATGAAACGATCTTTGCTGGTGCTCGTTACGCTTACTCTGCTCGCCATCGCCGGTTCGCCTCTTTGCGGCCAGAACCAGAATCAGGCTCCCCGGCCCGCAGATTCCCGGGTAGACGAAATGCTGGAACTTTGGAACGACATCGGTAACAAACTCATCGCCACGGCCGAGGATTTTCCCGAGGACAAATACGACTACAAACTGCAGAAAGACCAACGCACCTTCGCAGAAAATCTTCTGCACATCGCCGCCGTCGACTACGATCTGACCCGCTCCGCCTCCGGTTCCAGCATCGGGCCCGATTTCGGCGACAACAAGCACAACCCCTCGCGCGATGTTTACAAAACCAAGGCCGACGTGGTGAAACTTCTTCAGCAGGCGGTCGCTGACGGCGCCACCCAGATTCAGCGGCAGGGCGACGCGGGACTCGACAAAGTCATGAAGTTTGCCTGGGGCAACAAAATGGTGCACAACTCCTACGCTTGGACGTACGCGATCGAACATAGCGGGGAGCACTACGGACAGCTCGTGGTCTACTACCGGGCAAACAACCTGGTGCCGCCGGATTCGCGTCCTCGGACGCAACCGTCCCAACCTTCACCAACCGCGGCCGCCGGTGCTCCTCCCGCGCTATCGCCGGAGCAGGCTCCGCCCACCGTGGCTTTCATCGTGGATCGGCAAGTTTCCACCATCGAAAAGTTAGTTTTGGATGTAGCTGAAGCCATGCCGGAAGAGAAATTCAATTTCTCTCCCGCGAACTTGAACATTCCCGGCAGCGATTACACGGGTGTCCGCAGCTTCGCTGCGGAACTTAAGCATATCGCGGCGTCCAACTATTTCCTCTGGTCGCCGCTCACGGGCGAAAAGCTCCCTGACGGCCTGAAGGATGGGAACGGCCCGGAAGCCTTGAAGAGCAAAGCCGAGATCATCAAATTCCTGAAGGATTCGTTTGCCGTGGGCCACAACGCGGCGGCCGCGCTGGACGTGCAAAACATGTTGCAAAACCCTGGAAACAGCAAATCCTCACGCTTGCACCGGGCCACATTCGGCGTCGCGCATGCCTACGATCATTACGGGCAGCTGGTGGAATATCTGCGGATGAACGGAATCGTTCCTCCGGCCAGTCGGCAAAAGTCAGACTGAGCCATCGGTGGGCGGATTGCATTTTTCCGCTCGCAGTCAGTGTCACTCGGGCCCGACCCTCGAGGGTGTAAGGCTGGCCCTGCGCCCAGCTGAGTAATAGGCAACTATCGTGATGTTGCCATTCGCTCCACCTGAATCACTTATTTCTTTTCCTTCACCCTCGTTGAATGCTGCCTATTCGCCCCCTGAAGTTTCTCCCCCGCCTTGTGTTGTTAAGGGGCAGTTTTGAAAACGAAGTTCAATTCCTTCGTTTCTCCGCCTCCGATCCTCACTGCCTGTGATTGTTCTCCAAACTGCTCATGCCATGCCTTGACTGTGTATTTCCCCGGCGGCAAATCGGGTAAGGAAAAGCTGCCGCCCTCATCGCTCACCGAATAGTGCGAGCTCTTCAGCACCACAAAGACTCCGCGCATCCAGGGGTGAAGTTCGCATTTGACCCGGATAATCTCCGGCTTGTCGTATTTGATGACCAGCGGCGGCGTACCCGGAGGTTGCGATCGATTCAATTCGTTGTTGATCCGGGCCATCGGATGCACCGTGTGGGTAACCGAATCTTCATTCTGCACCCAGATTTCCTGGTTAGTTTCGATCGCCAGTACATGCGGAATGTATCGGCATCCCCGCTGTTTCAGCATGGCGGGCTGCCCCGGCGCGGGTCCTTCCTGCTCCGCAGCCGAAATGTAGACAACCACGTTGCTCAAGCTATTGTTGGGCCCTGCCACCACGTTTTCGGGGAACACCGGTGTCGTATAGTTCTTTGCGCAAGTCGGCTCGTTGACCATGCTCAGCGGTTTGAATTTCGGCAGTGTGCCTTCATAGGTTATCTTCCCCTTGATCTCTGCGCTGGCTTCAGGGCGCGAAGGCGCAGCCGAGACATTCTCCGTGACTTCTGAAGGGACATTGGCCGTCACATGCGACGAACGCGCGGGGATTGGAGCATGGCCCTTCAAAATGCGCGTGACACTCATCGTGAACAGCGAGAGCACCAAACCGATTGCAACCGTAGAGAAAACCTCGACGCCGGCCCGGCTTGTGGTTACCGTTTCCCTTTGCTCGCTGATCTTTCCTGCAACTTCGTACACGACTTCCTCCTGGTGGCGGATAGACATCCTCGCGGGCCTTTAGACCGTTGAGAAATAGCCTATTTGACTGGTCGGAGCTACAGTTTCGAAAAATGAACCAAATGAATTTGGATTCGGCTCTTGAAGAAAGTTTCTCCTCTTGCCTTCATAGCCTCTTCATTCGCGCAATGGATTTCCGGGATTTTGGCTGGGCTGATGGAAAGGTGTGGCTCGGCTGCATTCGTCCGAACCCTCTTGAAGGCAACAGCAGAAAGCGCGCTTACTGGTCTGTTTTCTCCCCTTGAAGTTTCGCCTGGGTGAAGTACGCGTGCCGATAACCGTTCACGTAGCCTTCCTGGTAGAAATGTTTGAATTCGTCCGGGGTCGCAATTCCCCCCAGATACGTCGCGCCCCCTGCTCGATAATTCGTGGTCTGCTCCGCCTGGAACGGTTGCGACGCTGCCCGGTGCCATCCGCCATCGAGCATTCCGTCGCGGTATCCTGTCGCCGCCATCTCCGCAACGCTCGGGCCCTTCACTCGGCCGAATGCCGCGTCACTCGGAGCACGATAGCCCGTCTGATATCCCGCCAGGAAGGATGCGCGAGCTTCGGCGGAACTCCAGCGCCCGATAGCGGGGCGTGGCTTTCTTCCTTCCTCAGTATCGAGTTTTGCCTGGTACAGACCATCGCGAAAAGGCGCGTCTGCCGATGCTGCCGCTTCCACCGCGGGAAGCCTTGGTCTTCGCTTCGCTTCCCCCACTATCAAGCCGGCCGCAAAACTTACGCTCAGCGCCAGCATTAAAAGTACTCTGCGGTTCATTTTTCCCCTCAGCTCCCGCAACCTCCACGGAAAGTTTGTGGGCATACCGAACATAGGCAAAAATGAAAACGGAGTTGTCAGGGCAATGTCACTCTTATGCAAACAAAATGTTCCGGATTTTGCAGGGGTGCCGGTGGAGGGCTTAAGCAAAAATGACCTGAAGAGTCGCGTTCAGTACGCGGTTTTCTTTTCCTGCTGTTGCCACAACGCAAAAATTGCCAGCGATTCCTCGCGTAACAGTTGCTGCATTGGCAGTCGCCGCTCGGTGTGGCCGCGGTCCAATTCCTCATAGATGAACGCGTCGTCAAATCCTACGGCGGCCGCGTCGGCTGCGACGCAGGCGTAAAATACCCGCGCCGGACGCGCCCAGTAAATGGCGCCGAGGCACATCGGGCAGGGCTCGCACGTCGTGTAAAGATCACAGCCCGTCAGCTGAAAATCGCCCAGATTGCGGCATGCTTCGCGAATCGCCACAACTTCTGCGTGCGCTGTGGGATCATTCGTCGCTGTCACGCGATTCGCGCCTTCCGCCAGTACGCGGCCGTCTTTCACGATCACCGCCGCGAATGGCCCGCCGGCGCCGCTGCGCACGTTTTCCATTGCCAGAGCAATCGCCCGGCGCATAAATTCTTGCATCACCTGGTATTCTTCCCGTTTCAGGGTGCCCTTAGCCCCGGCAAATATCAACAGCAATGTACTGTGTTCGTGGATTTGCAGAATGGCGCGAATTTGCCGCAGCGGGTGCGCTACAATCACTCGAAATCAACAAGCGGTGCGCTGCGCTTTCACGGAACCGGTAGCTTCCGCTTGCAAAGCGCACACAGATGACTATGGAACACAGCCAGATCGGAAAGCCGGTTCCGCGCAAGGAGGGCCGGGAAAAGGTCACCGGAGCTGCGCGTTATGTGGACGACCTGACTTTCCCGGAAATGATCCACGGCGTCACTGTGCGAAGCTCCCTCGCACGCGGGAAAATCCTCGACGTTCGGTTTGGGGACGATATTCCGTGGAATGAATTCACCATTGTTACCGCTAGGGACATTCCCGGCAAAAATTGCATCGCTCTGCTGATCGAAGATCAACCGTGCCTCGCTGATCGATTTGTGAACCATCCCGAAGAGGCAATACTCCTCCTCGCCCACCCCGATAAATATCTGCTCGAAGAGGCGCGGCGAGCGGTGCACATCGAAATCGAGCCCCTGCCCGCTGTATTCAGCATCGAAGATTCCCTTGCGCGAAAACAAATCATCTGGGGAGAGGACAATATCTTCAAGTCTTATCGCGTCGAGAAGGGCGACGTCGCCAGCGCCTGGAGCGGTGCGGAATTTATCGTCGAAGGTGAATACGAAACTGGCGCACAGGAACAACTCTACATTGAGCCGCAGGGAATGATTGCGCGTGCCAATTCCTTCGACGGCGTCACGGTTTGGGGTTCGCTGCAGTGTCCTTATTATGTCCACAAAGCGCTGGTGAGCCTTTTCGAGCTGCCCAAAGAGAAAGTGCGCGTCGTGCAGACGGAGACCGGCGGCGGGTTCGGCGGCAAGGAAGAGTATCCCTCGATGATTGCCGCACACGCCGCGTTGCTCGCGCTGAAATCGGGCAAGCCGGTGAAAATGATTTACGACCGCGCCGAGGACATGGCGGCAACCACGAAACGCCACCCGTCGCGCACGCGCCATCGAACCGCGGTCAGGCGCGACGGAAAACTTCTGGCGATGGAGATTGATTTCACGCTCGACGGTGGGGCGTACGAGACACTTTCTCCGGTCGTGTTGTCGCGCGGCACCATTCATGCTGCCGGACCGTACGATTGCCCAAACGTGCTGATTCAGAGCCGCGTTGTGGCCACCAACGCCCCTCCGCACGGAGCGTTTCGCGGTTTTGGGGCGCCGCAAAGCGTGTTTGCCCTCGAGCGCCATCTCGATCGCGTAGCCGCCGCGGTTGGACTCTCTCCCGAAGAATTGCGCCGCCGCAACTTCATTCGTGAAGGCCAAACGCTTTCCGTCGGCCAGGTGGTCCACGAAAAAGTGCGGATGGACAAACTGCTCGACCGCGCGCTCGAATTGAGCGGCTATCACGAAAAACGCGCACGTTTTGCGAAAGAGAATCCCCGCTGCGTAATCAGACGGGGCATCGGCTTCGCCGCTTTCCTCCACGGCGCGGGGTTCACCGGCTCGGGCGAGGAATATCTCGCGTCGGAAGCGCAGGTCACCGCTACCTGCGATGGCAAAGTTCAGGTCCTCGCCGGCAGCACGGAGATGGGCCAGGGCACGAACACCGTTTTCGCTCAGATCGCCGCGGAAGCACTTGGGCTCGACTGTGAGCAGATCGAAATCTTGCAACCCGACACCTCGCTCGTGCCCAACAGCGGTCCAACCGTTGCTTCGCGAACCACGATGATCGTGGGAAAGCTCGTCGAAACCGCGGCTCTGGTGATTAAGAAATCATTGCATGACACTGGCTTTCTGAAACCCGCGTACACTCCCGGCGAATTCACCGATGCATGTCGCGAATACACGGGAAAAATCGGCGCTCTGCAATCCTTGGTGAAGTATCAGCATCCCAGCGATCTTCACTGGGACGACGGCAAATACCAGGGTGACGCTTACGGCGCATATGCCTGGGCGGTTTATGTCGCGGAAGTCTCCGTGGACACCCGGACTGCCGAAGTTCGTGTCGAAGACTTCGTCGCCGTTCAGGAAGTGGGCAAGGTTATCAATCCGGTTTTAGCGGCGGGACAAATCGAAGGCGGCGTCGCGCAGGGCATCGGATTCGCTCTCTACGAAAATGTGGTCTGGCAAGAAGGGCGCATGGTGAATGGCCAAATGACCAACTACATCATGCCCACGTCGATGGACGTTCCGTCCATCCGCGTCTTCTTTGAAGAACTTCCCTACGCGCGAGGTCCCGCGGGTGCCAAAGGCATCGGCGAACTCCCCCCATGCCCACGTCGATGGACGTTCCGTCCATCCGCGTCTTCTTTGAAGAACTTCCCTACGCGCGAGGTCCCGCGGGTGCCAAAGGCATCGGCGAACTCCCCCTGGATGGAACCGCGCCCGCGATCGCGAATGCCATCGCACAGGCCACCGGCGTGGACGTCCGCAAGATTCCGATGACGCCCGAAACATTGCTGGAGATGCTGGAGGGCGTGCATGCCTAAAGCCGCCCGCAAGATTCGTGTGAATTGTAAAATCAACGGCAAGGCGTTCTCGCTCGAAGCGTATCCAATGGCCCGATTGCTCGACGTGCTACGCGAGCAGGCCGGCCTGACCGGAACAAAAGAAGGATGCGGCGAAGGCGAATGCGGCGCGTGCTCGATTGAATTGGATGGCCTGCTCGTCAACAGTTGCCTCGTCCCGGCGGTGCAGGCGGACGGCGCGAAAATTCGCACCATCGAAGGCGTCGCGAACGCCTCGGAGCTCAGCGCCGTGCAGCAGGCATTCCTTACTCATGGGGGCGCGCAATGTGGCATTTGCACGCCGGGCATGATTCTCGCCGCGCGAAATCTTTTGTCGCGCAACGCTCAACCGACGGAAACTGAAATTCGCGAAGCCCTCTCGGGGAATTTGTGCCGGTGCACCGGCTACACAAAAATATTCGAATCCGTCCTTGAAGCCTGCCGCGCCCAAAGGGTTCGCTCATGAGATCGTACGTCCCGGCCTATGAACTGCAGGAACCACGCAATCTCTTGGACGCGCTGGAACGCATGGCGCGTGAACCCGGCGAATGGAGACCCTTTGCCGGCGGTACGGACCTGATGGTGCTCCTCGAGGCCGGAAAACTTGTTCAGCGCAAATTCCTTAGCATCTGGAAGCTTCCGGAGTTGAGCGGCATCACGGTGGCGCCTGCGAACGTGAACCTCAACGCTTTGACGACGTATTCAGAGATACGCGGCCACGAATTGCTGGCCCGCGAATTCCCTTTGCTGTGCCGCGCGGCCGCTGAAACCGGCAGCATCGCCACGCAGAATCGCGGTACGCTCGGAGGAAACATTGCCAACGCCTCGCCCGCCGCGGATTCACCTCCCGTGCTTCTCGTTTATGACGCGGAACTCGAACTAGTTTCCGCGAGCGGCGTACGCTGGGTTCCATACCACGGCTTCTGGAACGGCTACAAGAAAATCGCCATGCGCAACGACGAACTGATTCGCACGATTCGCCTGCCTCGCCAAAGAAAATTCTCGAAACAGTTTTATCGCAAGGTTGGCACACGCAGAGCCCAGGCCATCTCGAAAGTCTGCTTCGCGGGCGCGGCGCGAATGGATGCCGGACGAATCGTTGATATCCGGATCGCCCTGGGCAGCGTGGCTCCCACCGTTTTTCGCGCGAGCGAAAGTGAAAAAATATTGCGCGGCGAAAAACCCACACCCGCAACCCTGCGCGCTGCACAAGACATACTTTCCCGCGAAATCTCGCCGATCGACGACATCCGCTCCACCGCCCGCTACCGCCTCCGCGTGGCACAGAATCTCCTCGCTGAATTCTGTGAAAGCCTTCAGAGCTAGCGGACGATGACGCATTCCTCCAACATTTCGGGCGGATCGAACGGCGAACCCGACCTGATCGTTCGTGGCAACCGGATTGCCACTCCCGATGGCGAGCGCGCGGCGGCGATTCATATTCGCCAGGGAGTGATCACAACAATCTCCGGCTTTGACGAAGTTCCTCAGGGAAGTGGAATCTATGAAGCGCGCGATTTCGCCGTCATGCCCGGCCTGGTCGACACCCACGTCCACATCAACGAACCCGGCCGCACCGAATGGGAGGGTTTCACAACTGCCACTCGAGCCGCGGCAGCTGGCGGCATCACCACGCTGATCGAAATGCCACTGAACAGCATTCCAGCAACGACGAGCATCGTCGCATTCCAAACCAAACTCGCTGCCGCAGCAGGCAAACTCTCGGTGGACATGGGTTTCTGGGGTGGCGTCGTTCCAGGCAATGCGCACGAATTGCCTGGCCTGTGGGAAGCGGGATGTTTCGGTTTCAAATGTTTTCTGGTCGACAGCGGCGTCGAAGAATTTGCGAACGTCGGGGAACCCGATCTCCGCAAGGCATTGCCCGTGCTCGCAAAACTCGGCTCGCCGCTCCTGGCCCACGCCGAACTGCCCGGGCCGATCGAAGCCGCCGCCAAGCGGCGTGCCGCCGACGCTTCGCGAAAACCTTATCAAATCTGGCTCGACTCACGCCCGTGCGCTGCAGAAAACGATGCGATTGACCTGCTTCTGCGTCTTGGCAAGGACTCCGGCGCCCACATCCATATCGTGCATCTATCTTCCTCGGACGCAATTCCACAAATTCGGAAAGCGAAAGCCAGTGGCCAGTTCGTGACTGTCGAAACATGCCCACACTATCTGACGTTTACTTCGCAAGAAATCTCCGACGGGGCGACCCAGTTCAAGTGTGCGCCTCCTCTCCGCGAACGCGAAAATCGTGAACAGCTGTGGGCCGGCTTGCGTGATGGAACGATCGACTTGATCGCCACCGACCACTCGCCCTGTCCGCCCGAGATGAAGAAGCAAGCTGCCGGCGATTTTCTGGACGCCTGGGGCGGCATTGCCTCGCTGCAGCTCAGCCTTCCGGCTGTATGGACGGAAGCGCGCCGCCGCAATTTTTCTCGACCGCACCTGGCGAAGTGGCTGTGCGAAGCTCCCGCCAAACTAGCGGGCCTTGCCCACCAGAAAGGATCGATCGCGCCCGGCCGCGACGCCGATCTTGTGGTCTGGAATCCAGATGCCGGCTTCAAAGTCGATCCTGCGCAACTTCATCACCGCCACAAACTCACGCCCTATGCGGGACGCGACCTTCTCGGTATAGTCGAAGCCACTTTCCTGCGCGGTGTGAAGATTTTCGAACGCGGCAAATTCTGCGGCGCACCGGCCGGGCAAGTCCTCCTTCGAGGCAAACGATGAAGGATTTCACTCAACTCGCCGATCTCGCTTCCGAACGCCTCGGCGGCCGCGTGCTCGAAGCCAACGACGACTTCTTCGCGCCAAAAGAGAATCTAATCAAGGAGTCTAATCCTACATTCATCGAGGGGAAATACACTGATCGCGGAAAGTGGATGGATGGCTGGGAGTCGCGCCGCCGCCGTACACCCGGCTTTGACTGGTGCATCCTCCGGCTGGGTTTGCCGGGCATCATCCGCGGAGTCGTAGTGGACACCAGTTTTTTCACGGGCAACTTTCCAGAGAGATGCTCAATCGAAGGCTGTGACCTGGGCGAACGCCACCCTTACACGCGCGAAAAAAGCCGGTTGCGCTCGGGAAAAACGAAGTGGATCCAGATCATCTCGGAAACTCCGCTGAGAGGCGATTCCCGAAATCCATTCACAGTCGAAAACGGCGCCAGGTTTACCCATCTGCGTTTGAAGATTTATCCAGACGGCGGAGTCGCCCGCTTGCGCGTTCACGGCGAAGCCGTTCCTGGTCACAAATTGCTATCGCGCGGGGAAATCAATTTGGTCGCCGTGGAAAATGGCGGAAGCGTCGTCGTCTCCAGCGATCAGTTTTACGGCGCGCCGCGCAACCTGTTGATGCCCTATCGTGCAAAAAATATGGGGGACGGCTGGGAAACAAAACGCCGGCGTGGCCCCGGGCACGATTGGGTCGTCCTGAAACTCGGCGTTCCGGGCACAATTCATCGCGTCGAAGTCGAGACTACCAATTTCAAGGGGAATTATCCCGATTCCTGCGCGCTGCAGGCGGCTTCAGCAAAAAATTCATCCGTCGACGCACTAAATGCTCCGTCACTCGCCTGGGAAGAGATACTTCCCGACACCAAGTTGAAACCCAACCACCGCCACGTCTTCACAAAGCTACGGCAGACGGGAGTCGCGACTCATGTGCGTTTCCAGATTTTTCCGGATGGTGGTGTAAGCCGCCTCCGCGCCTTCGGCCGCGCGCAGGTGCCAGCAGATCGCACGAAATCACTGGAAAACTTCAATCGGCTGCCGCGCCAGAGGGCTTTGCGGGCACTGCTCGATTGCTGCGGTTCCAAAAAATGGGCCCAACAAATGGTTGCGCGTAGGCCCTTCGTCGGCGAGGCGGACCTCTTCGAAGCCGCGGACAAAACGTGGTCCGCGTTGGCGGGCGAAGATTGGCTCGAAGCCTTCCTCCACCATCCTCCAATTGGGCAAACACGAGCCGGGGCCAAACAATCCGCCACTGCCAGCCTCTGGTCGGCGAAAGAGCAATCCTCAGCGCAAAAAGCGGCGCCCCAAGTCTTGCGAGCGCTGGCCGAGCAGAATCGCGCTTATGCCGAACAATTCGGTTACGTTTTCTTGATCTGTGCCACCGGCAAAACCAGTGAGGAAATTCTCGACGCACTTCGCCGGCGCCTGCCGAACGATCCCGACACCGAATTGCGCGTCGCCGCGGAAGAGCAGCGCAAGATCACGCGGCTGCGCCTGGAGAAACTACTCGAGTCATGAGCCACATCACCACGCACGTCTTGGACGTATCTTTGGGGCGGCCGGCCGCAAACGTTCCGGTAATTCTTGAAGCGCAATCTACCAACGGTCAATGGACCGAAACCGCACGCGGCGCAACCGACAACGATGGCCGACTGCGCGATTGGCCCGCTGCGAAAGCGGTGCCCGCAGGAACCTATCGTTTGACGTTCGACACGCGCGCTTATTTCGCCGGCCGCAAGATTGCGAGTCTCTATCCGCAGGTCATGATCGTGTTTGAGGTGCGCGACGCGCAGGAGCACTATCACATCCCGCTGCTGCTCAGTCCGTTCGGGTATTCTACGTATCGCGGGAGTTGACGCATGGCCATCCGCCTTGGCGAAAATAATTACGGCAAGCAGCGCGTCCGCATCCTGCAGATCGCGCGCCACGCTGACCGCCACGACATCAAGGAACTCACTCTCGGCATCCGCCTCGAAGGCGACTTCGAAGAAGCCCACACCAAAGGCGATAATCGCAAAGTGTTGCCGACCGACACCATGAAAAACACCGTCTACGCCCTGGCGAAATTGCACTCCATCAAGTCGCCCGAAGAATTCGGATCAAGTCGCCCGAAGAATTCGGCCTCCGTCTGGCCGATCATTTCCTGGCGCGCGGTCCGCAAGTCTCCCGCGTGCGTATCGAAGCGGCCGAAACACTCTGGACACGCCTCGCCGTCGATGGAAAAGCGCACCCGCACACGTTCACCGGTTCAAGCAATGAGAAACGCACCTCCGTCCTTACTGCCACGCGTAAAGAAAAGACTCTTCAAGCCGGCGTCGAGGGCCTGGTCGTGCTAAAAACGGCGGACTCGGCTTTTGAGAACTTTTTCAAAGATGAATATACGACGCTGAAAGAAGATCGAAACCGGATTCTTGCCACGTCGATCCGCGCGAACTGGCTTTACCGGGAAAACATGCCTGAATTCGACTCAACCTGGCACGGCGTGCGAGATACGATTTTGCGAGCATTCGCCGGTCACGACAGTGAATCATTGCAACATACACTCTACGCCATGGGCGAAGCTGTGCTTCGGAAGTTTCCTGGCATCCGGGAAATTCATCTTTCTCTTCCGAACAAGCACTACAATCTCGTCGACCTGTCGCCCTGCCACCTGGAAAATCCCAAGGAGATATTTCTGCCGACCGACGAGCCCCACGGCCTGATTGAAGCCACGGTCCGCAGCGACTGATCCGCGTCGCTATTTTTTCCGGCCATCCAGAATCTTCACGAAGGAAGCGCTGCGAAATTCTTCTTGCGTCAAGCCTGTCAGCCGTTGCGCTTCTTCCGCTGTAATCGCGCCGCAATTGATGGCTCGCAGGAAAAAATTCAATAGCCCTTGGCCGGTGGCCGCGTCGTCGAACACTTCGCCAACCAAGGTCGCCTGCGCGGCTTTCTCGATGAAATTTCGCAGGCGTTCTGATGCCGCATCCAGGCTTTCCAGGAAAAACGAATACACCGCCGCGTAGCGCGTGACCAGTTGCGCCGGGTGCAAATCCCAACCCTGATAAAAACCATTCACCAGGGAATGCCGGATGTGCTCGAAGTGCAATGTCCAGGCCTGATGCACCGCTTTTCGATTGTCCTTAATCTGCCCGGTCGTAAGCGGCTGAGAATTCGCCTCGCTGTGATGAACGGGAACCGGCAAAATATTCGTTGCGCCATCGGAAAGCCAGATGCCCGTACCCGCATACGCTACTTGCATCGCTTCTTTCGCAAAGTCGCAGGCAAGATGCATCATGTGCTGATGAGCCGCGGTGATCCCGCGCCCTGCC
>Ga0210399_10001245_pt1 | contig 19958 bp, 15 predicted proteins | sample IncBWC14MmetaG_FD_150865 | JGI IMG/M metagenome (GOLD analysis project Ga0210399, IMG submission 150865) | Forest soil microbial communities from Barre Woods Harvard Forest LTER site, Petersham, Massachusetts, United States - Inc-BW-C-14-M | ecosystem: Environmental > Terrestrial > Soil >... | reverse complement strand
AAATCGCCACGAACTGAGAGTCGAGAAGCGAAGTGACGACAAGATCGGCGAACTTGTCTCCATTCACATCTTGCGGGGTAATTTGAAGACCACCGGATGGGCCCACAATGCGGATCGCGGGCTTATGCCCCGAGCTGAAGTTCAAGTCGACCGAATATTGCGAGGTGGGAGAGCCATCGCGCGTGACACGGACAAGCGCGAGATCAGGCTGCAAGTCGCCGTCAAAATCTGCGATGGCAAAATGCGTGGCGCCCTGCGCGACAGCTGACCGGACGAGACCAGAGATGGGTCGATCCGTACTGCTGATCTGGGAGTGCCCTGCCCAGAGGAATGCGGCCAGGCAGAGAACCGCGATTCCCGGAAGAAACAGCCTGTTCGTGATGCCGCGCGGGTTCATAGCGAGCATTCAGTTTACCGCACCTTGCCCTGGGGTTGGCAATTCAAGGGCACTGCCGGAGACCGAGTCGCCACTCAATGGCCCAGGTTAGAAAACTGCCATTCTTAATCAAATGGTTATATCCAAGTTACGTGGGTTGCATGTTGTTAGCTAATCGGCGAAATTTCCCGCCGCTTGTTATGGGTCTTCAGGAATGAGCCCTGATAAAATGCGGAAATCAGCTTGTACGTCTTTCCGGGTCCCCGAGAAAATTGGAGTTCGAATGCAAGGTCGCGGATTCCCTCGCCTCGACGCGAATTCGGATTGAATGAAGAAACTCGACCGCCTAGTTTGGGCGGAAGGCATTGGTGTAAGTGCGTTCGGGGTTCACATAGGAGTGCGCGTCAGTGCGGCGGGAATGTTGCCGCAGGTTCTGCCGTTGCTCCCCCCTGGCTGCAAGAAATCACGCAGGACCACAGTGCAGCGCCTCTATTCCCTGGTGGTTGCGGAAGGCGGCCAGCGTGCCGGGGTGCGGCGCATGCAGATTCTTTACGCGGATAGCTTGCGGATCGCGCGAGACACGGAATTGGACCAGGTACTGGCGGCGCTGGAAACAGACCTGCACCGGTACATCGCGGAAGCCTCACCGAATATGACATTCCTGCACGCGGGAGTCGTCGGCTGGCAAGGACGCGCGATTTTGCTGCCAGGGCACAGTCTGAGCGGGAAGACAACGCTGGTGCGAGAGATGCTTCGGCTCGGCGCAACCTACTATTCCGATGAGTTCGCGGTCGTGGACGATTCCGGCAACGTGCATCCGTTCACGCGGCCCCTGGGCATCCGGGAAGATGCAACGTATTCGCAAACCAAATACACGGCGGAGACACTGGGCGCAATCTCAGGCGTCAAACCCCTGCCCCTGGGCGTGGTGGCGATCTGCAAATACAAGGCTGGGGCGCGGTGGAAGCCGGCTTCGCTCTCGAATGGACATGGCGCATTGGAACTGATGGGCAACAGTATCGCGGTGCGAAACCGGCCGCGACACACCCTGCAAAGAATTCAAAAACTGGTGAGAGGCGCAGTTTTCGTCAAGGGAACGCGCGGAGAAGCCCCCGAATCCGCGGCGTCCATTCTGAACTTATTGAACAGTGACAACCGACGGGGGAGAGCATGAAAGAGCAGGAATACCCCCGGGCCCGGGTGGATTGCCTTGTGCGCGAATTTGGCGACGAGGTTTTGGTGTACGACCAGCAACGCAACGTGGGCCATTGTTTGAATTCGACGGCGGCGGCCGCCTGGAAGCTGTGCGATGGCAAGAGGAGCACTTCGGAAGTAACAAAAACTCTGGCGCAGCAACTCTCCGCGCCGGTTGACGAAGCCATCGTAGTGCTGGCCCTCGAACAGCTGGCAGCAGCGCGTTTACTTCTCGAATCGGAAGCGCCGGTTCGCCGTACCTCGCGACGCACCGCAATACGAACGATCGGCATCGCTGGAGTTATCGCTTTGCCGCTGGTCACTTCCCTAGTGGCGCCAACTCCTGCCCGTGCGGCGTCTTGCCTGGCTAATGGGAGGCCATGTGTCAGCAATGCGCAATGTTGTTCGAGAAGATGTGGTGTACGCTCCGGCCATTGCCACCGCTGAGACGCTCAGGTCTTCCCTTTCCGCACCTGTCCCCTCCAACACCATCCCCAATCCAGTGTGACAAACGAAAGACGCGGACGCTGGTGGGCCTCAGCCGGCACCTTAGTTCGCTGTCGTGTGACCTGAAGAAGGCTGATACCCTTTTCAATCTCGGCATCGTAAAGTGGCAAAGTAAGAAGGACGGACCCGGAGCCGTCGCCGCTTGGAAGAAGTTGCTGGAAACGAATCCCGCTTGCCCCGACAAGGATGCGGTGCTGCTGTTGCTGAGGCAGGCGCAGCAGCGCCGAAGCCGTTTCCTGTTTACTGGAGACATTCGCTCGCTTGCGTTTTGGTCGTCCGGAAGACAATTCGATGAGCGACCAAGCGCATAAAGCCGTCATTGTCGGCGCCGGACCGGCGGGACTTACGGCCGGTTACGAATTGAGCAAGAAGGGCCAGCGCGTAGTAGTGCTGGAAAGCGATCCCCAATATGTAGGCGGGATTTCGCGGACCGTGGAGTATCACGGTTATCGCTTTGATATCGGCGGCCACCGGTTCTTTTCCAAATCGCGCGAGGTGGAAGATCTTTGGACGGAGATTCTGGGTGCGGACATGCTGGAGCGGCCGCGGTCGTCAAGGATTTTCTATCGCGGCAAATTCTATGCGTATCCGCTGAAGCCGTTTGAAGCGCTTTCGCAGCTTGGGGTGATGGAATCCGCGTTGTGTGTGTTGTCATTTTTGAAAGCGCGAGCGAGGCCGGTGCGCAAACCGAAATCGTTTGAAGATTGGGTGGTAAACGAGTTCGGAGAGCGGTTGTTCCGGATTTTCTTCAAGACCTACACGGAAAAAGTGTGGGGCATGAGCTGCAAGGAGATTTCCGCCGACTGGGCGGCGCAGCGGATCAAGGGTCTCACGCTGGGCGGGGCAATCAAAAACGCGTTGCTGCCGAAGCGGAAATCGAAGGATCATGCGCAAGTGGTAAGGACGCTGATTGATGCGTTTCGCTATCCGCGATTTGGACCGGGCATGATGTGGAAAGCGTGCGCGGAAAAGGTTCGCGCGCTAGGCAGCGAAGTGCTGTTGAGGCGGAACGTTGTCGCTTGCCGATTCGATGAGGCGGGTTCGTCATGGATAGTTACGGCGCGCACAGGCGACGGAGCGGCGGAGGAATTTCGAGGCGAGCATCTGATCTCTTCGATGCCGATGCGGCAATTGGTGGCGCAAATTGAGCCGCCTCTACCGGAAAGCGCGCTGCGGTCGGCCAATTCACTTCGCTACCGCGACTTTCTCACCATCGGGCTGATCTTGCGGGAGCGCAACCGGTTTAAGGACAACTGGATCTACATTCATGATCCGAACGTCAAAGTCGGGCGGGTGCAGAATTACAAGTCGTGGTCGCCTGAGATGGTTCCGGATCCAGAATATTGCGCGTATGGCCTGGAATATTTTTGCTTTGAGGGTGACGGGTTGTGGACGATGGTGGACTCGGATCTGATCGCCTTGGCTAGTAAAGAACTGGAGCAGGTTGGGCTCGGCGCGGCGGTGGACGTGCTGGACGGCTGCGTGATTCGGCAGCCCAAGGCGTATCCAGTTTATGACGACGATTATCAGCAGCACGTGGGCATCATTCGCCGGGCGCTTGCCTCACATTGCCAAAATCTGCATCTCGTCGGACGCAACGGCATGCATAAATACAACAATCAGGACCACGCGATGATAACGGCGCTCCTGGCGGCGCGCAATATTCTTGCCGGAGAAAACAAGTACGACGTCTGGTCGGTCAACGAAGACGGGGAATATCACGAATCCGGCCACGCGGGCGAGCAATCCACCGGCCGCGCGAAACGAACCACTACCCCGGATAAAAATGGTGACGATTGCTCCTCGATTCGGGCGGGGATATCGGGCTGAGATGCTGGCGGGGCAGCGTGGAGGAAAAATAGTGAGAGTTCAAGCAGCGTTGGCGCTCGCGGAACGGGTTTGCCACCGTGTCTTCCCTTCGACCCATGGCTGATCAGGGATTTATGCGAAGCACCGCGGCTCCGCGAATCGCGTCATTTTTTAGCGCGTTCAGCGCGAGATTGGCCTCTGCCAGGGGATAGACCTGTGCGTGCGTCTTCACGGGAATCTCAGCTGCCAGGCGCAGAAACTCGCGGCCGTCTTCGCGCGTGTTGTTGGCCACGCTGCGAATCATGCGTTCTTCGTACAATAGAGAATACGGAAACGCGGGAATGTCGCTCATGTGAATCCCACCCAAAATCAGGCGACCGCCTTTCTTCAGGCCCGCGAGCGCCGCGGGGACGATTTCGCCTGCCGGCGCAAAGACGATAGCCGCGTCGAGTTTTTCGGGCGGCGCATCCAGGGTGCCGCCTGCCCACACCGCTCCCAGTTCCTTCGCCAGCGCTTGATGCCGCGAGTCGCGACTGGAAGCGTAAACTTCCACGCCCCAGTATCGCGCCACTTGAATCGCCACGTGTCCTGCGGCGCCGAAGCCGTAAAGCCCCAGCCGGGCGCCAGACTTTACGCCACTCAGCCGCAAACAGCGATAACCAATGATTCCGGCGCAGAGAAGGGGCGCGGCTTGTTCCGCGTGCAGATTTTCGGGCAGCGGGTAAACAAAATCCTGTGGGGCGACCAGAAATTCAGCGTACCCGCCGTTTACCGTGTAGCCCGTGAACTGGGGATCATCGCAGAGATTTTCTTCTCCGCGGCGGCAGTATTCACATGTGCCATCGGTTTTGTACAGCCACGCTACGCCGACGCGTGATCCGATAGACAAGCGCTCCACCCCGGCTCCCGTGGCGGCAACATGACCTACCACCTGGTGCCCTGGAATCACAGGTGACTTTTTCGGAGGTAGCTCGCCTTCGATGACATGCAGATCCGTGCGGCAAACGCCGCAGACCTCCACGCGCACGAGTATCTCGCCCGGGCCGGGTTCGGGCTTCGGCAAATCGCCAATTTCAAGGGGATTGGTTTCAACTTTTGCAGGTGCGCGGAGGAAACAGGCCTTCATCATTAGCCCTCAATCCGGATTTCCTCCGCACAACAAGGAAAGCAGCCAACACACGTGTTAGGAAAAACATACACAAAACGATTCGGGAAGAAAAGACGGATTTTTTCCGTGATGTAATTGGAGGGCCGCTCTCGACTTGCTTTCCGGGGGCGGAAACCCTACGCTGAAATGCTTATGAGCGATCTGTCTCCCGACCTGTTGATGATGGGCTTCATCTGGTATGTTGTTTTCCTTTTTTCCACCACCTGCCACGAGGCTTCACATGCTTTGGCCGCAAAAATCGGAGGAGACTCCACCGCGGCGCTTGGCGGGCAGTTAAGCCTGAACCCGATTCCCCATATTCGGCGGTCGCTGTATGGTATGGTGTTGTTCCCGATTCTGAGTTTTATTGTTTCGCAAGGCGGCGGCATGATTGGCTGGGCCAGCGCGCCGTACGATCCTCTGTGGGAACGGCGGCATCCGCGGCGGTCCGCATGGATGGCGCTGGCGGGGCCGGCGGCCAACTTCACGCTGATGCTGCTGGCGGTGGCCGCGCTTCGCGGGGGAATGATGCTGCAGCTTTTTCACCGCGATCCGGTCACGGGTGCGGCGAGCTTCGCGGGAACTGCATTGCAGGTGCTGTTCTTTCTGAATCTGCTGCTGGGGACGTTTAATCTGCTGCCGGTTCCGCCGCTGGATGGCAGCACCGCCATCATGTTGTTCATGAACGAAACGCAAGCCCAGAAATACCTGGACTGGATTCGCGGAAACAGTTTTGCGATGGCGGGCTTGCTGGTGGGTATGTTCGTTTTCAGCAAAGTATTTCCCTACGTTGAAGCGTTCGCCATGCGGATCTTTTTCTAAGAGTTACCGAAACGATTGTTCCGCCGGGATTCCCTGAAGTTTTCCTAGTACCAGTCCAGTTTGGAGCACGAATGGATTAGTTGTGTCTTCCGTGTACACACGGCCCGGTGTGCCGGATTTAAGTGCTTATGCTTTACGGGGTTGCCATGCCACCGATGGCCGGTGAACTGCTCTTTTGACCGCGGAGGCGAGCGATGATCAATTCGGAACCGCGACCGCTGACGCAGACCGGAACAGTGGAAGTGTCGGGCTGGGATGAAGACGAAGTTTTCTTTGTGGAGCAGTCGGAACTCGACTGGGATGAACACTCGGGAAAACACCTGACATTGTCGCGAATGTTGTCGGAGGGCTCCATCATTTATGTGCGGCCAATTGAGCCGACGGCGCAGCGCCGCGCCAATCCGATTCCGTACAAAACGAAATTTCTGGGCCGCAACCAGGAGGGAAATCACCAGTACCGGCTGAATGCAGTACAGCCGCGGCACAACCGGGAAGACTACACGGTGAATTAAGAGCGATTCCCATCCACTTCGGGACAATGGCCCATTTTGGCAGTAAATTCCGGGGTTTCTTTGCCTCTTCTCATGCTCCCTTCCCATCTGCTCATCCAATGAATTCTGGACGGACCGCTTGCACGCTGCTGAAAGAGTTCCACTTAATAAGGATTCGCCACGGGCGAGGCTGCTGGTTCTGGTGATTTGACGAGTGAATGAATTGAAAACCTCTTTGGCACAGCGGTTGCCTCTTTGTGGGACATGGCCTACGCAACTTATAAGTCTGTGGCGGTATCCCCGATACAGAGTTCACTTACACCCTGTATTTTCGACGACGACCCAAATGAGCGGGACTTGCTCGCCCGCCTGATCACTGACATGGGATACGAACCGGCGACAACCGATGACGCGGAAGAAGCCCTCCGGCTGATTCGCATGGGGCGCTGCCGGGTGGTCTTCGCGAGCACGCACCTGGAGAATCCCGACCCGTTTGATTTTCTGGACCGCGCGCTGCGGTGCGATCCCGGCGTGCATGTGATGATCATGACCGCGCAATACACGCTGGAGGGGGCGCTGGAGGCCATTCGGCGCGGGGCGGCGGATTTTCTGCCCAAGCCGCTGGACCATGTGCGGCTGAAACGCACGCTGGACGATCTTGCGGCGCTGTATGACCAGCGGCGCAGGGTGCGTTCGCTGGAAGAGCAACTGTTAAAGGATCTGGAATTCCACGGCATTGTGGGGAAAAGTCCGGCGATGCTGGAGGTTTTCGATTTCACGCGCAAAGTGGCGCGGCATTACACGAATGTGTTGCTGGTGGGTCCCACGGGTTCAGGGAAAGAATTGGTGGCGCGGGCCATTCATCAGATCAGTCCGGTGGGCCAACAGCGGCTGGCGGTGTGCAACTGCTCCGCGATGGTGGACACGCTGCTGGAGAGCCAGTTGTTCGGGCACATGCGCGGCGCGTTCACGGGGGCGACGGACACGCGGCCGGGCTTGTTTGAATATGCCAACGGCGGCACGGTGTTTCTGGACGAAGTCGGGGAGACTTCCCTGGCCATGCAGGCAAAATTGCTTCGCGTGATCCAGAACCGCGAGATACAGCGCGTGGGATCGCCGGAGGTGAAGCAGGTGAATGTACGGCTGATCGCGGCGACGAACCGGGATTTGCGCGCCGAGGTGCTCTCCGGACGGTTTCGCGAGGATCTGTTCTACCGGTTGAGCTCAATTCAGATCCGGATTCCATCGCTGGCCGAGCGGTTGGAGGATATTCCGCTGCTGGTACAGTTTTTCCTGAAGAAGTACAACGACTCCTACGGAAAAAATATCGCTGGGCTCACGCGGCGGGCGCAGACGGTGTTGCTGCAGCATCCGTGGCCGGGTAATGTGCGGGAACTTGAGAACGTAATTTCCACCGCTTGCATCACCGCCACCGGCGACTTCATTGACATCAGCGATTTTCCGGAGCATTTGCACCATCGCGCAACGCGCCTGGCGGGAGACGAAGACTGGCGGCCGCTTTCACTGGAGGAGGTGCGCAAGGTGCATATCCAGAAAGTGCTGCAGATGTGCAACGGCAACCGGCTGCGCGCGGCGCAGATTCTGGGGATCGGCCGCACCAGCTTGTATCGCTACCTGAAACGTGACGGATACGACGTTCGCCCGCGCTCGAGCGGCGCCGCCGCCTGAACTTTTCCTCGACCCACAATCTGGGCGGGCCGCCCCGTCCCCGCTATTCCCCTGCGCGCACAGCTTTTCGACTCCGCTTTACTCCACCCATTTCGCTTCCCTGACCACTGTCCTGCCCGGCTTCGCGCCTGATACACTTTGGGCGTCGCGTTTCGCCCGGTCGGCGTGCTCGGCTGTTCCTGGATGGTTTAAGGAGCGCACTGTTTGGACGTTTCCGTTATTCTTCTGACGCGCAATACCTGCCAGCAGACGCGAGAAGCCATTGAGTCAGTGCTTTCTTCCGCGGATGCGCTTACAAAAGAAATCCACGTAATTGATAACGGCTCGACGGACGAGACTCCGAGTGTTTTGCCAGCGGCGTTCCCGGAAATTCATTACCAACGGATGGAACGGAATGTTGGGTTCGCTCGTGGCGTGAACTTCGCGGCGCGCGGGGCCGGAGGCGATTTTGTGCTCCTGCTCAATTCGGATGCGCGGCTGGCTCCGGATGCGCTTCGACTTGCCGTGGAGTGGTTGCGCGCGGATCCTGGCTGCGGCGTCGCCGGCGCGCAACTGCTTCATGCGGATGGAAAGAAACAGAACTCGATCGCAAACTTCCCTTCCCTGGCGACGGAACTTCTGAACAAATTTCTTTTGCGGACCTTGTGGCCGAAGCGGTTCCCCGGGAAAGAGCAGGAATATGGCGAGCCGATGGAAGTGGAATCCGTCATCGGCGCATTTTTTCTGGTGCGCCGGGAAGTGTGGGAGAAGCTGGGAGGAATGGACGAGAGGTTTTTCTTTTTCCTGGAGGAAACCGATTTCTGCCTGCGTGCCCGGCAAGCGGGATTCGCGACCGTGCATCTGCCGCAGGTGCACGTGTGGCACGGGCAGGGACAAACCGCGAAGCAGGATCTTGCAGCGGCACGGATCGAATACTGGCGCTCGCGCTACGCTTATTTCGCAAAGCACCAGAGCCAAGCGGTTCGCATTGTGCTGCGAAGCGGTTTGCTGTTGCGATTAGTTGTGGATTCGGCGGTGAGTGGTTTGTTGACGGCCCTCACGCTGGGACAATCGCGGCGGTGGAGAGAAAAGTTTGCGGTGCATCGGGCGCTGCTTTTATGGCATTGGCAGGGATGCCCGGCTGGAGCCGGTCTGCCACGGTGACCCTGAGCGGGAACGTTCCTGATTGAAACTGCGTTTTTCTCTGCAACAATTTGTTTCCCTTCGCAACTGCCGCGCAAAATCCGCGCCGCAGCGCCGTTTTTCCGGTATCCTGAACACGTTAATTTCTTGGCCCCTTCCCCCAGGTTGCCAGGATGACGTCCAAAAAAATGCGCCGCAGCGGGCGCTTATTGAAATCCGTACCAATCCTTCTGATTGGCAGTGACGCCGAAGGCCGCATGTTCTCGGAGAATACTCACACCGTTGTCCTGAGCCTCCACGGGGCGGGGATTGTTTCCACGCACAAGCTGATCGCCGAGCAGGAGCTGATCCTGCGCTCAATGGAAGGCGACCTGGAAACGGAGATCCGGATTGTGGGCGAGATCGGGTCGGAGGATGGGCGTTACACGTATGGCGTTGCATTCCTCGACGACGGGCTGGATTTCTGGAAAATGGATTTTCCGGCACCGCCTTCGCCAACGGAACGACCGCTGGAACTGGTGCTTGAATGCGGCAGTTGCGGCGAGACGGTTACGCTCTTGAACGGCGATTATGAGTTTGATGTGTGCGCGATTCACGGCGGGTTGGTGCGTTATTGCACGGAATGCGGATTTGCGACGGTGTGGAAGCGGCCGAAGGCGGGCGGCGCTACGCGAACTGCAGCGCCGAAGGTGGAGCGGAAAGTGGGACCGCCGGAGAGAGCGGCAGTCGCTGTTGAACACGCGGGGCTGGAATTGGAGGAGTTGGAAAGCCTGGCGCAGCCGTTCGCTGGTTACGTTGGATCGCTAGAGACCGGGAACCTGGAAACGCGTGGGGAACGGGCGGAAACGCGCGCGGAAGTGCGTGTGGAGAGCGAAGCGCATGGGACGCCGGCGACAACGACGACGGCGGTGGAGGACCGGCGGCAGCGGGTGCGGGCGAAAGTGAATTATTTTGCTTGCGTGCAGAGCGAGCCGTTCGGAAAAGATGTGGTGACTTGCATTGATATGTCGCGCGGAGGATTGGGATTCCGGACGAAGAATGCGTACGCGATTTCGACGGAGGTGACGGTTGCGGTGCCGTTTTCGCAGGAATCGCCGAACGCGCCGGCGATTTATGTGCCGGCGCGCGTGGTGAATATTGCGGAATTGCCGGAATTGAAAATGTTCCGGTGCGGGGTGGCGTTTTTGCCCATAGCGGGGACGCGGCCGCGCAGCTGAAGAAAATCAGTTGGCCTGCGTGGAGGCTTTTTTAGCTTCGGCGGAATCGTAACTTTCTCCATAGATGGCAGGGCATTTGCCGCCCATGGCGCGCAAATAGGTGGAGAGCTGTCCGCGGTGATGGACAGTGTGCTTGATGCTGAAATCGAGATAGGCAACGGCGGGTAACTGGAACATGCCGCGGAAGTCCATGATCTTGGCGGCTTGCTCGGGTGTGAGGCGGGTGAGGTTGTCGAAATTTTTGGCGAAGGAGTCGGCGTACCACTTGAGGATGTTTGCGGTGGTGATGCCGCCTTCGGGGCGGGAGATGGCGTTGAAGTCGAAGACACCGGCGACGATGCCGCCGTAGAAGCGGTGCTCGGCAGCGGCGATGTGCCAGGCGATTTCGGCGGCGCTTCGGGCTTGCGGGTCGGGGCGATAGTCGGCGTTGGAGGAAGGGATGGCGGCGATGAGGCCGCTCGTGGTGCGGTACTCATTTTTCATGGACGGCAACTGGTATTGCAGGAGAAATGCCGCTTGCTCGGGAGTCATAGGGATCATTTGGGGTTCACCTCGATGGGAGTATAGAACATGTTGCTGGTCAATGGTGAATGCGCGGCGGGGAGAAGTCGGTACAAACAATAATTATTTTTTCTACACAGCGGATTTTTTTGATATGCCATGCATCTTTTTGGTGCATGATTCCATCAAACATTTGCGAGGAGTGTAAGTTTTTGTAAGGATTTCGAAAGTGGTTTTGGAAAACTGTACGGAGCGGCGGGGAATTTATGATTAACCGTACGATCCGGAGGAAAAACGAACTGCACTATTTTAGTGCAGATTGAAAAGCAAGGACTTGCGAAGCGCGGAGAGTTTGGCAGGGATCTTGCAACTAGTTAGAACGTTGGCTCACCTTGGTGGCGGGGTCAGGCCTATTTCCACCATGCAGTTTTCAGTAAACGAAATCTAAAAGAGGTGTAACTTGAATTTTTTCAAGCGGTGGATGGGTGTGTCTGCGGCCGTCTTGTGGGTTAGCGCGTTGCTTGTTGGGAATTCCCAGCCGGCGGCGGCGCAAAACGCGACGACGGGAGAAATAGTTGGAACGGTCACTGACCCGGCCGGAGCAATCGTTCCCGGAGCCAAGATTCACCTGAGGAGCCTTGCGCGGAACGAGACGCGAGAATCGGAAACGAGCGGGGCGGGAGTGTATCGCTTTTCGCTGCTTTCACCCGGCAATTATGAATTGAAAATCGAAACGAAGGGCTTTGAGAGCCAGGTGCGGACGGTGGAAGTTTCGCTGGGCGCGACGAGAACCGTGGACTTGCAACTTACGATGGGAGCGACGTCGGAGGTAGTGACGGTGACGGAGCAAGCGCCGTTGCTGCAGGCGTCCGACGCGAGCGTGTCAACGACGATTTCGGAAACCACGGTGCAGAATGTGCCGAATCCAGGGAACGACATCACGTACTCGGCGTTGCTTACGCCAGGGACGACGGAGAACACAGCCGGCGGTTCTGGGAATTTTTCCGCCAACGGAGTATCGGCGACAAGCAACCTTTTCACTGTCAACGGAATGGACGACAACGATCCGTACCTGAACGTAAACAACTCCGGGGCGACAAACCTGACGCTGGGGCAAAACGAAGTGCAGGAAGTGAGCGTGGTGACAAACGGGTATGGAGGGCAGTTTAGCGGGCTGGCGGGATCCAATGTGAACATTACAACGCGGAGCGGAACGAATGATTTTCATGGCGACTTGAAGTATTTCTGGAACGGCCGGACGCTCAACGCGAATACGACGTTCAACAATTCCAGCGGCACACCGCGCTCGTTCGTAAATGCAAACCAATATGGCGGAGATTTCGGCGGGCCGATCATCAAGAACAAGCTGTTCGGGTATTTCAACACGGAAGGCTTGTACCTGGTGATTCCGACCTCGGTGAAGACAGTGGTGCCGACCGTGCGGTTTGAAAATGACGTGATCGCCAGCCTGCAGCAGCAGGGACTGACGAATTCCGTGGCGTTTTACCGGAACATGTTCAACCTGTACAACAATGCGCCGGGGATTAACAGAGCGCAGCCCGGAGGCGGGCCGACGGATCCTACAGGTTGCCAGACATCCGCGAATGGACCGCTGCTGTTTCCAAATGTCGATCCGGCATTCGGAAACGGGTCGACCTCACCCTGCGCGCAATTTTTCAACTCGAACGTGAGCGCGAAGACGCACGAGCAACTGTATTCGTTCCGTATCGACTACAACATCGGGGCGAAGGACACGATCTACGGGCGCTACCAGCAGGACAAGGGAGTGCAAGCGACGTTCATCGATCCGATCAACCCCGCCTTTAATGACATCAGCAACCAGCCGGAGTATCAGGGCCAGATCAACGAGACGCACTTCTTCAGCGGAACAGCGGTGAACCAGGTGGTGGTTTCGGGGCAGTGGTATTCGGCGCCGTTTTCGCAGCCGAATCCGCAAGCGGCGTTTCAGGCATTTCCGACGACCCTCACGTTCAGCAACGGCCTGTTTTCAAACCTTGGTGGACTCGACTTTTTGTTTCCGCAAGGCCGCAATGTGACGCAAGCGCAACTCTCGGACGATTTCTCGAAGAGCTTCAGCCGGCACACGATCAAAGTGGGGCTGAAGTTCAGAAGAAATGATGTGACGGACTCGAGCTTTGGACAGTTTGCCAACGGGCTTGTGACCAACGGTTCAACCGCTGATTTCATCGCGGGAGGAATCGGAACCGGGCCGGGAGACCCCGGAGCCACACTGCAGCAACAATTTGCGCGGAGCAGCGAGCAGCGTTTCACGTTCTGGCAACTGGGCGGCTACATAGAGGATGACTACAAAATCCGCTCAAATCTGACGCTGACGTTCGCGTTGCGCATCGATCACGACTCAAATCCGTCGTGCAAAAGCAACTGCTTCTCGAACCTGGTCGAACCCTTCACGAATCTGACGAACGACCCGAATCTGGGAGGAGCGAACGCCGCCAATATCCCCTACAACCAAATCATCAAGTCGGGGCTTTCCACGGCATTCAAAGGCTACACGGGGGCGGAATGGGCGCCGAGGTTTGGCTTTGCCTGGCAGCCCGGAAAATTTGGGCGGCGCCTGGTGTTGCGCGGGGGATTCGGAATCTTCTACGACGGCTTCCCCGGGCAACTGGTGGACAACCTAGCGGGCAATGCTCCGAACGTAAGCACCTACAACGTACAAGGGGGATTGCTTTCGCAAAACGAAACCAGCGGGCCGGGAAGCCTGTTCACGATCGCCGCGAATTCGAACGCCGCGTTTGTGAACGGCTTCCCGAAAGGAATCACGCTTGCGCAACTGCGAGCAAGCGGCACGCAGTTTTCCTCTCCCTCTTTCAGCTACACGCCAAACTACAATCCGCTTCCCTACTACGAAAAATGGAGCCTGGAAATCGAGAAGCAGATTGGCGCCAACACAGCACTCACCCTGGGCTACGTGGGAAATCACGGGCTTCATGAGACGGCGCAGTTCAACAGCGTGAATGCGTTCGCGCCGTTGACAGCTTTTCCAGGCGGGTTTGCAGGGCTGCCGGCGACGGCACCCGACCCGCGATTCAATAAGGTGACCGGGTTGTACGACAACGGCATCTCCGACTACAACGGGGTGACGGTGTCGTTGGTACACCGCTATTCTTCCGGCCAGTTCAGCATCAATTACACCTACAGCCACGCGTTGGACGAAATATCCAACGGAGGGTTCTCGACGTTTGCCTCGACAGGCTTCGGGGCGACGAACAACTCGATCCAGTTTCCGCAATTTCCGTTCAACCTGAGAGCCAACTACGGGAATGCCGACTATGACGTACGGCACCAGCTCAACGCAAATTACGTTTGGGAAGTGCCATTGAAGAAGCTGACGTTTGGCCACGGGCCGGACAGCGTGCTGAAGGGCTGGCAGGTTTCCGGGACGGCATTCGTGCGCTCCGGGTTGCCGTTCACAGCCGTGGATCTGTCCACGAGTTCCGCGCTCAACGGATTTGGTTTCGGCGGCACCGTGTTTGCGACGCCGCTGAGGCCAAATACAAACCAAAAGTGCACGGGCATAACTTCGGCCGGGCCCACCTGCATCGGGGCGGGGCTTTATACGACGTCGGGGACAGGGTTCGGAACGCTGGGGAGAAACACGTTGCGCGGGCCGGACTACTTCAATGCCGACTTTTCCGTCATGAAATACATCCGCGTACCAAAGTGGGAGAGAGCGAAGTTCGGGATCGGAGCACAGTTTTACAATGTGTTCAATCATCCGAACTACGACGTTCCCATTGCCAACGTAGCCAACACGGGGAGCTTCGGACAGATCATTCGCACGGTTTCTGGGCCGACGTCACCGTTTGGTTCGGTGCTGGGAGCGGATGCTTCACCGCGGTTGATTCAATTGAAGGCGCAGTTCACGTTCTAAGGCCGGAAAAAAGGAAAGAAGAGGGGCGGCTTTTTCGGGCCGCCCTTTTTTTTGTTTGGGGTAGAGGAGGTGGGTGGAGTCGCAAAGATTGCGAAGTTGGGTCGCGAGTTGAGTCCGTAATAGCGGGAGCTTCGCTCCCGCACTCAAAAACGGAGTCGCAGGTAGCCGGTCGGAATCTCAGGGTTGAGACGGACGGGCCGAGAAAGCGGACAGAGAGCGAGCGGGCGTCCTGGCGGAAGTGTAGAGGAGACTTGCGGATGGTTGTAATAGGCGCTTTTTCTTAGGGATAGGAGTAGTTAGGTTCTGGGGTGCGTAGCGAAATTAGAGTGAGGCTTGGAGGTTGGCTTGCACATTTTCACAGCATCTTGAGGTATGCCGGGGGACGGGCCGGCCTGTCCGGCAAAGTTGGGAAGGTCGGAAGACAATGAAGAACAATTCGAAGAAGATACGGGGGATGCTTGCGGGTGTGGCGTTGGTGGCGGCGAGCGCTGGATTCAGCGTGGCGCAGGAGGTTAGCGGCTTCAATCGCAGAGCGTTGAAGATGGTGGCGGTGCCATATCCCTCCATATTGAAGACCAAAGGAATCGGCGGGACGGTGAAACTGCGAGTGCTGGTCAACGCGAATGGAACCGTGAAGGACGTGCAAGTGATGGGAGGCAATCCAATCCTTTCGGACTGCTCGGTGAAGGCGGTGAAGCAGTGGGTGTTTGCGGCGTCGGAGAAGGATGAGAGCATCGAGATATCGGTGGCGTTTGATCCGAGTTTGAAATAGAAATGCGCGTATCGGTGCGCAGACGCGTGGGCGGAAGAGCAGAGAAAGAATTAACGCAGAGATCGCTGAGGCGCAGAGTACGCAGAGAAGAAACAGCAGATCCCTCACCCGCAAACGGCGCGGGTTCGGGATGGCATGCCAGGAAAGTTATCGGCGAAGTTGAAGAGCGGCCCGTCCGCTAGAAGCGGACGGGCCTTACAAAATTCCAAGCGAAAAATTAATTCTAGAAGAGGTTCCAGAGGAACTGGTTATAGACCTCGTGGTGGAACTGGACCTCGGGAGCTTTTACGACGTTGCCAAGGGAACGCGGGCAACGGTCAGCGGCGGTGCGTTTCAGGTCGGCATACCGGCCTTTGACATCGGCGCCGAGGAGTTTGGTGGTCCAATCGGCCTTCTCGAAGTTTTCGAGCGCGGTATAAATGTTGTCCGGGAGAAAGCGCTGGGCTTCGCGAAGATTCTTAATTTTGGCGGTGTCGCCTTCAAGGCCGGACTTAAAGATTGAGTACAAGACCAGGTAAGGATTGGCGTCTGGAGCGACAGCACGTACCTCGGTGCGCATGCTGCGCTCGTTGCCGATGGGAATCCGCACCATGGCGCCGCGATTGACCGGTGAGGCGTTGAGTTGATTGGGGGCTTCGAAGTGCGGGTCGAGGCGGCGATAGGCGTTAACACTGGAGTTGAGCAGCAGGCAGATGTCGTTGCCGTGGGTCAGAATTCGGTCAACGAAGGACCAGCCAAATTTGCTTAGTTTTTCCTCGCCCTTGGGATCCCAGAAGAGATTCTTGCCGTTCTCACTAACGGAGACGTTGGTGTGCATGCCGCTGCCGTTGACGCCGACGACAGGCTTCGGCAGAAAGCTGGCGGTGAAGCCCATCTTGTTGGCAACCTGGCGGCAGATCAGTTTGTAGAGCTGGATCTGGTCGGCGGCGTTGACGACTTCGGAATAGCTGTAATTGATTTCGAATTGAGAGGGCGCGACTTCCGGGTGATCCTTTTCATTTTGAAAGCCCATGGCGCGCTGGACTTCGGCGGTGGTGTCAATGAAGGTGCGCAGGGGATCGCCGGGAAGCGAGTGGTAGTAGCCGCCGGTGTTGACGTATTCGAATTTGCCGGTTTCGTGATAGCGGCGCTCGGCATCGGGGCCGTTGAAGAGAAAGCCTTCGATTTCGTTGGCGGCGTTTAGCGTGTAGCCTTCCTTTTTGTGGAGCGTTTCGGCATAGCCCTTGAGGACGCCGCGAATGTCGGCGGAATAGGGCGAGCCGTCCTTGTCGATCACTTCCCCGAAGACGAGAACCTTGCCGCTCCCGAAATAGTCGGCGGGAGCCCAGTAGAAAGAACCCCAATCGATGCCGAGGCGGAGGTCGCTTTCACGCTGGGCGGTGAAGCCGCGGATGGAAGAGCCGTCGAAGGTGAGGTTGTCCCAGGACTTGAGGAGGAATTTCTTGTCGTAATCGAGCATGTGCAGGCGGCCTTCGAGGTCGCTGAAGAGGACGGTGACGGCCTTGATGCGCTTTTCGTCGGTGAGGTATTTGAGGCGGTCTTCCTGAATCTTGTGAACGGGGGTGCGATTTTGGCGCTGCTCTTTAGCTTTTAGATTGAGGGCTTCGAGTTCTTCGTAGGTGAGAGCCAGAAAATTACGCAGTTCAGTGGACATGAATCTCCTTGATTGGGAGCGCTAAACGCCAGATTGGCATTTTGGGAGTGGACATCACTAACAATGTAAAGGTAGCGCGAGGGGAAATGAAGCGTCAAATGGAAAAAGGAATTTCCGCTAGAGGAAAAATGAATGGGGAGGATAAGAAAAGTGAATAGGTGGGGAGCGGGGAGGAAACAACCGGAAAACCGGAAAACATGGGGTGGAGAGGCACTCTTCGAATCGCGGATGGGTTGATTTAGTCGCCGCGGTCCCTCCACTCCAGCCCGACAAAAACAGTCGGGCCTCCGGTCGGGAAAGGCGGGCTGCGGTGGCGTGGTTCTGAATGGGACACGGGTGTGGAGATGATGCAGGAATGAAACTCGAGGTGGAGGGTAAGGCCAGCGTTTGCAATGGCGTTTGGGTGAAATGCATTGGCAAGCGTCCTGCACTAAATCGCGAGTAAGAACGTTGCAGGCTCTGAGGAGCGGTGGGCAACAACGGATTGCTCTGAAGAGTTTGGATCGACCCGCAAAAGAAAGCACCTCATACCAGCCCGCCAGAAACCTCACGGGCGCCGCGAGTTCACCCAGAGCAACTTGCGGCGCTCTTTCCTCTCTTCGATGAGCCAGCGCGATATTTTAGGACGGGCAGAAATGCCCCAGCGGCTTGCTTCCGGTGCGTGACAGGGATAACAGATAGCAGCGATCAGATACCAGGAAGCTAGTTGAGACGCCCGCCGGGTTAGTGGCGGGCGTTTGTCGTTTTCGGAGCGCGTTGTGGATGGGTTAGCGGGAGGCGGTGGCGCCGGTGGGGGAATCGTTGGAGTTGGCGGCAGAGATTAGGGGTACGGCTAGGTTGCTGTCGAGGCGGGTCAGGAGGCCGGTTTGGGCGGGGAGTTCAACTTCCCTGCCCTTGCGGGCGACGACGTAAACGGCGCCGGCGGCGAAACCGATGCCGATGCCGCGCGCGACGTTGCTGAAGAGGACGCCCATCAATGTGCCGCCACCTCCGCCGATGGCCATGGCGTAGGCGTCACCTTTGTAATCATGCTTTTGCTGGACGACTTCACCTTCGGTGATTTTCACGTCCTTGCGAGGCTTGCTGTAGGAGTCGATTCGCGGGCGGCCGATGGCGATGAGGCTCATCTGGATGGGGATAAGGCGGCTGTCGATCTCAACGCTTTTGAAGGCAAGGTTCATGTACGCCTGGCCGCGGAACAGAGAGAAATTCTTAGGTCGCTGGATGGTGCCCACTACGCCGTGGACGCGGGTGCCGGCGGGGAGAATGATGCGGCTGTCGAGAGCGACGGGTTGAGCGAGAACGGCGATGAAAGGATCGCCTTCGCGGCTGACGGAGCTGCTGATCGGAGTGAGGAGCGTGAGATGGATCTCCGTGCCCGGGATGAGCTGGCGAGGTTCGGCGTACGTGGTTGTGGGAAGAACGGCAGAAACGGCTAGCGCAAAAACTAAGATTACAGAGAGTACGGCTTTCATGAAAATCCTCCTGCTGCACATGCGTGCAGGTGTGGTGTCCCCGTGACGTGGGGAGCGGCCCGGTGTAAGGCGGGCTGGCGCTGGCGCGCGGACCTGGCTTTCGCTGCGAACGGAAGCGAGGTGGTTGGGGAGGAACTCCAACCTGTAGGAAGGGTATGGCAGGGGCGACGGGGGACGCAATAGAAAAGGAAGGGCTTTGGCGGAGGAGTTACTGGATAGTGGTTAAGAGTACCCCGCTGGAAGTTTGGTATCTGATGTGAAATATTACGCCTATGTCTGAAGACTGGAATTTCTACTTTTGCAAAGTGAACAGCGTGGTGGCGTCCGTTTTCCTTGATTTGGGCTTACGGAACCTCATCCCTGATCAGGGCAAACCAAATCTACTCTGGGTGTGGGTCTACCTGAAGTGGCCGCGCGAAGATGGACTGTCGGCTTCTACAGAATTTGACTCGTTGAAGGCAATCGAGGAAAAGCTAACAGAGACCATGATGGAGAGATACGATGCTGTCTTAAGTGGGAGGATTACCACCGATGGCCGGAGAGAGTTCTACTACTATGCGCCACGCTCAGAGCGATTAGAGGTTGTGATTAAAGATGCCATGAGCCAGTTCCGTGAGTATGAGTTCGACTGTGGGTCTAAGGCGGACCCAGAGTGGAGACAATATTTAGACGTTTTGTATCCGTCGGATGAGGACCGCCAACGCATTGAAAATCGCAAGCTCCTCGAAGTGCTTGAGCAAAAAAGCGACACATTAAAAACACCTCGGGATGTTTGGCATTGGATTTACTTCCGGACAGAGGCTGACCGGAAGGAGTTCAGCGGCATGGTCTCGCCGCTAGAGTATCGGGTTCAATCTCAACCCCAAAGTGACCGCAGTCATTTTCCATTTGGACTCTGCATCGTAAGATTTCAATCCATCAATCCCACAGAACTGGATAGTGCTGTTATTGAACTCCTTCGCCTTGCAAAGAAGCATCACGGTGACTACGACGGATGGGAAACACAGGTGATTTCTGAATGATGAGGGTTCCACTCGAATGAGCCGATTGACGCACTAATCGGAAATTGACCGCGAGCATCGGCGAGGGAAAATCGAAAAGAGAGAGATGGTGTGTTAAGCTGAAAAAGCATTCGTGAGTTGAGCGAGTGTCGAATCGTGGAACTTCGGGCTTCGTGCAACGAGGTCCCGCGAACCCCGCCAGGCCCGGAAGGGAGCAACGGTACCGGGTAAGCCGAGTGTGCCGCGGAGACCCCGAAGTTCCTCG
>Ga0210399_10001244_pt1 | contig 19978 bp, 17 predicted proteins | sample IncBWC14MmetaG_FD_150865 | JGI IMG/M metagenome (GOLD analysis project Ga0210399, IMG submission 150865) | Forest soil microbial communities from Barre Woods Harvard Forest LTER site, Petersham, Massachusetts, United States - Inc-BW-C-14-M | ecosystem: Environmental > Terrestrial > Soil >... | reverse complement strand
GGAAAACAAGCTGTTTCAGAAGGTTCTGACCGGGACAAGATCGGCGGTCGAGGGCGGCGCGACGCTGTCCGCGGCCATGCGCCAGTTTCCCAAGGTCTTTGATGCGCTGTACGTGAACATGGTGGAAGCCGGCGAGACGGGCGGTATTCTCGATACCATTCTGCAGCGCCTGTCGCAGTACATCGAAAAGAACGTCAAGCTGCAGCGTGCCGTGAAATCCGCATTGGTTTACCCGGTGGGCGTTTTGACCGTCGCCGGTGGCGTCATCTTCTTGTTGCTCTGGAAAGTGGTGCCAATCTTCGCCACGTTGTTCGCCGGCTTGGGGGTCGAGCTGCCTCTGCCGACAAGAATCGTCATTGGCCTGAGCAACTTCGTCGCGAGTTATTTCGGATTGGCTCTCGTTGTCGGACTTATTGCCACGATTATAGGCATCAAGATTTGGTATGGAACCCCACAGGGGCGCTACATTATAGACGCGACACTTCTGAAAGCCCCGGTAATCGGCTTGTTGTTACGGAAGATTGCCGTAGCGCGCTTCACCAGGACGCTCGGCACGCTCATCTCCAGCGGCGTGCCCATTTTGGAAGGCCTGGACATTACCGCAAAGACCGCGGGAAATGCCGTCGTGGAGCGCGCTTTGATGAAGGTCCGCAAGGCGCTCGAAGAAGGCAAGTCGCTTACCGAGCCCCTGCGCGAAACCGAGGTTTTCCCGGGCATGGTTACGCAGATGATCGGCGTCGGCGAACAGACTGGCGCGATGGATGCCATGCTGCAGAAGATCGCGGACTTTTACGAGGACGAGGTCGACGCGGCCGTCAAAGACTTGCTGACCGCCCTGGAGCCGGTCATGATCGTATTCTTGGGCGTCGTGGTCGGCGGCGTGGTCATTTCCATGTACTTGCCGCTGTTCTCGCTCATCGGCCAGTTGAGCTCAGCGCACTAAATTTGCGGTGATCGGCAAACCGCGTCTCATCTGTTTGTGAAGGCCGGAGGGGCTTGCCGGCCTTCACGCATTAAGCAACGAATTAGGCGGGGCGGCAGGCCGCAATCATAAGCGCTGCAATGAACATGGAACAAGGGCACACGACACGGGAATGGCTGGATTGGCTCACGCGCGTGCGTCTGCTGATGATTGCCTTGATCCTCAGCATTGGCGTGGGGTGGCCCTCGTATCTGCCTCTGGCGGGTTCTAGCCGTTACTTCCTTCCTTTGTTGATCTTCTGGATCACCCTGGGGACTCTGCACATCATCTTGGTGCGTTGGCTTCCCAAGGCGAGGTGGCACGGTCCAGCTCAGGTAGTCAGTGACGTCGTGATGATCTCCGCGCTGGTGTACGCCACCGGCTTGCAGGAAAGCTATTTCATTTCGCTCTACCTGTTGGTCATCATCGTGGCCAGTATCCTGTTTTCCCGCTACGTCGCGTTCGCCACCGCCGCGGTTTGCGTGGCGCTGCTCGGCGCACTGACGTTGCTTTCCTACGAAGGCAAGATTGCCCGGACCTACGCGGGAAGCCCCACCGCGGAAGTGCTGCGGCTATGGTTCCTTAGCAACCTTCTCGGCTTTCTGGCGGTCGCCTATCTGGCGGGGTTGCTTGCGCAATCGCTTCGCAGCAAAGGCCGAGAGCTCGAGGAAAAGAGCGAAGAGCTGCTCGACCTGCAAGATTTCACCGAAGACATCATTCACTCCATGCGCGGCGGCTTGATCACTACGGACACTGAGGGCCGCATCGTGCTGCTCAACCGCACCGGCGAGGAGATTTTGGGCCATCGCTTTGCGGACATTCGTGGGCGCAAAATCGCCGAGATCAGCGAGGAGTTCTGGACCAGCGGTTCTCCTGGCGCGAGTGAGCGTCTTTCGCTGCGCCGCGAGATGGAGTTCCGCACCCCGGACGGCCAGGAGCGCTATCTCGGCGTCAGCGTGTCTCCTCTTCGCTCGCGCGACGCCCAGCGCAGCGGCTTCGTTTTCAACTTTCAAGACCTCACGGACTTCCGCAGGCTCGAGCAGGAAGTCGCCACTAAGGATCGCATGGCGGCGCTCGGGCGCCTTTCCGCCGCGATTGCGCACGAAATCCGCCAGCCGCTAACCGCCATGGCCGGAGCGGTGGGAGAGTTGGCGCGCATGGCCCCTCTCGAAGAGGATGAAAAGCAACTCGTCAGCATCGTGAACCGCGAGTCGGAACGCCTGAATCGCATCATCACGGAATTCCTGAACTATTCGCGGGAAAACACCTACGAATTTCAAGACTCCGACGTGGCCACGCTGTTAAATGAAACCCTCATGCTGGTCGAGAAAAAGCCGGAGGTCGGCTCCAAGTATCAAATCGTGCGTTCGTTCAACGGTCACGAGCTGCGTGCCCGCGTGGATTCCAGCAAGCTCAAGCAGGTGTTCTGGAATCTTTGCGACAACGCGCTGCGCGCCATGCCGGAGGGCGGCACTTTGACCGTGGGACTGGAGGAGCGCCCCTTTTGGTTGCGCATCGCATTTCGAGATACGGGCGTCGGCTTGGACCTCAAGCAGCGCGCCAAGATTTTTGAGCCGCTGCAATCGAATTTCGAAGGTGGGACGGGTTTAGGGCTTTCCATCGTGTATCAAATCGTGCAAGCGCACAGTGGGCGCATTAGCGTTGTTTCTGAGAAGGACCGCGGTGCCGAGTTTATTATCGAGCTGCCGAGAATGGCCTAATGATCATGCAAGCGACAAAAACAGCCGCTAAGGGACCCAGTAAGCACCCCGTACATATCCTGGTCGTGGACGATGAGCGCTCCATCTGCGAGTTGCTGGAGATCACGTTCCGCAAGGAAGGCCATCGCGTGGAGGTGGCGCACGACGTCCCCGCCGCCAAGCGCAAGCTGGAATCGCAAATTTTCGACATCGTAATTTCCGACGTGCGTATGCCCGGCGAGAGCGGGGTGGATCTTCTCAAGCTGACCAAGGAGATCGCTCCCCAGTGCTTTTTCTTGCTGATTACCGGCGTTCCAACCGTGGAAACGGCGATTGCCGCCATCAATTCCGGCGCGGATCGTTATGTCATTAAAGACCACGAATTGGTCGACCAGTTGCGCCGCGCCGTTCGCGAGGTTTCGGAGAGCTTGAAGTGGAAGAAGGAAGCCGGCTATCTCCGCCGCGAGCTTCGCCGCCTGACCGGTCTCGACAATATCATCGGGCAAGCCCCGAAAATGCGCGAAATCTTCGACATGATTCAGACCGTCGCGCCGCAAACCAGCCGCGTTCTCATCACCGGCGAAAGCGGCACGGGTAAGGAGCTGGTCGCCAGGGCCATTCACGAGAATAGTCAGCGCGCGCAAGCCCCTTTCATAACCATCAATTGCGGCGCCTTTCCCGAAACGCTGCTGGAGTCGGAGTTATTTGGCTATATGAAGGGTGCCTTCACCGGCGCAGCCGAAAATCGCCAGGGCCTTTTCCAGGCCGCTCACGGCGGGACGCTGTTCATGGACGAAATCGGGAATATGAGCCTGACCATGCAGGTCAAGCTGTACCGCGTGCTGCAGGAAGGCAAGGTCCGGCCCGTCGGGAGCAACGAAGAAAGCGACGTCGACGTCAGAATCATCGCCGCCACCAACAAGAATTTCGAGCAGGAGATTGCCGAGGGCCGCTTTCGCGAGGATCTCTATTACCGGCTTAGCGTGATCCCCATTCAGTTGCCGCCTTTGCGCGAACGCCGCGAAGATATTCCTCTGCTCGCCAGGCATTTTCTCGAGACCTTTCGCAAGTCCATGGCAAAGCCAATCAACGGAATCTCACCCGAGGCCATGCGGCAACTCGAGTCCTATGATTGGCCCGGCAACGTCCGCGAACTGGAAAACACCATGGAACGCGCTGTGGCGCTCGAGAGTGGCTCCGAAATCTCGCTCCCCGTATTGCCGGACCGCATTGCCGGATATTCCAGCCTTGGTGCCGCAGCCGCCGGTGGTCGCCTGACCATACCCGCCGAGGGCGTGGATTTCGAGAAGGAAATGGCCGACGCCGAAAGACGCTATTTGCAAGCGGCCTTGGAGAAGGCCGACGGGGTTCGCACGCGAGCCGCGGAAATCCTGAAAATCACCTACCGCTCCTTCCGGCACTACGCCAAGAAACACAACATTTGACGGCGGAATTTGAGGTTGTGACTAAAAGTGTTGGGCGCTAATAGACGAAAATTGTCGACCCGAACCGTCTCTAAAAGCACCTCGGTGGAAAGAGAGGTCCCTTCAAATAGTTCCAGTACCTTCTAAGTGGTGTTGTATCAATCAAATACGAGTTTTCGAGGCAGCGATTCTAGCTCAATTCTGGTTTGGTACTAGGCCTGCAAGTATAGCCGCAGTGCTCTGGCAGCACACATTCTCAAGGAGAGATGCAATTCATATGCGTAACAAACAAAAGGGCTTCTCACTCATCGAGTTGCTGATCGTCGTGGCGATCATTTTGATTATCGCGGCTATCGCAATTCCTAACCTGATTCGCTCTAAAATGGCGGCCAATGAAGCTTCCGCGGTGGCTTCGATTCGCACCATTAACACGTCGGAAGTCGTTTATTCCAGCACTTACAACGTAGCGAACGTTTTCTCCGCGGACTTAAATTCCCTGGGAGATGGTGGCACCGTCGCCAACTGCGCTCCTGGCAAGACTCCGGTGTCGACGTCAGCATGCCTGATCGACGCAGCTATCGAAAAAGCTACTACGGTAGCTACCGCTAAATCGGGCTATGTGCTCACGTATGCCACCCCGGCTGCGGGATCCTATACGATCAACGCGGATCCAGCGACGGTCAATTCGACGGGCGTACGCGGATTCTACTCGGATCAGACGGTCGTGATTCGCTTCGTCAATCCAGGTCCCGGCGCTACCGCGACCAGCGCCCCGCTATAGACCGGTACATAGTGCGCGTCGGTTCTACCGACCGCCAGTTGGACCACAACACAGAAGAGCACGGAACTTCGGTTCCGTGCTCTTTTCTTTGAGGCGCGCATGTCGGTTCAGGCCTGAACCAGTCGTATCTTGGCGGTTAAGCATTGAAGGAAATGGTGATCCGGGGGGGGGCAACTGACCTCAAAATCAACGGAAGCGCGGGTCCAACCACGCCAGAAACGCGGCCTTTGACGCCTCTCCAGCGGTGACTATAAGTGGTGTAATGGCGTGACGCAAACTGTCGACATCAAGTGTCCACGACCTGACCGGCAATTCCTTTTCCAAGCTCCAGTACCATGTAACCTCCTTGTTGTTAATGATATGCAGGAGTTCTGGCGCGAAATTCTAAGAGAATCTTGACTTGGTACTAGGCCTGCAGGTATAGGCGGCGTGCTCTGGCAACAGACAATCTCAAGGAGAGATGCAAAATACATATGCGTAACAAACAAAAGGGTTTCTCACTTATCGAGTTGCTGATCGTCGTCGCGATCATTTTGATTATCGCGGCCATCGCAATTCCCAACCTGATCCGCTCCAAAATGGCGGCTAATGAAGCTTCCGCAGTGGCCACAATCCGTACCATCAACACTTCGGAAGTGGTTTATTCCAGCACCTACAATGCTCCGAACGTTTTCGCCACGGCTTTGAACCAGTTGGGTGATGGTGGTACCGTCGCTAACTGCGCACCTGGCAAGACTCCCTTGGCGACATCAGCTTGCCTGATTGACGCGGCCGTGGAGAATGCTACTACTGTTCCCCTCGCCAAGTCCGGCTATGTGCTCACCTATGCCTCCCCAGCTGCGGGATCCTATACGATCAACGCGGACCCTGCGACGGTGAATTCGACCGGCGTCCGCGGCTTCTACTCGGACCAGACGGTCGTGATTCGCTTCGTCAATCCAGGCCCCGGCGCTTCCGCGACCAGCGCCCCGCTATAAACGGCGGCTAGTACCGCAACGTTAGAGAGCACGGGACTCGGTTCCGTGCTCTTTCTTTCTGTCGGGGCTTGTGCCTACTCACGATGTGGAAACCCTAACCAAGTTCGCCGACCGGCCAGCCGCGGCCCGTTAATGCGCTTTCGGGCAGGCAATTAACGTCACAATTAGCAGAACCGCGGTCCACAAAGAAACTGGCAGCGGATGTCCAAGGACTGGTAAGATGCGTGATGTCAGGAGGATGCAGGATTTCTGTGAGTCGCGGCCAGGTGATGGCGTGCGACCTGCTCACATACACTCAAGGAGAAACATCTACTAATGCGCAACAAACAAAAAGGCTTCTCGCTTATCGAGTTGCTGATCGTCGTGGCGATCATTTTGATCATCGCGGCCATCGCAATTCCTAACCTCATTCGTTCCAAAATGGCAGCTAATGAAGCTTCCGCGGTGGCTACGATCCGCACCATCAACACCTCGGAAGTGGTTTATTCCAGCACCTACAACGTGGCGAACGTTTTCTCTGCGGACTTGCCGTCGCTGGGCGATGGTGGCACCCCCGCCAACTGCGCTCCTGGCAAGACTCCGGTGTCGACGTCCGCTTGCTTGATTGACGGGGCCATAGAGGCTGCTACTACCGTAGCTACCGCCAAATCGGGCTATTACCTTACTTATGCTAGCCCGGCTGCGGGATCCTATACGATCAACGCGGATCCTGCGACGGTGAATTCGACCGGCGTCCGCGGCTTCTACTCGGATCAGACGGTCGTGATTCGCTTTGTCAATCCAGGCCCTGGCGCTACCGCGACAAGCGCCCCGCTATAAACAGCGGCTCGTGCGCGTCGGTTCCACCGACCGCCAGTTGTACCGCCACAAACAGGAGAGCACGGAACCTTGGTTCCGTGCTCTTTTCTTTTATGCTCATCGTGGTTCGCGAGAAACCCTAATGGCGCCCGACGAGCTGTTGACCGTTAATGTCAGTCTGGGCTAGGCAATTAACGTCAAAAATCGTCCACACCATGTTCCCCGAAGCGACGGAATCTGGGGACCTGACAGCTCGTAAGTGTCCTATTGTCAGTATGATACGCAATTTCCAGGAGTCGAATCGGTGTTTTGGCCTCAATGATGCAATTATTTGCTCGTGCTATCCGCACCTACCCAATCGAAGGAGAAACAGCTACACATGCGCAACAAACAAAAGGGCTTTTCGCTTATCGAATTGCTGATCGTCGTGGCGATCATTTTGATCATCGCGGCCATCGCGATTCCCAACCTGATTCGCTCGAAAATGGCGGCCAATGAAAGTTCCGCGGTGGCCTCGATCCGTACCATCAACACTTCGGAAGTGGTTTATTCCAGCACCTACAACGTGGCCAACGTTTTCTCTGCGGACTTGCCGTCGCTGGGCGATGGTGGCACCCCCGCTAACTGCGCTCCTGGCAAGACTCCCGTCTCGACGTCAGCATGCCTGATCGACGCAGCCATCGAAAATGCTACTACCGTGGCTACCGCCAAGTCCGGCTATGTGCTGACGTATGCCACCCCGGCCGCGGGATCCTATACGATCAACGCGGATCCGGCGACGGTGAATTCGACGGGCGTACGCGGCTTCTACTCGGATCAGACGGTCGTGATTCGCTTTGTGAATCCGGGCCCCGGCGCTACCGCGACAAGCGCCCCGCTGTAATCGGTACATAGTGCGCGTCGGTTCCACCGACCGCCAGTTGGAAGCAACATAGGAGAGCACGGGACTTCGGTTCCGTGCGCTCCTTTTTCATTTTGGCCCGGACAGTAACCTGCAACATCCGAGTGATCACCGGCAACCGACTAAACCTGATTTCCTGTTTCCTTGGAAACAACAGGCCCGCACTTGTAAACTAAGCGGCTATGGCTCAGTTGATTTGCCTTCTCCTCATGTTCTTGGCCCCTAGTAGCGGGAAAGATGCAGGCAAGATTGTCATTCGCATGGAGGCCCGATACCGCAGCGCGAAAACCCTCCAGGCAACATTTCTCGAACGCTACATCGAGAATGGCAGCGTAGTGCGCACCGAGGCGGGAACAGCCTACTTCCGGCGGCCGGGGAAAATGCGCTGGGAGTACGAGCGCCCGGAAAAGGATTTGTTCCTGGTGGACGGAAAGACCGCCTGGTTTTACGTTCCCGCGGATCACACCGTTACTCGCGTTCCGGCCAGACAAAGCGGCGATTTGCGCACTCCGCTGGCGCTCCTGGCTGGCCAGATGAAGGTGTCGCACATTTGTTCGCATGTGGAGTTTTCCGATGCGGAGAAGCCCCTGGTCGACACCGACGTGGTCTTGCGTTGCTTGGTGCGCGGCGAAAAGCAAAACGCCGCCAGCGTCGAGGAGCCGGAGAATACCCTGGCCGCGGGGGCCAATGACGCTGTCTTTTTCGAAGTCGCGCCCGCCAGCGGGGAACTGGCCCGGCTGATCGTGCGACAGGCCGGCGGCATCTCCGTGGAATTTCGCTTCGAAAATTGGCGCTTCGACCCCGCCGTTGCGGATTCGATGTTTCATTTCGAGCCGCCTCCCGGAGTGGCCATTGTCAATGGCGAATTAGCGGACGGCAAGACTTGAGAGAATCAGCCGCCGCCCCTCCCCGTGCTATTCACATAACGGCCAACCCCAGCAGGCTTCCCCGCATATCAGTCATATGAGGTAAACTGGGTACTTATGGGAGAGTTTGTTTGCCGTGTGGCAGACGCCAACGGCCGCGTATTTTCGCATGTTGAGGCTGCGAGTTCGGTGGCGGAGGCACGCCAGAAGCTCGCTGACCGCGGCCTATACGTGTATGCGGTCGATCAGCGCAATCGGCTTTTGTCCGGGATGTTCCGGCGCCGCGAGCGCTCCGTAGGCGGCAGCGAGTTCCTGATCCTCAATCAGCAGTTCAATACGCTGCTCAAGGCCGGACTGCCCATCTTGCGCGCCCTGGATCTGCTGGCCGACCGCGCCTCTTCTCCCAAGCTGCGTCCGGTGATTTCTCAGATTCGCGATCGCGTGCGCGAGGGCAAATCCCTTTCCGAAGCCATTACCGAAACCAGCGCCTTCTCCAAAGTCTATTCCACGGCGATTCTTGCGGGAGAAAAGAGCGGAAATCTTTCGGGGGTTCTGGAGTATTACATCGCGTATCAAAAGGTAAGCACCGGAGTGCGCAAGAAGATTCTGGCCACGCTCGTCTATCCGGCGCTCTTGCTGGTGATGGCCACGATCATCGTTTCTTACCTGGTTTCCGCGGTGATTCCCAAGTTTGCGCTGCTCTACAGGGATCTCAACGTTGCGCTACCCGCGCCCACGCGATTTCTGATCGCCGTGACGGTGGACTATCGCTATGTCCTTCTGGGCAGCGTCGCGTGCCTGATGCTATTCGCCGCCGGCGTCTTTTTTTGGTCGCGCAGCGAAGAGGGCGGCATGGCTTTTGACCGTTTGAAGTTTCGCGTGCCGATCGTCGGCAACACGCTGTTGAAGTTTCAGATGGCGCAGTTTTCACGCACCCTGGCTACGTTGTTGACCGGCGGAACGCCCCTGGTAGCCGGCTTGCAAACCGCTTGCGACGCCATTTCCAGCAGATTGGTGCGCGACGCAGTTTCGGAGGCTACACAAAGGGTTCGCGAAGGGGAATCTTTGCACCACGCCTTGGCGTCCAAGCAAGTGGTGCCGCTCCTGGCTTTGGACATGATTGAAGTCGGTGAGTCCAGCGGCGCCCTGGCCCCCATGCTCACCAGCGTCGCCGAATTTTACGAAGATGAAGTAGCTTTGCGGCTCAGCGCGCTGGTTTCCTTCATCGAGCCTGCTATTCTGGTATTCATGGGCGCGCTGGTGGCGTTTATTCTGATCTCTCTGTACTTGCCGATCTTCTCGTTCTCCATCTCCGGGTCGGGAAACTAAGGATTTCATGGCCACCACGGAACATTCCAACGTAATCGCGGGCGTCACCTCCGCGGCCGACGAGCAGCACGAGCGCGAGGTCGCCCGCAAGCTCGCCGAGCGTTACCGCTACGCGTTCATCGATTTGCGCGAGCAGCGCATCGATCCGGAGCTATTTCGCACCATCCCCGCGGACTTGATGTTCCGTTACAACTTCGTGCCGCTGGAGATTCACGGCAACGTCCTGTCCATCGCTGCCGCCGACCCCGGCCAGGTGCAGATGAGCGACGAGCTGCCGCTATTGCTGGGCAAGAAGCTGGCCATCAAAGTCGCCACCCCGCGCCAGATCGCCGATTTGCTCAAGCGCACCGAGCAATCCCAGCGCGTACTCGAGCAAGCTACCGAGGCGTTTACTCTTCAGGTGTCCAAGGAAGAGGAAGAAAGCGAAGAAACAATTTCCGGCGACCGCCTCACCCGCGACACCACCGTCAGTCCGGTCGTCCGCCTGGTGGAAACCATCATCTTCACGGCCCTTGAGCGCCGCGCCAGTGACATCCATATCGAAGCCCGCGACACCGAAGTCGCCGTGAAGTACCGCATCGATGGCGTCCTGCAGCACGCCATGCAGCCCATCGCCAAGGAATGGCATTCCACCGTGCTTTCGCGCATCAAGGTGCTCAGCGATTTGGACATCGCCGAGCGCCGCGTTCCTCAAGACGGCCGTTTCCGCGTGAAGTACAAGGGCCGCTTCATCGATTTGCGCGTGTCCATCATGCCCGCCAGCCACGGCGAAGACGCCGTGCTTCGCGTTTTGGACAAAGAAACGCTGTCGGAAAAATTTCAGAGCCTCAATCTCGACGTCGTGGGCTTTTCGCCGGAGGAAACGCGCCGCTTCCGCCGCTATATTCGCGAGCCCTACGGCATGGTGCTGGTCACCGGACCGACCGGCTCGGGCAAAACAACCACCCTGTACGCCGCGGTGAACGAGATCAAGAGCGACGAAGACAAGATCGTCACCATCGAAGATCCCGTCGAATACCAGCTTCGCGGCATCACCCAAATTCCCGTCAACGAAAAAAAGGGACTGACTTTCGCGCGCGGCTTGCGCTCCATCTTGCGCCACGACCCCGACAAGATCATGGTCGGCGAAATTCGCGACCAGGAAACCGCGCAGATCGCCATCCAATCCGCGCTCACCGGCCACCTGGTTTTCACCACCGTTCACGCCAACAACGTCACCGACGTCATTGGCCGCTTTATCAACATGGGCGTCGAGCCCTATAACTTTGTTTCCGCGCTGAACTGCATCATGGCCCAGCGCCTTGTCCGCGTGGTCTGCCACAACTGCAAAAGAACCAAGAAGGCCTCGCCGCAGGAATTGACGGAAGCCGGCCTCGATCCCAAGGTATGGTCCGCCATTGAGCTGGTCGAAGGCGCCGGATGCCTGGAATGCTCCGGCACCGGATTCCACGGCCGCACGGCCATCTGCGAGCTGCTGGACCTTACCGACCGCATTCGCGAAATGATTGTGGATCGCCGGCCCACTTCGGAGATCAAGCGCATCGCGCGCGAAGAGGGCATGATCACCCTGCGCGAGAGCGGCCTGGCTAAAATCCGCTCCGGTATCACGACATTGAAAGAAATCAACAAGGTGACCTTCGTTGAGTAGCATTGCCACACTTCGCCCGGAGCCGCGCGAAGGCGGCTTGTTCAGCCGGCTCGCGCGCTGGCTCGATGCCATGCCGCATCCCCACGTGGCCATCGAGTTTGCGCCCGACCGTGTGGTCGCCGCGCGCTGGAAGGGCCACAGCGTGGATGAATTCACGGCAGAAACCTTGCCGCCCGCCGCGCTGGTGCCTTCCGCGGTAGAGCCCAACGTGATCAACGCGAGCGCCTTGAAGTCCGCCATGGCCAATATCGTCAGCCGCTTGCGGGCCCGCGACCACGATGTAGCGCTGATCTTGCCGGACCCCGTCATTCGCGTCTTCGTGCAACATTTTGACGAGTTTCCGCGCTCGCCGCAGGAAGCCATACCCATGCTGCGCTGGAAGCTGAAAAAGAGCATTCCCTTCGAGGCCGACGAAACGGTGATTTCCTACATGCGTCAGCCCGCCCGTGCCGAGGGCGTGGACATTGTCACCGCGCTGGCCCGCCTGCGCATCGTCCGCGAATATGAAGCCCTGGCCGAAGGCGCCAGCCTCTGTCCCGGCGTGATTCTGAGTTCGTCGCTCGCCGCGATTTCCCTGCTTGGGGACAAGGAAGCCACGCTGCTGGCCCGCGTTTCCGGTATGGCGCTAACCACCGTGATCGTGCGCGCCGGCGTGCTCTGCGGCTTCCGTTGTACGGAGCTACCGGTGCACAGCGGCGACATCACGCCAAAGATGCTGCTGGATGAAATCTATCCCGTGGCCGCCTATTACCAGGATACTTGGGGAGAAGGTATCGGTTCCGTGCGGGTGGCAGGCTTGGGCGCGCGGCTTCCGGATTTTGTTCCGCCGCTCGAATCTGAGTTTCACTGCGATGTAACTTCGCTGCTGCACGCCGCGGTTTCCGATGGCCAGATACCCCATGATGCCCGGCCACTGGCGGACCGCGAAGCCGATGGTTTGGTCGGCTGGATGATGCATCGAAACTGAGGGCCCGAGTCCGGGCAGGGAATCCAGGGAAAGCAAAACATGAAAGTTCGTTTAAACCTGGCGACAAATCCATTGCAGACCCACCGCAAGTTCCTCGCGGTTTCGGGTCTCATCGGCGCGTGTGCCGGCATTATTTGCCTGGTCCTCGCCGTCCATATTTATTCCGTGCGCAAGTCCAATGAGGCGCTTCGCGTGCGAGCGGCGGCTGTCCGCCAGGAGATGGTGGGCCTCATTCGCCAGCGCGACGATCTCGAGAGTTTCTTCAAGGAAGAACAGAACGCCAGGCTCAACGAGCGCTCCATGTTCCTCAACTCCTTGATCGACGAGCAAAGCCTCAATTGGACGCAGATGTTCATGGACCTCGAGAAAATCCTGCCCACCGGCGTGCGTCTGGTAAGCATCGAGCCGGCGCACGAAAAAGGGCAAGTGCAGGTGAAGCTGCTGGTCGGCGCCATCAACGACGAGAGCAAGCTGAAATTCGTGCGCGCCCTGGAAGATTCTCCGGCATTCAAAGAGGTCAAGCTAGTTGGCGACAAAAGAGTTGAACCGCAAGCGGGGAGCGGCGATTTGGATCATGTGCAGATTCAACTCACCGTCGTGTATGTGAGGAGCTGATGCGCTACGATTTCAAGCTCAAAAAGCGCGCCATTGTCGTGCTGCTGGTGTTGCTCATCGTCGCGGCCGTGGCCCTCGGCTTCTACAGCTATAACCTGGCGTCGGCGCAAAGCGCGAAACAGGAATTGGCGCTGATGACCGTTAATCGCGACTTGCTTAAAAAAGACATCCAGCGCGCGCTGGAAATTCGCAGCCACATTCCCGCGATTCAGAAGGATTGCGATTCCTTCGAGCAGTCCCTTTTCCCGGCGAGCGTCGGATATTCGACGGTGACCGCCCAGCTCTGCGAACTTGCCGCCAAAGCCGGCCTGCGATTGGAGAGTCGTTCGTTCAAACCCAAACCCGTGAAAGGCCGCGACCTGACGGAACTGGGAATCGATGCTCAGGTGGTCGGCGACTATCGCGGCGTGGTCCGATTTTTGAACGGATTGCAGCGTTCCAAAAACTTTTACGCGGTCGAGGGCCTCTCGGCGCACTCTTCCACTCCGACGCAAGGTGTTGCTAAGGGAGCTTTGCAGGTGACCGTGCACATTACGACTTACTTTCGGCCCGCATGATGAATCAGAAGATCAAAATCGCTATCCTTCCCGTGCTGATGCTCGCGGCCGCGGGAGTCTTCTATTTCGACAGCAAGGGCCCAGCGTTTCCAGGCAGGACATCATTATTCAGCACAAAACCATACGATCCGCTTCCCGTCGAAAATCCAGCGCTGCAGCGCTGGAAGCTGGACGCCAGCCGCCGCACCGAATACAAGAGCAGCGGCCGGGATTTGTTCAGCGAGACTCTGCCGCCTCCGCCTCGCCCTAAAGTGCCCGAGCGGGTTCCGGATCCCGTGCCTCAGGTTGCTGTCGAGCCGCCTCCGCCAAGTCTGCCGGCCAACATGAAATTCTTTGGCTACGGCACCGTGCCCAACGGCACCTCCAAGCGCGCCTTCCTCAGCGATGGCGAGCAAGTCTTCATTGTCGGCGAAGGCGACACCCTGCTCGGCAGATACCGTATCCTGAGGATCGGTAACGCCAGCCTCGAATTTGAAGAGGTCGGCTCCGGCAAGCGCAACTCCACCCCAATCGATGAACAGGGTGCTCCGCCCGCATGAGCATGACCATGAGAAACCGCTACGCAAGATCCTCCACCGGATCGCAGCGCGGATTTGCGCTGATGATGGTTATGTTTATGACCACCGTCGTGCTTCTCGGCGCCATGGTCGCTGCTCCCTATTTTCGGACCGAACGGCAACGCGAAAAAGAACAACAGATGATTTGGCGCGGCAAGCAGTACGTGCGCGGCATCAAGCTCTATTACCGCAAGACGGGCCGCTTCCCGACTTCGGTGGATGACCTGACCAAGCCGAAGCTGGGCTCCTTGCGTTTCATGCGCCAGGCTTACGACGATCCGATGAACAAGACGGACGGCTCCTGGAGGCTGATCTATGTGGGTCCCTCTGGCCAGCTTATCGGCAGCCTGAAGCCGCAACAGAGTGTCCAAATGCCTGGACAGCCCGGCGCGCCCGCGGCGGCCAGCCCGCAGCAGACTTCAGCATTTGGCGCCTCGGCATTTGGGCAGCCGGCCCAGGGCCAGCCGGGCGCGCAGCAGGGCGCGCAACCGGGTGCGACGCAAAGCGGGACGAATGCTCAGCCCAGTACGGGGACGCCGAGCAGCAATGCCGTTTCCGCGGACGATGCCGCCGCTAACGCGACTCCTTCCGGTATGGTGAGCGATAGTCCGCTGATGGGCGGCAACATCATCGGGGTGGGCAGCAAAATCAACAAGCGCTCGATCATGGTCTACGACAAGGCCGCCAATTATCGCCTCTTCGAGTTTATCTGGAATCCATCGAAAGATCTGGCCAATGCTCTGAACCAGCAAATGAACGCGCCGAACCAGAATCCCCAGGCACCCGGGCAAGGCCAAACAGGATTTGGACAAAACGGATTCGGGCAAAGCGGATTCGGCCAGCAAAACAATCAGCAGAACAATCTTCCTGCGAATGCGCCCGGCCCGCCCACAGCGGCGCCGCCTCCGGCGCAGAATCCCCCGCAGCAATAGAAAGAATCTACGGCCGCCGTCTCTCTTCTTCGAAAATTAAAACTTCCCAGCAGGTGTGGTTGTGATGCTCGTGGCAGTTACGGGCGGTGCCCGTCGTGAAGTTTTGTACGCCGCCGAATGGCTTCACGACCGCACGTCAAGTGTCAACGCGGCTTCGGATATTCGAAGACGCCGTGTTGCTCCGAGGAGATGCGTATGACGTCCCGTTCGGGGATGATCCCGTCTGCCGACAGAGGCCCGCCGTCGGGGCGAAGCAACATGGTTGTTCGGATTTGGCGGCCGGACGAATCGAGTTCCGTCAATTGTCGCCCAGACGCCACCCACAGAGTCTTAGTGTCCCTGTCGAACGCCGCTGCCGTTAGGATCGCGGTACCCCCAAAATTATTCGTCTTCTTGTTCTCTTTATAGCTGATCTTCGCGCGTTCAACCACTCGCACTAGCTCTGGCCCGTCGGTTAGATGCCACTCAGCAAGCAGTGTGCCGTCTGCCTTGTACTTCCGAACGGTAGGAGCGAGCATATAACGGAAAACATAAAAGATATTGTCGTCGGCGTCGACTACGATCGCGCCCATGTTGAGGACTGCGTTGAAAAAAGGCTGGTCATCGACTTTCGCCGGGATGCCGATCCCGCCAACTGGTCTCCCTTGCTTATCGAAAACGGACATCAAATACTCGGCCGGGAACCCACTCACGAGGATTCTCCCGTCACTCAATACACCAACGTTGTGAGGCCGGTTGAACGGAAAAGAGCTGGATAACTGGCCGTTTGGTGCAAACACTTTGATGTCGCTCGCATCAACGACTATCGCGTTCCCCTCGCGGTCGACTGCAAGATCTCGAGGTGCTAGCAGGCCCACGGGCTCCATCCCGACGCTTGAGATACGCCCCGTCGTACTCCCTGACGAAGAAAATATCCATACACACCGATCATGCCGATTGAGCGCATAGTACTTGTCCCCCGGTCCCTTTTTGACAGTCAAAGTACCGTGGCCGCTCTCATAGGCGACTCGTCGATATGCCTGCAACTCGTCCTGGGCACTGGCTACGACTGAAAAGCACAACGCAGCGAGCAGTGCCGAACAACACCTGGTCCTCAAACCGGCATCTCTGTATCGCACACGGGTCATTTCGCACCTCCGCCAGAAGCTACCATCAGATTACTTAATATTTGTTTTTGTCAATAGGGTAAATACCTCAGTGAGGGCTGCGGGAGTATATGATTCGGACAAAGCGGACTCGACCAGCAGAACAATCTTCCGCGAATGCGCCCGGCCCGCCCACAGCGGCGCCGCCTCCGGCGCAGAATCCCCCGCAGCAGTAAAAAGGATCAGGGCTGATTGGATGAGGTATCTGCTCGGCTCCGCCACACGAGAAAAGAAAAAATAAAGGCTGCGCCACCCGCCCGCCCGATGTCGAACCCACCGCCGAACTGGCGGGATCTTCGGTGATGAACCTTCCAGGGGCCGGGTCGTAGTATCTGGCGCGATAGTAATATAAGCCAGCTTCGGAGTCCGAATTCGCGGGTTCGTGGCCGTGGTTTGTGAGAAAGGTCTTCAGCGCTCTTGGCGCACACTCATCAATCAGCACCTTCATCGGAGCTGTGAGACAAGGCTTACCTTTGCTTCTTCAATGGCAGCGATGGCGAGTTCGCGGCTAACGCTCGGATACTGTTCCAGAAATTGGTCCAGAGTGTCTCCACCTTCCAGATAGTCAATTAGCACTTTGAAGGGAACGCGGGTTCCGCGGAATACCGGCTCGCCGCCGAGAATGTTCGGATCCTTGGTGATCGCGTGTGTCATCGGGCGCCTCGATTAATCCTAGTCTAGCAGGCCGAAGTAGGTGCGAAAAGCCGGTAGTTCGGCCGGGCGAGTGGCCGGCGGGAAGTTAGTCTGCGTAACGCGGGCAAACGCGTCATAGACTAACGATCAAAAATGCCCTGCGGATGTGCTCGTGGCGGCAACCGACGGTAGTGCACGTGGCGGCGTCTTGTCCGTCGTCGAAGGGCCGCTGGATTTGCGCTGCTGGTAGGTTCGTTGCACGCGGCGAATGTACGAAATCGTTTCGGCAAACGGCGGCACGCGCTGTCCGTATTGCTGCACGCGCTCCGGGCCGGCATTGTAGGCGGCCAACGTCAGGGCCAGGTCGTGCTTATAAAGTTGTAGGAGGCCGCTCAGGTAATGCGTTCCCGCCTCGATATTTTCCTGCGGATCGAAAATGTTTTTCACGCCCAGACGGGCAGCCGTGGTGGGAAGAAGCTGCATCAGTCCGCGCGCGTCGCGCCGCGAAATTGCTTTGGGGTCGAAGTTCGATTCCGCGGCGATCACGCTGGTGATCAGATCGGCGTCGACGCTGTAGCGTTGCGCTGCCGCGCGGATCAAATCGCCGAAGGGCTCTTTGGAAATTTCTACGGGAGGCACAGAGGTGAAAATTTCCTCCGGCTCGATCGCCGCGACCTGCTCGACGGGTATCTCCGCGGTCCCGCCCTTCATCTGCAAACGGTATTTGTCGCCAAGGAGCTGGTAGCCGGTGACCGCCAGGCGTTGCCCGCTGCGCAGCACGATGTATTCGGCGCGCACAGACGGGGCCGCGCATGCCAGAAGAACCACGCTCCAGGTCATGTGCTTCAGCCGCACGGAGCTACCTCCCGCAGCGCAAACTGCTCGATCGCCGCGGCCACCCCATTATGGTCGTTAGAGGCCGTTTCATGCCAGCCAAAAGTTCTTAGCTCCGGCACGCAGTTGCCCATCACCACGGGAATGCCCGCGAAAGAAAGCATTTCCAGGTCATTGTGATTGTCGCCGATGGCCATCACTTCCTCGCGGGCCAAGCCGCGCAGGGCGGCCCATTCCGCGAGCGCCGCTCCTTTGGAACATTTCGGATTAAGGACGTCGATCATCGCGAAATCGCGGCTCTCATAAACCGTAGCGGCCACTCCAAAGTTCTCCGTAGCCTGTGCGGAGCGCAGCACCGCTTCGGCTTCGCGCATTGGTTCCACCTTGCCCGACAGCACCACTTGCAACGGATCTTCCGTAAGGCAGCTTTCCAGCGGGACGGCTTGGCCGAGAAATTCCTTGTTGCGTGCGTAGTACGCGGAGCGAATTGGATCATCGGTCGCAAAAACCTCGAGAATTACCTGGTTCTCGCGCGGCCGGTCGAACACCACGCCGCAACCGTCGCGCCAGGGCCTGGTGATTTCCAGAACGCGTGCAGCGGTTTCGCGGGGTAGCAAGTGCCGCAAGTGCGTCGTGCCGTCTTGCGTTCGAATCAGCGCGCCGTTGCTTACGATCATGGTCAGCGGCGAACCGATCTGCAGCGCAATGGGCATGGCGAAATCGTATCGCCGGCCGGTCACCAGCGCGACTTCGATGCCGCGCCGCGTGGCTTCCGCGATGGCCGCACGATTGGCCTCCGGCAGCGTCCACCGGCTGTCCAGCAACGTTCCGTCGATATCGAGTGCAATGAGCTTCACGGCCATCCTGTAATTGTACCGTGAATTAGATGCGTTTTCGGGCGTTCGCGCCGTGCCGTGCTGGGCGCGAAGCGGCCAAAGCGGCTGTGCTAGACTTTTGAGCTCATGATCACGGCTGCAAACGTAATGGAGCTGCAGTGCTCCGAATGCCGCAAGACCTACGATGCCGCAGTCGAGCAGCACTTGTGCACTTGCGGTAGGCCGCTGCTGGTTCGCTACGACTTGAAGCGCGCCGCGGCCACGCTGACGCTGGAAAACTTATCGAAGCGCGTTCGAACGCTGTGGCGCTATCGCGAAGTTCTGCCCCTGGGCGATCCGGTAACGCTGGGCGAAGGCATGACGCCGCTGGTGCACGCGGCGCGGCTCGGCGCGTCCATGGGACTGCAGCGGCTCTACGTGAAGGACGAGGGGTTGAATCCCACGGGCTCGTTCAAAGCGCGAGGAATGACCGCGGCGGTGACACGCGCGAAGCAACTTGGCGCGAAGATTCTTGCGGCGCCGACGGCGGGCAATGCGGGCGGAGCTTTGGCGGCGTACGCTGCGGCGGCGGGCATTCCTGCGGTGATTGTGATGCCGGCGGATACTCCCGCGGCGAATGTGATGGAGTGCCAGGCGTTCGGAGCGAAAGTGGTGAAGCTGGACGGTCTGATTTCCGACTGCGGAAAATATGTCGCGGAGCGCAAGGACCGCGAAGGCTGGTACGACGTTTCGACGCTGAAGGAGCCGTATCGCGTCGAAGGCAAGAAGACCATGGGCTACGAACTGTGGGAACAATTCAACGGTAAATTGCCGGATGTGATTTTGTATCCGACAGGCGGCGGCGTGGGGCTGATCGGAATGTGCAAGGCCTTCGACGAAATGCAGGAGATGGGCTGGATTGGGGCCGAGCGGCCGCGCATGGTTGCGGTGCAAGCGGAGGGATGCGCTCCCATCGTGAAGGCATGGGAAGGCCACAGTGACGCAGCGGAGTTTTTTTCGAATGCTGCGACGATTGCTTCGGGGTTGCGCGTGCCCGGTCCCTTGGGCGATCGAATGATGTTGCGGATGCTGCGGCAAACCAAAGGCACGGCGCTGACGGTGAGCGATTCGGAAATGTTACAAGCGGGAAGGGAACTGGCTTCACTCGAAGGAATCTTCGCCGCGCCCGAGGGCGCGGCAACCGTAATCGGCGCGCGCAAACTTGCGGCGTCCAGCTGGATCAAGCCGGAGGAAACTGTGGTGCTCTTCAATACCGGCACCGGCTATAAGTACGCGGAAGCATGGCAGCGCGCATTACAGGCTTAGAACGATGACTACGCGTCGACTCTATTACGATGATTCGTATCAGCGCGAGTTCGAGGCGGAGGCGCTGAGTTGCGAGCCGGAGCTGCACGGGACGACGCCGGCGTGGGGCGTGGTGCTGGATTGCACCGCGCTGTATCCGACTTCGGGCGGGCAGCCGCATGATTTGGGCAAGCTGGGCGATGCCAACGTGCTCGATGTGCGGGACGAAGGCG
>Ga0210399_10001242_pt1 | contig 19988 bp, 16 predicted proteins | sample IncBWC14MmetaG_FD_150865 | JGI IMG/M metagenome (GOLD analysis project Ga0210399, IMG submission 150865) | Forest soil microbial communities from Barre Woods Harvard Forest LTER site, Petersham, Massachusetts, United States - Inc-BW-C-14-M | ecosystem: Environmental > Terrestrial > Soil >... | reverse complement strand
AGCCGGGCCAAACATGAATTGGTCGCCAATGCTCGCGGTGCGAGGGTCCGTGCGGAAATCCATCACTAATCCTCGCATGGGAGTGTAGCCCTGGCTTGTGGTCATCCACGCCATCGAATAAATGTAAGGGAGTAGCCGGTAACGCAAGGTGTCATAGCTTACGAGGATTTTCTGGGCGTCGGTGCCGTAGGACCACAATTCATTCTGATTCGTGGAACGCGTTCCGTGCACTCGCAGCAGCGGATTGAACGTGCCGAATTGAAACCAGCGAATAAATAATTCGCGGTACTCCGGGTCGTCGGGATTACCGGAGACAAAACCGCCAATGTCCGTCGTCCAGTACGGCAGTCCGGAGATCGAATAATTCAGTCCCGCAGGAATTTGCTTCTTGAAAAACACCCAGTCCGAATTCACATCTCCCGACCAAACCGCGGCAGCGTTGCGCTGCGCGCCCGCGAATGCGGAACGCGAGAGAATGAAAACGCGCTTTTTTTCGGAAGCGCTTCTTTGGCCCTGGTAAACGGCGCTCGTCGTCATCAGCGGGAACATATTGGCGTATCTGGCACCGTTCCCAAGGAATATCCTGTTGGTCACGAGAATGTTCGTTTCGCGATCCTCAGTCTCAGGTTCCGTGGTGTCCAGCCACCAGGCATCCACTCCGATCTTGAAAAGCGCTTGGTCCATCAAGTTCCAGTAATATTTTCGCGCTTCAGGGTTGAACGCATCGTACAGTCCCATTTGCGCCGGATGAAAGGCGCCGACCTTGGTCTTGTCGATGAAAAAACCGCGCTTATCCATGTCTTCATACGTTTTCGTGCCCGGACGAGAATAAGGCCAGAAGGAAATCATCAAATGGAAATTGTTTTTGTGGAGGTCTTCCACCATCCCCGGAGGATCGGGATAGCGCGCTTTGTCAAAGACCGGTTCGCCCATGGTGTACCACCAGAACCAATCCTGCACGATGTTGTCAGCAGGGATGTGCAGCTGCCGGTATTTATGGGCGACGCCGAGTAATTCGTCCTGCGTGTTGTATTTATTCTTGCATTGCCAGAAACCGTACGCCCATTTTCCGAACAGCGGCGGCGCACCGGTAAGCTCGCGGTATCCGCCGATCACTTTGTCGAATTCGGGGCCGTAAAGAAAGTAGTAGTCCAGCACATCGGCCACTTCCGAGCTCAAATAAAGCGCATTAAGAAAACGATTGTTGAAGCGGCTGCGCGAAGAATTGTTCCAGAAAATTCCATAGCCGTTGCTCGAGAGCAGCAAAGGAATGCTGATGTTGGTGTTGTCCTGGGACAGGTCCACCGCTTCGCCACGATAGTTCCAAACGCCCGCCTGGTGCTGTCCCAGCCCGTAGAACGACTCGTAGGAACCCCAAAGCTTGGAATACAGTTCCGCGTGATAGGTCTGCTCGCCATTAGCAACAGCCGGCGTCATGCTGACTTCGTTCTGCCCGAAGAGCGGCTTGCCGGCGGAATCTTGGAAGGTGACGCTGCCATCCTTGCGCGCAGCGACAACTTTCAGTTGCGAAGTGCTCACCACGATGGCGTCAGCTGTGGACTGCATTTCCCACTTCGTCGCCAGCCAATTGTCCTTGATCACGAGGAATTCCTGGCGCGAGGGAAATGTTCCCACGGGCGAGTAACGCACTCTAATGATGGAGTCCGAGCAAACTTGCAGTTTCAGCGCTCCGTTTTGCAGCGTCAATTGCACACCATCGGATTCCCGCTGCACAGAAAGAACAGGGTTCAGGGGAAGCCACTGCGCGCGGGTGAGACCCGCGCTGCATAACCACGCAAGTGAAAACGCAAAAACGAAACGGCCGAATCGCTTCATTCGAGTGCTCCCGGGGTATTTTGGGCGATCGTCGTCAAGCGAACCAGGATTGGTGGGCCCGCTACAATTTGAGCCTAGGACGAATGGTCACTCTTAGAGAAGCTATGTTGTTGATTCGTCTAGCCCCTTGCTGCGTCATACAGGATGACTTTGGAGGTATTTTAGGGGTTTTATTCTTGAATGGTTCTCGAATTTGAACCTATATACGAACCTTATTTTCGTATCCGAAAACTCAATTTTCAACAGACCGTTTTGGAGCGTATTGAGAGCTCTTTTTCAAACATTGTTCTCGACCCCGAACGTGTAAACCAAGCGTAATTTCCCAGACCGTTTTGGGGAGGATTTGAGGAGTTCTCTACTCGGATGGTTCTCGACTTTGAACCTGTATTCGAACCTTAATTTCTCGAGACCTCTTCGTACGTCTCTGCACCAGGACCTGATGCACTTACGTGGGTATTACGATCGGGCAATGGGGGAGTATGGCGAGAAAGAACACAACAAGATGCTAAGAGGGCAGCACCTTAGGAGCCAGACGTGGAGGCGCTTCTAAGCGGCGAACATCAATGTTCTCTGTTGCAAGGCAGCATTGTAATTGCGTGACCCAGTTTGGCAATGCGATGTGGAAAATTTCTGATAGGCGGGAATTGGAGAGGACTGAATAGATTGGCCGGCGCGTGGGAGATCGGAATTCCTCGCTTGAAATTGGGAGGATGCGCTTCGCGATGAGCGGACGACCTTGAGTGGCAGCGGCAAACCATGGAACATCCGGCGAAATGCTCGGCACTCTTTCGAGAATCGCTTTTGCGAAGTTGTACCAGCTCGTTTCACCCCCGGCAGTCATGTGGTACGTGCCGCTGATAGAGGACATAAGCGTCTGACTCTTGTCCTGGGGATACAGTTCTGTCAGGATTTTAGTTGTAGCCGCAGCGAGATCGTTGGCGAACGTCGGAGCGCCGATTTGATCACAGACAATTTTCAACTCTTCACGTTCTGTGGCAAGGCGCAAAATAGTCAGTAGGAAATTTCGGCCACGGTTGGCATAGACCCAACCAGTCCGAATAATCAGATGTGAAGCCCCTGAGGCGCGGATGGCCTGCTCCCCTGCAAGTTTACTTTTACCGTAAACGTTGAGTGGATTTATTTCGTCTGTCTCGATGTAAGGCGATCGCTTCGTGCCGTCAAAAACGTAATCCGTGGAGTAATGCACCAGAAGTGCGTCGAGGCGCTTTGCTTCGTCAGCGAGGATCGCCACGGCTTCCGAGTTGATGGCGTACGCCTTGGATTCATCATTTTCCGCTGCATCCACGGCCGTGTATGCGGCCGCGTTTACGATGAGTTGCGGGCGGGTGTCGCGAATTGCGCTGCGGACGCTGCCCGGATTCAGAAGATCCAAGTCGCGGTGGTCGGGGGCAAAGATCCGGCCGAGTTGTGAGAGCGAACGGTTAAGTTCGAAGCCAACCTGGCCCGTTTTCCCCGTCAGTAGAATCGTGGGCTTCATGTTGATTGATACCGCGGCAGGAATTTCTCGGGGATTTCTGCAAGTCGAGTGTTTCTTGCATCTTTTGCAGAGAGAACAGGCTTAGTAATGCCCCATGTAATACTTAAGGCCGGATCGTTCCACAGGATGCCGTGCTCGTCTTCTGGCGCGTAATAATCGCTGCATTTGTAGAGAAATTGCACGTTGTCAGTAAGAGCCAGAAACCCGTGGGCAAATCCCTGTGGCACGTATATCTGATTGTGATGCGCCGCGGACAGGAGAACGCTCGTCCATTTTCCGAAATGCGGGGAGCCAAGGCGGATGTCGACTGCTACATCGAGAGCTTCGCCCTCGATCACGCGGCAAAGCTTTGCTTGCGGATGATTTAGCTGATAGTGGAGGCCACGCAGCGTTCCTTTGGCAGAACGCGAGTGGTTGTCTTGGACGAAAGTATCCAGCAGGCCTAAACTAGCATATTTGGCTTGATGGTAGGTTTCGAGGAAAAAGCCGCGCGCATCACCATGAACTACAGGACGCAGTTCAATTACGCCGGGAAGTGATGTCTCGATTCGTTGCATGAACTCCCATGATCATCGATCGCTGCACCTTGTAGCAAGGCGCAAGAAGATTTTAGGATTAATGGGATCTCTTTGTCGCCGAACTAGCAATCGCATGCAGAGAGCTGTCACGATTGTCGTAATACTTCTCATAGTACGAGAGATATTGGCCTGCTCGCACATCGGCCACCCAGTCTCTATTCTTCTTGTACCAATCAATCGTCTGGCGCAGCCCAACTTCGAGTGAAATTCCTGGACGCCAACCTAGTTCGGCCCTAATTTTCTGGCAATCCAAGGCATACCGGCGGTCATGGCCGGGCCGATCCTGAACATAAGAGAGCAAGCTCTCCGGCTTGCCTGTAAGATCTAAGAGGCGACGAGCCATGGTTAGGTTTTCTTCGACCTCCGTCCCGCCGATGTTGTAATCCCGCTGCTGCTTTCCATCGCCATAAACAGGGAGCGCCTTGTTGCTGAGCGCATTGGTGATCATGAGGGGCACAAATTTTTCTGGAAACTGATAAGGGCCGCAATTGTTCGAAGATCGCGTGATCACAGCGGGAAACTTGTAAGTTCTGACATACGACCGAACCAGGAGATCCGAAGCCGCCTTCGACGCGGAGTACGGACTGCTCGGCTGCAAGGGAAAGCTTTCGTCAGCGAAGACGTCTGGAGGAAGGTCACCATACACTTCGTAAGTCGAAACATGTACGAACCGAGACACCGAGACTTTACGTGCCACTTCGAGCAGAATGAAAGTTCCGGTGACATTAGCCTGAATGACTGGAGCCGGCTCGTAGATACTTCTGTCGGCACGAGACTCTGCGGCAAAATGAATAACCGCATCACAACCGCGCATCGTTTTTTCTACAGCGGCTGCATCACAGATGTCTACCCTCACGAATTCATAATTGGGGTTGTCGGCGACTGATTCCAGATTCGCTAGATTTCCCTCATAAGTAAGCTTGTCGTAGTTGACGACGACAAAATTCTTTCCGGTACCGAGAACATATCGAATGAAATTGGAACCGATAAATCCTGCGCCGCCAGTGACAAAATCTTCATCACGCTGACTCCTGAGTCATGACCCCGACTCCTCTCGGGGCGCATATCGCCCTGCTGCGGCCTCCCGTCTGATGGAAGGCCCGTGCCCCTTTATCGCGCCGATACCGCTGACAGCTTCAGTTCTTCGGCGATCAGCACTTTCTCTCGCACCATTTTCGTCGCTCTCCAGAGTGATTCAAACGTTCCAGCGTCCGTCCACCCGCCCTCAATAACGTCGTGACTGAGCTTTCCTTCGTATAGGTACGAATTATTTACGTCCGTGATCTCAAATTCACCCCGCCCCGAAGGCTTCAGCGTCCGCACCCGCTCGAACACCGTTCCGTCGTAGAAATACACGCCAATCACTGCGTACGGCGAGGTGGGCACCTTTGGCTTTTCCTCGATCCGCACCATGCGTTTCCCCTCGAACACCGGCACACCGAAGCGCTCCGGGTCCGGCACTTTTTTCAGCAGGATCAGTCCGCCATCCTCCTGCTGGTCGAACTTTTCTTTCGCCTCGCGCACACTGTTCTCCAGGATGTTGTCTCCTAGGATGACACAGATTTTTTCCCCCGCCGCAAAGGGCTCCGCCAGCCGCAACGCGTCCGCAATTCCTCCTTCGCCTTCCTGATAGGCAAAGCTAAGTTGCTTCAGGCCGAAGTCTTTCCCGTTGCGGAGTAGCCGCAAAAAGTCTCCCGCGTTGTTGCCCCCCGTCACGATCAAAATGTCCTGGATCCCCGCATCTACCAGAGTCTGTAGTGGATAATAGACCATGGGCTTGTCGTAAATGGGCAGCAGATGTTTATTCGTGACACGCGTGAGTGGACTCAGTCGGCTACCCGTCCCGCCTGCAAGCACAACACCTTTCATTTGAACCTCCTAAACTTGGTCATTTGCGTCTTGTTCGGATACAAACATTTCCCCAATTCAAATTCTTCTCGCGAGCTAGACACTTCTGTAAATCTGATTGACTAACACCGAATTCCCCATCAGGCGAATGCGTTTGGATAAATAGAGCGAAAAGACTTCGCAAGACATGGTGAAATACATAAAGCATTAAATTATTTGTGGCCAGCCGCCACTCGATGCTGGCGCTCGCCACCCGATTCACCCCTGTTTTGTTTTGCCCTGTTGTCACAAAAAGTATATTCGGGAACGATGTCCCTAATCTTGGCACGGATGGGCGATGCACCGTCGATCGTCAACGAAGCGCGAAGCTCATCCAACTGGCGGCATAAACTAGTCCAGTCTCTCAGCGACCCATTTGTCCGTTTAATCTTGTCACACGAGGTGGGTGTCACCTTTTCGTGCTCATAGAAAAGCTCTTCGTTAAGCTTTTCCCCATCGCGTAGACCCGTGAACTGGATTTCGACATCTTGCTCGGACTTTCCAGAGAGGCGGATGAGGCTACGCGCCAAATCGAGAATTTTCACTGGCTCGCCCATATCCAATACCAAGATGTCGCCGTGCGCGCCGATGGCAAAAGCTTGCAAGACCAAAGCCACCGCCTCGGGTGTGATCATAAAAAATCGTTTGATGTCTGGGTGGGTGATCGTAAGCGGTTGACGGTTGCTAAGCTGTTGTTTTAGAACGGGGACCACACTTCCACTGGAACCCAGTACATTTCCAAACCGCACGGAAACACAACGCATGCCATTGGCTGGCCTAGACGAAATGATCAGCTCGCAGATTCGTTTGGTAGCCCCCATTACATTCGTTGGATTCACTGCCTTGTCGGAGGAGATCAAGACAAAGTTCTTACAGTTTGCCTCGTCAGCCAAATCCAAAAGCCCGATGAATCCGAGCACGTTGTTCTTCACGGCCTCATGAACGTTTGATTCCATCATGGGAACATGTTTGTATGCTGCGGCATGAAAAATGATTTCTGGGGAGAATTCATGCAACAAACTCCGTACCCGCTCAGCATCACATACGTCGCCGACGGAAAAGGCAACCCGGGCACCGTTCTTGTGTTCCACAAGTCCCAAGCAAAGAAAGTAAAGTCCGGTTTCGCTTTGATCCAAGCAAATAAGTCGGGCAGGGCAATAGTCGAGGATCTGACGGCACAATTCTGAGCCGATTGATCCAGCGGCCCCGGTCACCAGAACCGTCCGTCCGGCGATCTGGTTGCGGACGGCCTCGAGATCGATTTGGATAGTCTCTCTCCCGAGCAGATCTTCAAGGCGCACTTCGCGGAATTGGTTAACGCTGGCTTCGCCGCGAATTATGTCGCTGAGCGTCGGCACAGTCTTGAAAGGCAGCTTGGTCCTCTGGCACTCCTCCGTAATCCGTTTCATCTGCTTGCCCGTCGCGGACGGAATGGCAATTAGGATTTCTTGTGCGGGACTATCCTCGACCAAATTCTCCAGTTCCTCGATAGTGCCCAGGACCGGCACTCCTTGAATGTGGATACCGATCTTGGATTGGTCATCATCCACGCAACCGACTGCCGCGTAGCCGCTATTCGGCCGGGCAAGTTCCCGGATGACCATCTGAGCAGCAAACCCTGCTCCGACGACCATTACTCGTTTCGAACGAGAGGAGTCGCGCCGAACAGACTCTACTAAAACGCGTGAACCAAGCCGCGCGCCCGCGAGAAAGCACGCCGTAAGTACTGATTCCAAGACGTAAACGGAGCGCGGGAAAGCTTCCACCCCAAAAAGATAACGGTTTACCCCAAAAAAGACGACAGATCCTGCCGCAACGGCTCTTAGTATATTTAATGCGTCACTCACACTCGCGAAGTGCCACCAGCCATGATTAAGGTTGAACCAGCGTAGTGTGATCAGGCGGATGACAATAAGCAGTAGACCAGACGTTAGCAAGACCCGCCGATACGGTAACGAGAAATCGAAACGCAGCAGCCATGCCAGGACCAAGGAGCTGAACACGAGCACCGTTTGGAATAAATAGATGAACGCAGGCCGCCTCTGGAAAAAAATCTGTGGCAATCGGAGCAAGCGTTCGCGCATGGATTTAGATGAATCTCCTCTGATTCATACCGCGGGAAAAGGACAATCGTTCCTATTTATCGGACGAGGCCCCGTTTTGCATCTGCAATCGGCTACTGATGTTGCGACAATGTGGACGTGAACAAGGTCGGATCGATCAAGATGAACAATGGTTCAACCTGGGAGTCTTGGGGATGTCGAGACGTTACTCGCGAGATGCCTCGTAAGTCATTCCATCCAAGAAGATCCGCTCAGTGTGTTACTCCCTGTCCTCGTAGCACTTGTACGATAGTTCGGAGAAGAATTCTTATATCGAAGAGAAGCGTCCTCTTTCGCAGATACTCGCAGTCGTACTTCACTTTTACCGTTATGGGAAGTTCGTCACGACCATTGACTTGAGCCCAACCCGTGAGCCCCGGAGTAAGTTCATGCACTCCATACTCAGTCCTTAGAGCCACCAAGTCATCCTGGTTATGCAGCGCGGGGCGAGGTCCCACAAAACTGAGGTCACCTTTGAGAATGCTATAAATCTGTGGTAGTTCGTCCAAACTCGTCTTCCTCAAGAACGGGCCAATTCGAATCAGGTAGGCACCGTAATTACTGAACAGATGGGTGGCTACCTCTGGAGCGTCCGTCCGCATGCTGCGGAACTTGGGCATTCGGAAAATTTCATTGTTGCGACCCACGCGGTCAGACCAATACAGCACCGGGCCCTTGGAGGTGAGCTTTACTGCCAGAGCAATCAGGAGCATGGGTAGAGCGAGCAGTGGCGACGCGACGAGTGCCAGGGTCAGGTCGAAAAAGCGCTTCACCATATCTCCAGTTCTGCCTGCGTTGTGCTTGCGCTGGCTTCCTCTTCCGGTTGAATCTCCATAACGAAAAAACAATCTTGGCTAGCATTCCAGTTCATCGGAGTTTGAAAGTCCGGCGGTGATCACAGACTCTACTTTTTCGGAGAGGGTCCGAGAAGTGGTCCGGGTGGTCCTAGGTGGAATTAGATTGCAATGGCATTTCGGAAGTAGTACCAGTCGTCGGCAACGAAACTAGGTGGTCAATCGGGCGAATGGCACGATTGACTTCTGTCCGCTGCCGATCCCAAATCCATCCCCACTTGTTGAAGTACCGCACAGCTGATACACATTGAATGGCCAGCAAGCGCAGGCTCCGATAAGATCCCCTGGCATGCGAATGAAAAATAGTCACTCGCGGATAAAATACCGTGTAATATCGCTCGTGGACTCGCCTGACCAGGTCAGTATCCTCGTAATACATGAAGAACCGTTGATCAAATAGACCGACTTCCTGCAGCGATTTCATTCTGACAAACATGAAACAACCAGACAGGTAAGGCACCGCCAAGATCCGCTCAAAATCCATATTTCGGAGCTCGTAGTCGTACATCTGCCGTTTGACCAAAGCTTTCAGTGCTCTCGGAAAGAAACGCCTCGAGAATGTGTCGAACGGTGTAGGCAGTTTCTTGCAGACGTACTGCATCGAGCCGTCAGGATAATTCACCTTCGGCATAACTAATCCGACGGCCGGATTTGCATCGAGGAAAGAGGTCAATTCTTCCAACACGCCTTTGCCGAACTGCACATCCGGATTGAGCACCAAATGGTACCTCGCGTGCGACATGCATTTCCGCAATGCAATATTGTGTGCCGCACCGTACCCGATATTCCGACCGGCGTGTATGTACTCGATGTTCGTTCCCTCAATGACTCCGCGAAGGGAATCAGTAGGCGAATTGTCAATGACGGTCAGCTTTACGCGGAGGGACGTCGATAGAAAGCTCCCTGCAGCGCGTCTCAGTTCAAGCACATCCGTCTTGTACGCGACAATCGACCCGCATATGTCGTAATCGTCATTTTTGACCTGTGGGCGCAATTCGTTCTCCAGGCACTCGTACTTCCGAAAGAAAAACCATGGTTAGGATTCGGAGCTACCTTTTCTAATCCTGCTTATCCGGCAGTCGTGTCTCCGCTGGCCGCGTGCAGCGAACGATTGAAATTGGGCGATACACCTCGGTTTTGCGCGGACCGAAGCACACGGACCCGAGAACTAGAGAAGGACTGAATGATCTCCCAACTGCCGTCCTCTGAGGCGTTGTCGAAAATGCTCACTTCGAACTCGGCGCCTTCCTGGGCAGGACACTCTCGAGACACGCACTGAGGTAGGCCTCCGAATTGAACGTTGGAATGCAGACGGAAATCTTCATTGCTGAACAGCCGCCGCCTGGTGGGCGCAGCTGCGAGAGCGGCACGATGAGCTTGCATTGTCACTGGACTGCTCTTCCGCGGGCTTTCGAAGCGCCTTCGCAGAGGTGTTCATCTAGACCTTTGAGGCTGGGCCCGTCCCGCGGAACCATGGAGTTGGAAACGAAGCTTCTAAGTAACCCATCGCCTAGATACATGCATGGTTCAATCGCCGCGCCTTCAGACCACTCATTCCACGCATTACACAACAAAGGAAGAGTCCCTGAACAGCCATCATCACCAAGGGAGAGCTCGAGCATTTCCGAAAACTGCTTAGGCGTGGGCACTTCAACTTCAGTAAAGCGCTGACGGTACCTAGGCGCATTATTCCAGCCGCACGTTAAGACATTCTGTACTGGACACTTCAGCGACCGCAGCAAAGCTTTGCGGTCATCAGAACTGAAGTACGCCAGAAAAGAAGTGAATGAATATCTTCTTGCCCCCCTATTCAGCAGCCGGACAGCAAGTTCAGAAACCATCTCGGCTCTTTCGTTGGACAGAAGTCTAAGAACCTTCCTGAATAACTCGCCAGCAATTCTATTCTTCCTTACTCCAAAAGAGTTCATAAACGCTCTCGGCTCAAAAACATAACAGAAATCAAAAATACTCGAATATGCAGCGTCGGGCACATTTTTTGCAAAGTATCCGATCGATGGATCAATGCCGGCGCGTGCGAACTCATCTCTGTAAAGGGCAACCGTAACTGCAGGATCCCTAAAAACATCTGGGCGGTACATTACGAACATCGGCTTGTTCCCAATCGTTGTATAAGACCCCGATTCCATATACGGCTTTAGGTACCTAACGTGACCGGAAATTTCCTTTCTCCCTGGCGCTGATGGCACCGTCTTAAGTATCTCCGTATTCCGGCCAGCCCATCTCCGCGACCAATTTTCATTAGCCCAAATAAAGAAATACTGAAAGCCCGGCGGAGGCTGTGACTTGTGCAAATAACGCTCGACCGCATTTAATTCCGGCCCATCAGTAAAATAATAATGGTACAGACCGAATCCATCCAACCCCGCAACCGCGGCGACGTCAAACTGAGTCTGTACGTCATTCGCGTTGGTTAAATCATAAAAGCCGCAAGCCGGAGAACGGCGCGTCCAATAGTCAAACGCATTTGCGACCGCGACCAACGCCCAGTCCGTAAACCCGTGGCCCCAGGCAAGGTCGTTAACGCTAACCTGATGAAACTGAGGGAAAAAAATCGCGTACCTTCTCACACGCGGCCCATTAAAATCATGGTTCTGAGAGTTGCTGTGTCGATCCAGGACTGGCGGCGCACGTCCATCGCGGCGTTGTAACATAGCCGGGCCCACAGGTTTCCTCGAACCGTGAGGAAACGGTCAAGAATTCTCTTCTTCTGTTCTGAAAGGCTATCTCCAAAACACCGACGGAATTCTATCGCTTGATCGCTCAATAGCACTCTCGGGGAGCTCCTCACAAACCGAGTTATCCCTTGCCTGAATAATTCAATTCGCGAAGACGTTCCACCGAGGACATTGCCCCCATGTTGCCTGTATTTAACGCTGGGCCGTTCATCGAAGACCACCTTTCCGAGCGCAGATGTCACCAGGTAGCACCACCAATCATGCATGATTGTCTTTTGGGGAATTCTTCTGCAAAGCAGGCTCCGCGCGCTACGGTTAAGAACCACAGTACATCCTGTAGCTACGTTCTCAACCAAGGCATTCGTAAAATCTACCTTCTTAGGGATTCGCGAATACCCAATGTGCCCCAAGCTTTCGTCCACGTACTCGACCCGCGAGCAATACATCGCCGGCTCCTCCGTGCCTTGGCGACCCAAACTGATGACTGCCCGTTCAATCTTGTCCGGGAGCCAGACATCATCTTGGTCAGCGAACGCAAAGTAATCGCACTCATCTCCGCAACTTTCAAGGAGGGTGAAGAAGCTGTTCGCAGCCCCCAGCCGGGGCCCTTGTACCTGGCGCACGCCCGGACGGCCCTCAGCCCACTCCTGAACCAACACATCACTCCCGTCCGTGGACCCGTCATCTCGGACCGTAATACAAGCAATTGGGAGCGTCTGTGTTTCTATGCTTTGTAATTGCTCATGCAGATAACGAACCCCGTTGTAGGTGGGCAGTAAGACGTTAACTCGATATTTCAAGTCGGGGCCTCTGCGCAAAGTAGCAAAGCGTGAGCAGAATGATGAACAAGGGCGTAAACAAAACTGGGTTTGTGCCACCGGCGATATACATGCTGACTAAGGCAAAACCGAACCCCCGTGCTTCCATCTCCTTTGTCTTTATCAACCTCCACGATGAATAAAACACCAGCATGGAAAAACCGAGAAACCAGGGGAGACCAAATTTTCTAATCCCGTCAAGGTGGGCGAGTTCAATGATGCGGACATAATCCGATGCACCGGAGGAGAAGAAAGAAGTACCAGCGCCCTGTCCAATAAGGAGGTAGTCTGGGTGTCGGGCGAACAAATCCATGATTGAATGGTAGTGGCCTATTCGAACTAGTGCAGTGTCTGACTCGCCCACAGCGGTGTCCAATATTATGTCGAAAAACCCTGGAAACGACGAAACGATAAGCAGGACGATCCCGGAGAGCAAAATAACTGGCAAGATAATCTTGAATATTGTCGGCCGAATCGCACTGCTTGTAGGTCCACCAGACGAATCAGCACGAGAAGTCAGTTTGAGCACCAGGAAGACCAAGCCAAAAACAAGGGCAATAAACATTCCTGATTTTGACCAAGCCAGCCCGAGCGCAAGAAATGTAATACCCGCTCGCCATACCCTCCCCATGAATAAGAAGTACACGCAAGCGGGAACGAGAAAGAGAGTGCTCCGAAAATACAAGACTGGCACGGTGACGTCCCCCATGCGCTCGGGGCCAAAATAACCTTCCTGTTCTTGTAAACTGCTCAATACTTCGAATACCTTCGAGCCTACCGCGCTATCAGGCATCAAAAAAACCAGTCCAAACGACACCACTACGAAAATCGCCAGAGAGAAAAGGCAAGCGTAAAATAGCCGCAGTGGTGTACGCCTATCGACGGCCGGGAGCAGCAATGCAAGAGGGAGCGCGAAAAGAAACGGTGTTACCTGAGTGACGGCAACTGCCATGTCCCCCTTTCGCGCCGCTCCAAGCAGGAGGGCCCAACATGGCCAGATAACAAATAGAAGCATGCCTCCGATGACTTCTAGAGACGACAGGTCGAAGTATTTCAGCGTTTGAATTGCTGAAGCACACAATAAGATGATGGCCGCGTACTTTAGGCGGAGCGCCCCACCTGGATCGTAAACGTTTGCAGCAAATAGGAACACCAGCACTATCGTTAGTAAGGAGCGGGTGCGTATTGCCCGCCCATCGAGAACGGTGCCTGGATATCGAACCACCAATGAATCTGATGAACTCATATTCGCGAGATCTGCCTATACCTTTGGGCTGGCATGGCATTATTCCTCAGTTACTTACACCTTTCACACCGATGCCACAAGGACTATTCCGCCGTGAAAAGAAGATCCTTCGCCGCACTTTTCCATCCGTTTGAATAGCGATGATAACGGAGTGACAGGAGTTCTTCGAGAATTCGAGGCAAGCACACTACCCCTCCCGCGGCCACCTTAGCCCGGCCCTGTAGGTGTTTGATCTTCATCTCAATTTGTGGAATCACGGCTTGGATGCGTGGATCGTCGCCGGCTGCGCAGAGCCTCTCGCGTGCTGCTCCGTATTGCTGGGCCAGCGCAAAATACTCGTCCTCACCTGTTCTTTTTGCTCGGGCAATGCGTTCAGGGATACTGTGAGAAACCGGTCCAATTTGCTGTCCTGCGTGCCTCCGATACTGAACGAGGGGGTCGTGAATGACCGCCAAATCCGCGAACACTGAAATCAGTAACGCAATCCATCCGTCGTGCACCCAATTCTCAGGGATTGGCAGCACAAGATCCTTGAATTTGCTCCGAAAAGCCATCGTGGCGCCTGTCACTACGTTGTGGTTCAACAGGACCTGTGTGCCTCGACCGTTTGAGAGGTCCCTCTGCCGAGCCGGGCTAAACGCTGCCGATCGCCAAAGTCGATAGCCCAATGCAACCCGGTTCTCATCCACAATCTCAGCATCTGAGAACACAACCCCAACCGAAGCCCCGTCTGCAAAAATTACCTCAATGCGTTCGAGCTTATTCGAATACCAGATGTCGTCCTGGTCCGCCAATGCGATGATGTCTCCCCGGCAAAGTTCGATGGCCTTCTCAAAATTTTTCGTTGACCCGAGGTTGCTCGCGTTGATCTCCAAACAAATTGGAAACGGCGCATGATGCGCAAAACTTCTTATGATTTCAACACTCCCATCCGTGGACCGATCGTCGCAAACGATTAATTCATCGGGGAGCCTCGTCTGAACCGCAATGCTTTCTAGCTGCTCGGGAAGGTAGCGTTCACCGTTATACGTGCACATCGCGATTGAAAGGTGAGGTGTAGCCATTGTGATGTCCTCTACTTCTGGACTGCCACGAGTGCAACTTCCTCACCGAGGCCAGGCGCGAGCTTCAAGCGCGTCCACTCGGCGAGCTGCATTCCACGTCCCCAAAGAAGGCGGAGCCGGTTGTGACTGGATTGCCTCATCAGGTGTCGTCCAGTACGCTCAATTGACCGGCTACCGATGAACAGTCCATTGGCGTCCCGAATCGTCGTGCATAGACTTACTAGATTGAAACCAGCCATCCCCACGAGCCTGCGCAGAGATTGCTCGTTGAAGATGTGTAAATGTCTAGGCGGGTCTAAGTGCATCCAACTCACTCCATATTTCTGATGTCCCCAACTTCTATTATTAGGGGTAACAATCACCAAGCGCCCCCCCGGCTTCAATATCCTCCGGCATTCGCTGAGAAGGGATAGCGGATCGTGAACATGTTCAATGACGTGACTCATAGTTATGGCATCGAAACAATCAGGCGGATAGCTTTGGGCTGCTAGCTTCCCGAGACGTACTTCCAATCCCTTCTTCTGGGCGATTTCCACGGCCTTAGGGTCAAAATCCACACCACGAACCTGCCAGCCAAAATCAGCCATGCCTTGCAGAGCTTCACCACTTCCACATCCGACATCCAATAAGAGTCCATTGGGACAGGACGGAAGATACATAACGCCGAAATCCAATTCTGCGCTCCGGCCAGGGTGTAGTTGAATCACATTGCCCCAAAGCTTCTGCCATCTCCCAAGTGAATCTTTGTTGTAGCCATACTTGCGTGCCCAATAACCCTTCTTTGCCCTGTCATAGGCGCGCCTCAGCCAGTTCCTCCGTACGGAATTCACCTCGATGTGCGTGAAGTAATTCTTGTAGGCCTTGTCGATATCCTCCTCGGCTGGCATGGGATCGAGCCAGAGGAGTCCGCATCCCGGATTCAGGCAACGCTTGAGACTCCAGGTTCCCGGCGCGCTATAAAGCCTGTCCTTTAGGTTTTCGTAAACCGGCTCACCCGCGGCACCGCACAGGTAGCAGGCCGGACAAGGGCGCGAGCGAATCTCGTCTGGAGATTGCTGATCTAGCAATGTAGTCTGTGGAGAAGACATGGATTTCCTTAACGGTAGCTCTGCGCCAGTGTTCGTTCTTCCGGTGTGAGTATCCGGAACCACGTCACGAGCACAAAACACAGAATCGTTCCCAACAGGAAAAGGCCCTTCACGATAAGGCCCTGCAGCAGTGCCGCCAGCGCCAGAATCAGCAGAGCAATGGCCGGCAGGAGTACCATCCGCAGCCGTATCGGGCTTTTGCCAGGCAGAAAGCGTTTCGCCAGCCCAAACAGCAACAAAGCGTCAACCGCCACTCTGACGGACCACGCGATGGCTGCGCCTTCAATCCCGCGCGTGCTAATCAGCCACCAGAGCAGGCCCAGATACAGGGGAAGCTCGATCAGATGCAGCGTGGCGGTCAGGTCCGGTCTTCCCACGCCCTGCAAGAGAGCGAAAGGCACATGCGCCAGGCTGTTGATGAACACACCTACGGCCAGCAATTGAAGTACGCGAAAGCTGTGCTCGGCGAATTCAACTCCGAGCCAAAGCTTCAAGCCGTCCTGTGCCAATGCAACCGTGCACAACATGATCGGAAACAGCACCAGGAAGAGGGATTTGATGCTTCGGCCGAAAAGCACCGCGGTGCGCTCTCGGTCCCGCACAAAGCTTGCGGAGAAGGCAGGAAACATGACCCCCATGAGCGCACCAGGGAGCAGCCATAATTTGGTAACCATCTCATACGGAGTCGCGTAATAGGCGACCGCGGTCATGGAAACCAGCGCGCCGATCAAAAAGCGGTCAAGCGTGACCATCAGCGGACCGACCACGTTGCTAACCGTCATCCAGCCGCCAAAGCGCAGCAGCGGCCCGACAGTAGAGCGATTCCAAGCAATCGAGCGGCCCAGTTCCGGTAGAACCCGGAGACACAGCAGCAGGTGAGCGGCCCAGGCTGCGATCCGTCCGGCAACCAGGACACCGATCACCGGAACCACGCTCTTTGAAAACGGCAGGACCAGCAGTGGCCCCACAAACGTGAATACGCCCATCGGAATCCGCAGGGCGTTGATCAGCCCAAACCGCTGGTGTGCCTCCAGCAACCCGCGCAAACCGGCTGTAGTGACCACGAAAGGAAGAGAAATTCCCAATAGTCGGAACGCTTGCAGTGTCTCGGGCTCCAGCGCATCAGGCACATTCAAGCCGCTATGGACAAGCCAGGGCGAAATCAACAGGATACAAACAGTTGCGGCAAACCCCAACAGCATCATTAATACAAGAGACGTCCAGGCCAGTGCGGGAATCTCCCGCTCTTCCCCTGCCCCCAATTTCTTCGCCACCAGTTGCGTCAGCGCCCGGCCCAGCCCGAGGTCGAACAGGCTGGCGTACCCGATCAGCGCCCAGGCCAGCGTCACCACTCCAAACCGTTCCTTGCCCAATCCATGGATCAGGATAGGAATGCAGAAAATCGCCACCAACACCGGCGCGCCGTTCCCAACCAGGTTCCAAACGGTGTTTCGCGCCAGCAGGCGGCCGCTGGTCAAGTGCCCGTTGGTTTTTTTTGCTGCTTCCGTCATCACAATTGTTCGTTGTACCTAAAGGGGCATTAGGATGGGGATGGTGTACTCTCCACTTCTACCCAACCGCCGGGCGAACGTCGGCGGCATCCACATCCACCGCCACCGACCGATGGATCAATTCCAGCGAAACCACCACACGCATGCTGCTCTTCTTCCGCTTCAACACTCCTTCGAGTCCTGCAAAGAGACCCGCGGTTATCCGCACACGGCGCCCAATGGTCAAAAACGGGTGCGGCTCCGCACGCAAACCCTGGCAAATCCCCTTGCGCAGGATTTCCATCTCCACGTCCGGCAGCGCTGTCGGCAATCCCCCAAATCCAACCAGGCGAACCACGCTAGGAATCTGCAAGACCTGCAGCCGGTCCCTCAGCGCCAGCCGCACGAAGACGTAACCGGGAAACAAAGCAAGATCCAATTGCACCCGGCGGTCTTTCCAGCGCCGCACGGAACTGTAGAGAGGAAGAAAATGTTGAACCTCTCGCGCTCCCAACTCAGCCGCGACGCGCTTTTCATGCTTTGCGCACGTGTACGCGGCGTACCAGTGTGGCTGCGACATCGCTTGCTCTTGCTCGATCAACCGTGCCGCGTGCTGCTGTTCCAGCAGATTCGCCGCGCTTCCTTGCAGTACCGTCGTGCTCGCCATGCATTCCTTTCTGGTTGGCCTTACACAGCTTCGCCCCGTCACTTACAGGGCAACATGTGACCTAACCCTCTATTTTTCTATCGCTTAGAGCCAGTTCTACGGCTTCAGCGCCCCGCTCGGCGGCGTTCCATGGCCGTTGTCCTGGTTCATACAATCTCTTTCCTCGGAGACCGCTCCGGCCCCGTTCCGTGATGCCCATCGCATCCGCGCCTTTGTCGCCCGCGCCCTCACCGTTGCCGCCACTTCCTGCGCCAGTATCTTGCGCGGGTCCTGCGGATCGGCCTCTTCCCAACGCGCCGATCCCAACACCCAAACCACGGACAACCCGAAAGCCAGAAACGCGCCGAGAAACATGATCACCAAGCGTGGCGGAAACGATTTCTTTTCCGGAATTCTGGCCGGATCCAGCACTTTGACGCTGGGAGTTTCCTTCGCCTCTTGCACTTTGGCGAGTTCGTATTGTTCCGTCAGAAGCTCGAAGACGGTTTCCTGGATTTTCGCGCGACGATAAAAGTCAGCGTATTTTGCTCCAAGCAGTGGCAGGCTCTTAATGGTGGGATAGGGCAGTTCAGTTGTCTGTGCGAGCGCTGCGTCCGCGGACGGCCCTGATGATGGAGAAGCAACAGTTGAACTTTTCGCTTGCGTGCCACCGAGCTTTTCGAGTTGCTTGCGAAGTTCCCCGACTCGAGCGTTCAACGAGCGGACGCGAGAGTTGCTGTCGGTATAAATTTGGCGGAGTCCTTCGAGCTCCGATTGGGCAGCGATCATCTGGCCTGCTATCGTGCCCGCCGCGTCCAGCATCGCTTTACCCTCTTGCTGGATATCAAGAGTGTTGTTCTTGCTGGAGAATTGAGCGAATTGGTTGGAGGCATCGTCAAGATCTTGCTTCGCGACTTTGAGGCGCTCCTCAAGAAACACGCGTTCGCGGTGTGCGGAAGAAGTCGACAATTCGGAAACCAGCGAGTTCAACTGGTCGACATAGGCACTTGCTAGGGCCGCAGCTCGCTGCGGACTGCGATCCGTCACGGTGATGGTGATTATGCCGCTCTTCTTGTCTTCCGAAATCGAAGTATTCTCATCGAGTTTCGTCCGCGCATCCATGACGAGCCGCTTGCCGTAAACTCTTCTCAAATCAAACTTTTGTATGAGACGGTCCTGTGAGGTCTCACTCCTAAGAACTCCGATAAAAAGCGCACCCGAACTCTTGAGCCCGAGCAGGTCCCCCGCTACACCTGCCAATCCTCCTCCGGCCTTCGCCGCCATCGCCGCCATCATGGCCATTCCCGAGGTGGATTGCTGATCCGGCGGCATGAGTTGTGTGGTTGACGTGTAAGACTTCGGAATCAAGAACGCGATCAGAGTTGAGACGAGCATTCCGGCCGCCACAGCTCGGAGAAAGAACCGGCGACGCCCCCAAAGTAGACGTAGCTGTTCCGTTTGCCATTCACGCGAATCATCAGGAGGCATTGCCTGCAGCGAAAACTCTCCCTCAACCGGTTGCGGAGCGGTCTCAGGCTGCTGCTTGGTTGCTGTCTGCGTCACGTCTTCCCTTTTCTAAACGTTTTCAGTCTACTTCTTCCAAGACTGCGGCCAGAAAACCAGTTGCAAGGAGGTGGTAACGTTCGACTGTGCACCAGGAGTGATGATCGGATATAACCAACGTTCATACTGGAATGTACTGGACACGCTTAAATCATTGCGGAGCCAGAAGTTTGCGCTCAATGACACATCCGTTAGCGAGCCTCCCCCCGACATATATTGTTGGCTAACTTTTTGATGCCTGAAGCTAGCCTGAATAAAACTCCGTGGACTAAATCTGTAGTTGCTCCAGGCCTGAACTCCTTGGCTCTGTCTGCCCATCCAGTTTCCGAGGAGGTCGCCACCATTCGTATAGGACCCGCTGGGGTATCGATCATTCGCGTAGAAAATCCCGGGAGTGTAGTGGGAGCCCGGGGCACCGGTCTGGAGATTACCGGGAAGATCCGTGTAGCCAGCTTCGACTCGAAGATCCAATTTATTGAGCTTGGGCACTTGCGCCAAGTAAAGCCCAGACCAGATCGCGGCATTCCGCCAGTAGGCTATGGGTGAAAACTCGTCTTCGACAAACGCCTCTGTGTAAAAGTTCAACCCATTTTTCACGCGGGGAATTCGAAATGTAAAGTCG
>Ga0210399_10001241_pt1 | contig 20018 bp, 15 predicted proteins | sample IncBWC14MmetaG_FD_150865 | JGI IMG/M metagenome (GOLD analysis project Ga0210399, IMG submission 150865) | Forest soil microbial communities from Barre Woods Harvard Forest LTER site, Petersham, Massachusetts, United States - Inc-BW-C-14-M | ecosystem: Environmental > Terrestrial > Soil >... | reverse complement strand
GCCGCCACGAACTGTTCGACCTGCCATAACACGATCACGTGGACAACGGCAGTGTTTGATCACAGCACGACGGGCTGGCCATTGACGGGTTCTCACCAGCTAGCACCGGCCGGTAAGGTCGTGGCGTGCACCGATTGCCACGTCGGCAACAATTACACCTTCACGGTGGCGAACACGGATTGCTACGGCTGCCATCAGACCGCTTGGCTGAGCACGCAAACGCTTGGTGGCGTGGTGCCCAATCACGTCGCGGCGGGCTTTCCGACCTCGCAATGCTCGACGTGCCACACCACGACTTCGTGGATTTCAACCTTCAACCACGCCACGACCGGCTTCCCGCTGACGAACTCGCATCAACTGGCGCCGGCGGGGAAGGCGACGTCCTGCGCGTCCTGCCACATCAACAATAACTACGCGCTGACGATCGCGCCGACCGACTGCGGAAACGCGGGCTGTCATTTGACGACCTGGCAGACGACCAACAACCCGACGCACTCGACAGCCGGGGCGCCGTTTGCCGCGACGAACTGTTCGACTTGCCATAACACGATTGCCTGGACGACGGCAGTGTTTGATCACAGCACGACGGGCTTTCCGCTGACGGGTTCTCACCAGCTAGCGCCGGCCGGTAAAGCCGTGGCGTGCACCGATTGCCACACGGGAAACAACTACACGGCCGGCTTCCCGCCCATGGATTGCGGCAACAGCGGGTGCCACCTGAAAGATTGGAACCTCACGCCGACGTATGGCGGAAACGTGCCAAACCACATTACGGCAGCCTTCCCAATCTTACTCTGCGCGACCTGCCACGACACGGTGCTCTGGACGGATGGAAAGTTTGATCACAGCACGACGGGCTTCCCGCTGACGGGGCCGCACATGCTCCCGCCGCGCACGGCCGTGACGGGCGCGATTGGGCCGATGGTCAATGGCTGTGCCGACTGTCACCTCGGCGGCAATTACACGACAGGCTATCCGACGACGGATTGCTATGGTTGCCACCAAACGTACTATGTGAACGCACAGACCTACGGGGCCGCTGTGCCCAATCACATTACGGCGAATTATCCGACAGCGTGCATTTCCTGCCATACGCCGTGGGTGACCCAGGCGTGGCTTGGTGCAGTTTTCAATCACACGTATTTCAAAATTCCGCACCACGGGTCCGTCTGCAGTGATTGCCACATCGACGCGACGAACTATTTAACGTTCTCTTGTGAAGCTTGTCACACAGTGCCGACTGCACACCGGCCCGGCATGTCGCATGACAATGTTTGTTCGCCATCTCCCGCGTGCTGGTACACCCCGGCGACGAGGTGCTACGACTGCCATAAGGGATGATGGGGGACGGGCTGACGACGCTCCGCAGAGCGTTGTGCACCGTCAGCTAGGGAAGAGCAGAAGGGCCGGCCAAAGCTGGCATACAAAAAACTGGGGGAATGATTTACGTGTCACGTTGGACCATTCTGGCGGGGCTCTTTAGCGGCTCCTTTTCTCGCGCTTTGACGTTGGCGGCACTCGCCTGTCTCTCCGCTTATTTTCCATTTTGCGTTCGCGCCCAGGCGCCCGAGGGCCCGGCGCCGGTTCCCACAAACCTCTCCGATCAGGCCGCCAAGAAACCCACCGTATTCCGGGTCAAATACGTCGGCGACAACACCGTTTACATTGAAGCGGGCCGGAATGTGGATTTACAGGAGGGCATGAAACTCTCGATAGTGGAAGCCCCGCCGGATGGAGTGATTGCGGAAGGAATTCAATACCGCGGCTATGAGCACGTGGCGGAAATCGTGGTTTCCTCGGTTTCCGATTCTTCGGTGGTGTGCGAAGTCATCACCGCCAAGGGAGAACTGAAAGTTGGACAAGCGGCGTTTCTTACACCGGACAGCGTTCTGAACCGGCGCCAAACCGAACAGGCCGCCGAGGAAGATAAGTATCCCATCGTGATGACCTTCACTTCTGGCGATCCGCTGGATGAGGAAGTCCGGGAAACTCGGGAAGCACAACAGACGCGCATGACTCCGATGCAGCGTTCGCGAGGACGCATCGGCTTTGATTACGGCGGCACGCAGGAATCCGGGGGATTCAGCTCCCGCCAAATGGGACTGGTGATTGATGCGGATATGCGGAATATCGGCGGGACGTTTTGGAATTTTATAGGTTCGTGGCGCGGAAATCTCGGTTCCAGCAGTACGGTGCTTCCCGGTACGGGAGCCCAAACACTAACGGACCTCGTGAACCGCACCTACCGCATCGGGTTCACCTACCAGAACCCGTATTCTCCGGTGACCATAGGAGTTGGCCGGTTGTTTCTGCCCTGGGCGCCGAGCCTGAGCACCATCGATGGTGGCTATCTTGGTAGAAAAATCACGCGCATCGCGACGGTGGGTTTTTTCGCGGGTTCCACGCCGGATCCCTCCTCATGGAGTTATAATCCGAATCAGCATATTGCCGGAACGTTTGTGAATTTCGAGACTGGTGACTACGATCATACCCGCATTTACAGTACGGCAGGCATCGCCGTGACCAGCATCCAATGGAAGGTTGCGAGGCAATTCGCGTTCTTTGAGAATAACCTTTCCTGGAAGCGTTATGTTTCGTTTTACAGCTCACTGCAGGCCGACGAAGCCAGAACATCCCCACTGCTAAACGGCGGAAGCAATCCCACGGGGATTTCGCAGAGCTATTCGTCCTTGCACTTCCAGCCCATCAAGCTTTTTGGTTTCGGGGTGAATCACAACTATTTCCGCATGCTTCCGACCTACGATCCGCGCTTGCTGGGAACCGGCCTGCTGGACAAGTTCCTGTTCCAGGGATTCAGCGGGGATGTACGGTTCGATTTGCCGAAACACATCGGCCTGTTCGCCAGCGTGGGCAAGAGCAAGGCGACCACGGACAAGAAGGGTTCGCTCAATCAAGCCTACGGGATTTCTTTCGGCAACATCTGGAAAACCGGCATCTTCGCTGATGCGCACTACACGAAATTCGACAGCGCGTTCGGCAGCGGCAAATACACGTCCCTCTCATTCTCAAAGAGCTTGAACGAGTCTCTAAGGCTGCAGGTATACGGTGGCCATCAAGTATTCAACTCGCCGCTTTCGACAAACACGAACTCAAATTTCGTAAATGGCGTTATCGATTGGAACGTCGGCCCGCGTTACTTCCTGGAAGGCAATTTCGGCTGGTATCACGGTACCAGCCTGAGTTACCAGCAGTGGTCGATGGTTTTTGGGTACCGCTTCGGAGGGTTTCGCAAAAAATGAACCTCGCTCGCAAACTTCTCCTTGGCTCTCGGGCCTCTCTTGCGGTGCTGATGGGGCAGCTCTCGGTTGTTTTCTCGGCGGCGCTCCTGTTTTCCTGCGGCCCCGCGTTCGGCCAAGCGCAAGCTGGGCCGCAACTTGCGACGGAGATGTCTGCTTCCGCCGGTTCACCGATCATGGATGCGCTCCTGCGCGCCCGTAAAACCGTCGAAAAATACTTCGAGCAAGCCGCCAATGTGGTGTGCACGGAAAATGTAACGCAAGCGGTGGTCGGAAAGAACGGCAAGGCCGATTATCGGGAAGAATCCGTTTTTGATTACCAGCTTCAGGCCAATACCAACAGCGGATCGTTGAAGCTCGTGGAAACCCGAGACACGCGCAAGGCCGCTTTTCGTGATTCGGCGCGCACTCTGCTCATTACCAACGGCTTCACCAGTATGCTTCTAATCATTCACCCGAATTACGAGGCAAGCTTTGCCTTCGAGCCGGCAGGCGAGGAAACCGTCGACGGTGTGAGGTTTGCCAAAATTGATTTCAAGGCAATTCCCGGCGCTTCTTCGCCCGCGGCATTTCAGCTCCGGGGCCAGAACTATCCCGTTCCCCTTTCTGGAACGATTTGGATCGACGAGCAGACTGGCTCCGTCTCTAAGTTGGTCGCTTCCGTGGATACTAGCTTGAGCGACCTCGGGCTCCAGGCCATGCGCAGCGAAATTCATTACGCCACCGTGCATTTCCACGACCCTGAGGAATCCTACTGGATGCCGATTTCCGCGGTGATTGACGTGCAAACCCTCCGCCAGCACTGGCGCAATATTCACCGTTTTGCAGGGTACAAGAGATTTAGAGCTACCATTCAAGTCGAAGAGGCGGAGAAGAAACCATGAGCGCATCCGCAACCGTTAGCACTGCGGTGCTGACTCGCGAAGACCCCGAAAAGGGACACCGTACACGAGTGTTCCTTGCCTGGATGCTGGCATTGGCCTTCATTCTGGTCATTGCCAGCTACGGCATGAATTACTACACACTGAGCGCCTCCGAGCGCCCGTTTTCGCCCAAGCATCAACTCCTCCGTCCCAGTGGCACCATCGGCGTTAAGCTGGGCATGGTAGGCGTGCTGATGTTTTTTCTGATCTATCTGTATCCACTGCGCAAGAAGTGGGGCTGGCTCGGAAGAATGGGGAATTCCCGCCACTGGCTCGATTTCCACATTGTCCTGGGCACCGCCGCGCCGGTTATCGTCGCTTTTCACGCTTCGTTTAAATTCGGCAACATCGCCGGCATGGCCTTCTATAGCATGCTGATGGTTACGCTCAGCGGTTTCGTCGGCCGCTATCTCTATGCCCACATTCCGCGTGGCCTCAGCGCCGCGGAACTCTCCATGAAGGAGATTCAGGAGAAAGAAGAGAGCCTCCGCAAAGAGCTCGCCGAACAAAAGGCCACTTTCGGTTTCTCTGTCGACGCCCTTGCCGAATTGCCGTCTCCGGCCCAAGTGGCCAAGACACCCCTGATCGCTTCGCTTCTATCCATGTTTGTGCTCGATATCAAGCGCCCTTTCAAGACTTCCATGCTGCGGCTGCAGCAGGCCGGGTTCATCCCCTGGGTTTTTTCCGGCTTCGGTGTGTTCTCCACTCGCGATAAGAGACTCGAGCGCGCCATTGTTCTGGCGCAAGCGCAGTCTTCGCTTTCACAGAGCATCGCTTTCCTCAGCCGCACCCAGCGCATCTTTCAACTCTGGCATGTTATTCACCGTCCCTTTAGTTACGCCTTTGCTATTCTCGCCATTCTGCACATTAGCATCGCCCTCTTCATGGGGTATAGACTGTAAGTCACGGAAATGGACATGCTTATGAAACGATTCTTCGTAGCGACGATGACATTCGCCGCCTTCTGCACCGTCAGCGGATGTAAGAACCACCCGAGCGATAATGACGCCATCCGTGCCGGCATCCTGCACCACCTGACGGCCGTCGGCACGCTGAACATCAGCGCCATGGAGATGGATATCCGCAACGTTTCCATCAACGGAAACCAAGCCCATGCCGAGGTCGAATTCCGGCCCAAGACCGGCGCGGCCCCCGGCACAGGCATGCAAGTCGCCTACAATTTGGAAAAGCGCGACGGCGCCTGGACCGTGCTTAAAACGCAAGCCGCGGGAGGCACGATGCAGCACCCCGATCCAAACCAGAATCCGCATCAGAATCAGGCGCTTCATTCCGGCAGCATGCCGAATTTCAATGCTGTTCTGAATCCTGCCGGCGCGTCGGGCCAAGCCGCGTTGCCGCCGGGCCATCCGACTGGGGCCTCACAGCAGTCCAATCCCCAGCCGGCCGGGCAAGATACCGCTTCAGCCAGGAAACCGCGCTAACCTCATGGACACTCTTGTCGCCTTCCTCCTGGCTGCCCTCGTCATCGGCCTCTTCATGCGTAGTTATTTGAAGGGGGAGAAAAAGAGGGCGGAGTTGGCACGCGAATCCGAGGAAAAGGGGAAGTTACGTTCCGATGGCCCGCAGTCCCAGCATCCTCACATCGACGCGAACTATTGCATTGGGTGCGCTGCTTGCACCATGGTCTGTCCCGAGGGGGACGTTCTCGCCATGCTCGGCGGGAAAGCCGTGATCGTTAATGGGTACAAGTGCATCGGCCACAGCCTCTGCGCGGAGGTTTGCCCTGTTGGCGCCATAACCATGGTCCTGGCCAGTCCCAGCATGGGCGGAGACATGCCCCACCTCACGCCGCAGTACGAAACCACTATCCAGAACATGTTCATTGTCGGCGAACTCGGCGGCTTGGCCCTCATCAAGAACGCCATCAATCAGGGGCGCGAATGCATTGATAACCTCGTGACCAAAGCCGCCTTGCCCGGCGCCGCGCGGCGTTCCCCGGACGTCTTCGATGTCCTGATCGTGGGTGCTGGGCCCGCCGGAATCAGCGCTTCGCTCCGGGCCATCGAGAAAAAACTCAATTACATCACCGTGGACGAAGGAGAAATCGGCGGCACCGTTGCCAAATATCCCCGGCAGAAACTGGTCTTGACGAGCCCCGTGGAGTTCCCGATGTACGGGAAGTTTAAGAAAACCGAGCTTTCCAAGGAAGAGCTCATCGAGTTCTGGCATAAATGCTTGCAACGCGCGGACTTCAAACTTCGCCAGGGCGAAAAAGTCGATGACATCAAGAAAGGCGAAGACGGCATCTTCACGGTCACCACACCCCAGAGCCAACATCGCGCGCATGCCGTCATTTTGGCCCTCGGCAAGAGTGGCAGTCCGCGCAAGCTCGGCGTCAAGGGCGAGGAATTGCCGAAGGTCATGTACCGCTTGATCGAGGCGGATCACTACATCAACAAAAAGATTCTCGTCGTCGGTGGCGGTGACAGTGCCATTGAGGCCGCCATGGGCCTAGGCCACCAGGTCGGCAATCAGGTCACGCTCTCTTATCGCAAAGAGGCCTTCACGCGCATCAAGGAACGCAACGCGCAGCGCATCCAGGAATCCATGCGCAAGGGCAAGGTCAAAGTCATTTTCAACTCCGCTCCGGTGGAGTTTAAGGCGGACTCCGTCGTCCTCGAAGTCGGCGGCCAGTCTCAGGTTCTTCCCAACGACTACGTCTGGATCTTCGCGGGCGGTGAACCGCCCACGGCCTTCCTGAAAAAAATAGGCGTCGGTTTTGGCGTGCAGGACCTTACCGCCACAGGCTCGCGTGAAGTAAAAGCCGCCAAACAAGCCGTCGTTCACGCGTAACTTGGGGTTCCGATAAACCCAGTGCTCCTCTCCAACTAGTTGCCGTTCTGGGTGTGGCACCACCACGTGCAACCAGGCTCCAAAGGCACGTCCAACCCTCGCCTCATGGTCGTTACGATTTTCCTTTGCAAACCAGTTGATTTCAGCAATTTCAGTGTAAGCGTCTGTTCAGTGATTTCAGTCGCTAGTTTCAAATTGAACCATTTCCTCAGTTTCGTTCCATCGCGGGTATTCTGCCTCCAGGTACAGCCCAGGTTCCTGCTCCGAACTCGATTCCTTTCAATCACCTAGCAGGAGGGACGCCATTGAACGTGGACACGCGCGTGCCTCTCTTATGCGGGGGAGAATCGCTTGTTCCGTTGTCACACCAATACCAGGGAATCGTCCCTTGCCTCGGCATCATGGCTGGTGGCCCTGGTGCGTTTTTGGCTCACACTCTCTCTCCTCACAAATCCAGTTCTGCTCGAGGCCCAACTCGTCAGCACTGCTGAAAACCGGGTCAAGGCAAATTTTCTAGCCAAAGTTCCTAGCTTTATCGAATGGCCAGAAGAAGCTTTGCCATCAGGACCGGCCCCCTTCGTGATTTGCATCATCGGCGATTTGTCGCTCGGGCTACCGTTATCGGAATCCGTTCGTGGCGTAACGCTTCACGAAAAGCGTGCTGAAATTCGCAGCGTGCACACGGAGCAGGAATTACATTCCTGTCACATTCTGTTCGTGAGCCGCTTCGAGCGCAAAAGGTACGACCGAGTCCTCGGCTCGGTACGGGGACTCAATGTGCTCACCATAGGGGAGACACCAGAGTTTCTCGACGCCGGCGGGATCGTAAGTTTCTCGATGCAACAGGAAACCCTTCAATTTGACGTGAACCTGGATGAGGCGAACAAGGCCCACCTCAAGATTAGTTCGCGGCTGCTCGCATTGGCCCGGCATGTCTTTAATCGGACGGAGGCCGCAAAGAGCTGAAATGGGCTTCCATAGAATCCACGAATTCTCACTCCGCCAGCGTTTGCTGTTCCTTACGATGGTCACCAGCGGCATTGGAGTCTTGCTCGGATGTATCGGTTTTCTGGGCTACGACATGCACGTGGCGCGCCAGCAAAAGGTGGAAGACCTTCGGTCGACAGGGGACCTCCTCGGGATGAATTCCACGGCGGCGCTGGAATTTGGTGACGAGATCGCCGGGGCCAAGCTTCTGGAATCGCTCAGGACGCGGCCTCACATCCAGGCAGGAATCCTTTTTAGGCAAGACGGATCTTATGTTGCATCCTACGTCCGCGTCGATTTGAGCCGGAACATCCTTCGCTCCGATCGGCCACCACCGGGGATCGTATGGACCAAGGATCGCCTGACGTATTGCACGACTGTATTCTTGGGTCAGCGGCCCCTGGGTTCGCTATACCTGGAGTCCGGGCTCAGCGATTTGCACGAGCGCCTCCAACGATTTGAACAATTGACAGCGCTCATTGCCACGGGAAGCTTGCTGCTTGTTTATTTGCTGACGGCGGCGCTCCAGCGAGGAATTACCAGACCAATTCAGAATCTGGCCGCAGTCGCCCGCTCCGTCGCCGCGGAGAAATCTTATTCCCTGCGAGCGCCACCGCTCTCCGGGCTTGAGCTCCGGCAGCTCGGGGTGGATTTCAATCATATGTTGGATGAAATCAAGCGTCGTGACGCGGCGTTGAACGAAGCGCGTGATGCCCTGGAACTCCGCGTTACCTCGCGCACAGGTGAACTGGAGATGGAGGTCAAGGAGCGAAGACGCGCCGAACAAGAGCTCCAGCAGCGCACCACGTTTCTGAATACCTTGGTCACCAATAATCCGCTGGCCATCGCCGTGGGCGGGCCGGATGGAAAACTTGAGATTGCAAATCCCGCGTTCGAGAAACTCTTCGGATATACAAGCGATGAGGCCATCGGGCAGAGAATTGACAATCTGCTCTTTCCTTTGAATTTCAGCAGGGAAGAAATGGATGGACGGTTGGAGAGAGTGAAAAGGGAAACCATCCACGAAACGACAAAGCGCAGGAAGAAAAGCGGCGATTTGGTAGACGTAGAGGTGCATTCCGTACCGGTGGCCATGGCGAGCGGGGAGCTGAGTGTGCTGGCGCTCTATCAGGACATCAGCGAACGAATAGAAGCACAGAGAGCATTGCGGGAGAGTGAAGAACTCTTCCGCACGGTAAGTGCCGCAGCGCCGATTGGGATTTTCTGCACGAATGCAAGCGGGCAAATTCTTTACACGAATAAACGATGGGAAGAAATGACGGGTCGCGCGGGAGAAGAGGCCATGCGCGGTGGCCTGGCGAATGCAGTTCATCCCGAAGACCGGGCAATGGTGCAAAAACTCTGGGAGAGTGGTTTTGCCCTGCAGCTGGAGCTGAGAGATCAATGCCGGTTTCTAACGCCTGAAGGCCATGTGAATTGGGTGCAGTGGCAAACGAGAGCGCTGGTCGGACCGGACGGGGCCATGAAGGGATTTGTGGGAGTAATGGAGGACATTACCCAGAGGCGTGCCGCCGAGCAGCGTCTGAAGGAAGCGAAGGAAGCGGCAGAAGCCGCCAGCCGCGCCAAGAGCGAATTTCTGGCCAATATGAGCCATGAAATACGTACTCCCATGAACGGCATTCTTGGCATGACCGATCTCGCGCTTGACACGGAACTCAAGCCCGAGCAGCGCGAGTATCTCGAAATGGTGCGATCATCCGCCGAATCCTTGCTCGGCATCATCAACGACATTCTTGACTTTTCAAAGATAGAAGCCGGCCGTCTGGAACTCGAGACTGTTTCGTTCTCGCTCATGGATTGCATCGAGAGCGCTCTGGAGCCCCTTGCCGTTCGCGCCCAGCAAAAGGGTCTGGAGGTCACCTGGGCCTTGCAGGGCGTCATCCCCGATTGCCTTATGGGCGATCCCACCCGCTTGCGCCAGATTCTTATCAATCTTGCGGGCAATGCCATCAAGTTCACAAAGCAAGGAGAAGTAAGCGTGCGGGCGGAACGCCTGCCATCCAAAGATGGGTTGATCCCTATCCGTTTCTCCGTCTCCGACACAGGAATGGGCATCCCTGAGGAAAAACAGCAGCAAATATTCGCTGCCTTTTCACAAGCGGATTCGTCAACCACGCGTGAGTTCGGAGGTACCGGGCTGGGACTTTCGATTTCCGCGCGTTTGATCCGGCTGATGAAGAGTGAAATTGAACTCGAAAGCGAACCAGGGAAAGGAAGCACATTTGCCTTCACGGTGCCGTTCTCGATCGGGACGGGCGCCACTCCGGCGCGCCCGGCGATAGCGCATGCAGCAATGGCCAATGAAAGGGCCTTGGTCGTCGACGACAACGAAATAAACCGCAACTTATTGATGCACATTCTTCCGCAGTGGGGATTGCTAACGGCTTGCGCAGCGAGCGGGGTGGAAGCACTCGAACTATTCAGGAAAAGCCAGGAGGAAGGCGCACCATTCTCGGTCGTGCTTCTCGATCAGAACATGCCCGGAATGGATGGATATGAGGTAGCCGGAAAGATCCGCCTGCTAGCCAAGAAAGAACAGCCAGTGATCGTCCTATTATCTTCGGCGCCGGCCTCAGTCGAACCGGCGCGCCTGAAGAAGCTGGGGATTGAGAGGAGCCTCATCAAACCACTGCGCCGCGCGACGCTGTACGAAGCGATTCGTCACGGCCTGAAGCTGCCCGCCACTTCCGAAGAGGCTGGTGACGCGCGCCCCAAAGTAGAGAAGGTCCGCGCTCTGCGGTTGCTCCTTGTGGAAGACAATCGCGTAAATCAAAAGCTGGCGACGCGCCTGCTTGAAAAGATGGGACATCAAGTCACTCTCGCCATCCATGGCCGGGAAGCGCTCGACTTGCTGAAACCGGATTCTTTTGACCTGGTCCTAATGGATATCCAAATGCCCGTCATGGGAGGAGTTGAGGCCACGCAAAGGATTCGCGACACGGAACGCCACTCCGGAGGCCATATCCCGATTATTGCCATGACGGCACACGCGATGGCCGGAGATGCGGAAAAATACTTGTCGGCCGGAATGGACGGCTACGTTTCCAAGCCGGTGCGGAACAGTTTCCTTCGCGCCGAGATTGAACGCCTAGCCAGACCATACCTCGCCGAGTCCCCGAGGCCCAACCACGAGGAGGAAAGATATATGCCCAATACAATTATTGATTTCACAGAACTATTGGCACGCGTCGAAAATGACCGCGAACTTATGCGTGAGCTCTTGCAGATTTTCAAACAGGAATTTCCCCGGCATCTCCAGGCTTTGCGTGACGCCGTGAACTCCTTGGATGACCAAAAGGTCGCGGCCGAGGCCCACGCCTTGAAGGGCATGCTCTCCAATCTGGCTGCCGGCCCGGCTGCCGATGCTGCCGCACGGCTCGAGCAGTTGGCCCGCAGTCGCGAAGTGGCCGGATTTCAAGCAGCCTGCGCCTCATTCGAGAGCATAAGCAAAGAGCTCCTACAGCATTTGGACACGTGCATGGCAGAGGTGTGTGGATGAGAATTCTGATCGCCGATGACGAATTTATGTCGCGGAAGCTCCTTCAGAAAACCCTGGAGCGCGCGGGCTACGAAGTGACCGCGGTAGAGAACGGCCGCCTGGCGGCGGACCAGCTATGCCCCGCAAACGGACCAAGGCTTGCCTTATTGGACTGGGTAATGCCCGAATTGGATGGGCCCGGCGTCTGCCGCGAAGTGCGGAAAAGGAAAGAGCAATCCTACGTCTACATGATTTTGCTGACATCCAAGGAGTCAAAGGAAGATGTCGTCGCGGGACTTGAATCCGGAGCCGACGACTACTTAACCAAGCCTTTTGACCCTGAAGAGCTGAAAGCGCGCCTGCGCACCGGGCTGCGTATCCTCAATCTCGAAGACCGTCTGGTCGAAGCACGCGAGGAGATGCGTTTCCAGGCCACTCATGACGCGCTGACGTCACTTTTGAATCGCGGCGTGATCATGGATCTGCTTGGACGCGAACTTGCCCGCTCTAGGCGCGAGCGTCTCTCCACCGCAATTTTGATGTGCGATCTGGACCACTTCAAGAGGGTGAACGATACCTACGGCCACCTGGCCGGCGATGATGTCCTGAAAGAAACCGCGAAGCGGCTGCTCGCTTCCGTGCGATCCTATGACTTTGTTGGCCGGTATGGCGGAGAAGAGTTCCTCGTGGTCTTGAACAATTGCAATCCGGCGTTCGCTCTTGCCCGCGCGGAGGAAATTCGCAAAGCCATCGCCCTGAGGCCCGTGCCCTCGTCCAGTGGTCCGGTTCCCATCACCATGAGCTTCGGGCTCTTACTGAGCCAGGAGTGGGGCTCCCGGCCGGCGGAGGATCTCCTTCAGGAGGCCGACGCTGCCCTCTACGCCGCCAAGGCTGCCGGGCGCAACTGTGTGAAAGTCGCAAATCCAAATACTTCTACCGGTGATTCGGACTCGCATGCTGATGATGCTGTCCGCGTGAGGCGCTGACAGTCTAGGAGGAATCGGGTTGCTAAAACTTTCCTTTTTCCCGAGTTCTAGGTGCCCTTGGTCCCTGATTTCGATTGCCCCATCATCTGCCGCATCGCCGCCGAGGATCCCGGCGCGCGTTTTTCCCGCCATGCTTCCAGCCGTTTGCAAGTTTCTTCAATGTGGTGGAAAAGAAGCGGGTTCTTGAACGCCCCCCGCCAGGTTGGAACGATCGATCGCATGCGGTCCCACACCACCCATATCTCTCCATTGCTGTCGAAAAACAATTCGTCGTTAATCAGCCCGCGGTTGACGATCCCTGCGACCATGTCCCAATAGCTGATTACCATCCTTATATATGTATTTTCCTCGCTGCCCTGGGGATATTTCTGCATCATCTCTTCTGGGGATTCCGGATGAAAGTGTTCGACGAACCAGGCTCGCGCTTGGCGCAGCCGCGGCTCGCGCCTCATATCGTACAAGCGCAGCATCAGGTTCACCTCGTCGTAGGTAATTTGGGCCATTGCCGATCCTCCTTGCGCTAACTCGCCGCGTCTGGCTGGACCGCTTCCTGCGAGGAATGGGAAACGCCCGCTAGTTCGATGCGTTGCACGCTCGACAGGGGTATACCCTGCTTTTGAAACTCGATCTGGATGCGACGTCGCAGCTCGCGCGCAACCTCATCCTGCCGCGTCGGCGCGGTCCGCACTTGCAAACGTACCGTCGACGAATTGCGGTCAAAGTTTTGCACCCCAAGAATTCGCGGTCCGTCTACCAGCGCTTGCGACCAGGCCGGATCGCCCCGCAAAGCGGCTGCGGCGTTCTCCAGAGCTTGTAAGGTTTTCTCGATCGGGCTTTCCGGCGCGAGCGCCACATCGACGAACGCCTGCGACCAATCGCGGCTGAGGTTGCTGACCGTGCGAATGTCCCCATTCGCGATGGTTACCAGCGCGCCCCGCGCGTCACGGATCACCGTGCGCCGCAGAGTGAGATGCTCCACCCGACCGACATAGTCGGCAATTTGGATGGTGTCGCCAACCACGTACTGATCTTCGAACACGATGTAGAAACCCGTGATTACGTCTCGAACAAGCGTTTGCGCTCCGAAGCCCACTGCGAGGCTGGCGAGACCTGCTAGAGTTACTGCCGGCGTGACGTTGATATGGAATTCGCTCACGGCCGTCAGCAGAGCCACTATCCAGACAATCTTGCTCCCCGTGCTATAGAGGATTTCCGCAAGCGTGCGTGTCTGCTGTTCGCGCAGTTGCGCCTGTCGGCCCTGTCCCGATGCCTGCTTGATAACCAGATTAGTCACGGCTCGGAGCAGCCGGTTCACCAGCAGCGCGATGACGAAAATCCCCAGAAGATGAAGCGCGTATGGAAATGCCAAATCCAGCCAGCGATTGAAGGAACTAGGCATGATTTTTATGAAAGGGGGAGTATAACATTGGAAGTGCTCCGGGGAACTATCCTCCACGGTTGCGGTGGAGTGCGCGGACGCAAGGGGGTTTCCTATCCATGGAATCAAGACGCAAGTTTTTAAGAGCCACCATTGCGATGGGATTGCCTGCCGCGATTCTTGCTCTGCTGCCTATCTCTCAGGTTCGCGCCAAACGCCAACAATCACCCCCCCAGCAGCAGAAAGATGACGATCCGCGTCCGCCTAAACTCGATCCCAAATTGATTCTTGAATCCAATCAAAAGGAAATGAAGAAAAATGTCGAAAGGCTTTTCGATTTGGCGAGCGAGTTGAAGGCCGAAGTGGAAAAAACCGATTCGGTCCAGGTGCTCTCCATGGCCATGCTGCGAAAGACCGAAGAAATCGAAAAACTGGCGAAGGAGATCAGGTCCCGCGCGAAAGGTTAAGACGGCCTAGCCGTCGCGAATGCGCCCTAGCGCCCGCGATTCATACCGGATAGAATGCTAATGTTCGTTGAAGTTCCTCCGTATTTCCCTCTCGGAAAGAATCGAGAAGGGCCTGCTGCGCGCCAGTAGCTCAGATGGATAGAGCATTAGCCTCCGGAGCTAAGGGTCGGGGGTTCGAATCCCTCCTGGCGCGCCATTTATTCACGGGTCCAGCCCGAAGACATGGGGTAAACAGGATGTACCGGCTGCACTCCTTCCACGGCATCTCCACCCCTTTCCTTTTAAGAAAGGAAAGAGTGTAGCCCATGTGTCCGGTACGAACTGTCACTCTTGTGCCAGGCGATAACCAGTTAATTAGTCCCAAACTATCGTAAGGCATTCTGCCTTACCACCAGGCGGGGAGCCTTGCTGTGGCGTTCAAGAGTTCCGCGCGAAGCCATATCGTAAGATTGCGGTTGGTATCTTGGACAAAGAGAGAACCTCATCGGCAGCGCCGCGAAGAATGGCCTCTCGCGGCATGCCGAACACTACGCAACTCGCTTCATCCTGGGCGATCGTGAATGCTTCGGCTTGTTTCATCTCCAGAAGGCCGTCCGCGCCGTCGTCGCCCATACCGGTCATCAGAATGCCGACCGCGCTGGAGCCGGCTGCCTGCGCCGTGGAGCGGAACAATACATTGACACTGGGGCGATGGCGTGACACGAGGGGGCCTTCACGCACCTCGAGAAAATAGCTTGGGCCGATGCGGCGGACCAACGTGTGTCTGTTTCCGGGAGCAATATAGGCTCGCCCGGCCAGAACCTTGTCGCCGTCAGCGGCTTCTTTAATCTCGATCCGGCAAATCCCATTGAGCCTCTTTGCAAAGGCTGCCGTGAAGCCTTCGGGCATGTGTTGCACTGCGACAATTCCGGGGCAATTCTCTGGCATCTGTTCGAGAACCTGAAGCAAGGCTTCCGTGCCTCCCGTTGAGGCCCCAATGGCGATCATCTTCTCCCTTTGCAGCCCCGACGCGGGTAGGCCCCTTGAAGGGATCACAACGTCGGCCGAGTTCGATTTCTTGGCCTTGCCGCGGAGCATGCGGAACTTGTTTACTCGCGCCGTGGCCGCTGCCCGAACGGTGTCTTCCAGCAGCACCGCCGACTCCTCCAGGAACCCGCGGAGGCCGATCTTAGGTTTCGTGATGATGTCAACTGCACCGAATTCCAGGGCGCGAATAGCCTCTCCGCTCCTTGGGCCGGTCAACCCCGAACACACCACTACAGGCACTGGATTTTCAGACATGATCTTCTCCAGGAAAGTCATGCCATCCATCCGCGGCATTTCCAGATCCATGAGGATCACGTCTGGCGGGAACTTTTTCATTTTTTCCATGGCGATGATTGGATCGGCCGCCACCGTCACTCGGAATCCGCGCTTCTCCGAGAGTACCGCCACGAGGACCTGCCGGACGATGGCCGAATCATCCACGACGAGGACATTCAGAAGGCCGGGGCTACTCGGCGCGGAGGCGGAGAGAGTCTCAGCGAAGTCTTGGCGCTTATCAGAGCTCACGTTTTTTCCTATTCATGGAAGCCCGTGCCGCAGGTGTGCCGGAGCTTCTGCCCATTCGTTCAGTTGCTAACAATGTTGTCGCGGCGCTGGAGAATGCAGAGCGCGCCGCCGCGTGCTATGGGTGACTTGGGCGACGGGAAAACTCTCGGTGCCACGAACTGTAGCTTGTCCGCTACGCCATGCAGGCTTTCCGCATGGCCGAGAAACAGATATCCGTTGGGGGTCAGGTATTTCCCGAGGCTGTCGACTACTTTTATCTTCGTCTCCCATTCAAAATAGATGAGCACATTGCGGCAGAAAATCAGGTCAAACGGCCCAGTGACCGCATAGGGCTCCTGCGTGAGATTGAGCCTTTGAAATCGCACAATCTGTCGGAGTTCCTCTACCGCTTTGATTTTGCCTTTTTCCGGTCCGAAGCCTTTCAGGAGAAACTTTCGTTGATACTCAACCGGAACGCCGGATATTCTCTCGGTAGGCCAGATTGCAGTTGAAGCGCGCGCTAGGACTTTCGTCGAGAGGTCGGTCCCAAGAACCTCGACCTTCCATCCGGCGGAATGCGGAAAATGCGTCAGAATCGCCATCGCCAGTGAATAAGCTTCTTCACCGGTGGAACACGCCGCGCTCCAGACCCGTATCGTCTTTCCTCGTTGGCCCGCATCGGCGGCCGCCACCCATTCCGGGAACACGTGGCTCCGCAAGCACTCAAACGCAGCGGGCTCGCGGAAGAAATGGGTTTCATTGGTGCAAATGCAATCGAGCATGAGCACCATTTCCTGAGGATCAGCCTTCACCCGCCGGTAGTAGGAAGAGAAGGAATTCAATTCCAGCGCACGCAATCTCCTCCACAATCGGCTGACCAGCATGGCGCGGTTCTTTGCGCCCAGATGGATTCCGGATTCGCGGAGGACGAGCGCCTGGAACAGGTGAAACTCCTCCACCGCGAGATCCGGAATCGGTTTGGGCAACCCTAGCGGCGAATGCACGGGGGCTTCTCCGGAAGCCATTACGCTTCCGGTTGCTCTCCGGAGTTCTCGCGGGAGTTGTTCCGCCCCTCCACCGGCTCGGACTGAAGAGTGGAAACGGTCAACAGCTCAGCGGTGCTCAAGACGCTGTCGATGTTCAATATGAGGGCAAACTTCTTGCCCAGCTTGCCCATCCCAAACAGATACTCCAAACGCACCCGCAGACCGAACGCGGGTGGCTCTTCGATATCTTCAGGAGCGAGGTCGATGACTTGATTGACGGCATCCGCGATGACTCCCATCACGGTCCCCTCGGAGTCCTGCTCGACTTCGACGATCACGATACAGGTCGTCTTGGTTACTGGCCGCTCCTCGAGTCCGAAGCGCACAGCCAGATCCACGACCGGGACGACATTGCCGCGCAGGTTGATGACCCCTCGAATCCACCCCGGCACCTTGGGAACCTTGGTGACCGTGTTGTACTCGATGATCTCCTTCACCCTCTGAATGTTGATGGCGTATTCTTCATCCGCAAGAAAAAAGGTCAGGTATTGTTGCTGAATCATCTCTTCTTTTTCTTTGATTTCCATGAGTTTCCTCCGCCGCCTAGATTCGGGCGAATGACTCAGCGTAATCGCCGTTTGGCTTTCCCGCGTGCGTGGAGGAGCCATGGTTTTCGTGGTCGTTGCTGCCCTGGAAGTGGGTCTTATCGGCCTTCCGCTTCTTGCCCGCGTGGTGATCCCCAACAGCGCTGACGCGGAAGAAACTGATCATGTCTTGCAAGGCTTCCGCCTGCGACGCGAGTTCTTCGGCCGTGCTGGAAAGTTGCTCAGCGCCCGCGGCGTTTCGCTGTGTGACCAGGCCAACCTGGCTAATCGCTCCATTGATTTGGTTCACGCCAGCGGCTTGCTCTCGGGACGTTGCGGCCACTTCTTGCACCAAGTCCGCGGTTTTTTGGATCGAAGGAACTAGCTCGCTCAACAATCCGCCGGACCGTTCCGCGACCTGCACGTTGGAAACCGCCAACCCGCCGATCTCTTGAGCTGCAGTGCGGCATCGTTCCGCCAGATTGCGCACTTCCGCTGCCACCACCGCGAATCCTCGCCCATGTTCGCCGGCACGCGCCGCTTCGATCGCGGCGTTCAATGCCAGCATGTTCGTCTGATAGGCAATCTCTTCGATGACGGCGATTTTCTCCGCGATAGATTTCATCGCGGAAACGGATTCCTGCACGGCCTGGCCGCTCTGTCCGGCGTCCTGCGCGCCCTTGCGCGCCATCTGCTCCATCTTGCGGCTGTTTTCGGCGTTTTGCGTGACCGAAGCGCTCATCTCTTCCATGCTGCTGGTCACCTGTTCGACCGCGGCTGCTTGTTCGCTGGTGCCCTGCGAGACGATGCTGGCCGATGAAGCCACCTGCGTGGCAGCCGTGCTCACCGAACCGGCGCCCATGCGCACTTCGCCGATCATTTCGTTTAGCTTGCCAGTCATCTTGGCCATGGCCCCGAGCAGGCGGCCGACTTCATCCCCTCGATCCGCGTTGATCGTCTTGGTCAAATCTCCGGCGCTGATGTTCTCAACGACTTCGAGCACTTCCTGGATAGGCTTGGTAATGCCCCGTGAGATCACCAGAGTGACAGCGATGCTTACGAAAATGGACACCAGCGAGAAAATCACCAGCGTCTTTGTCGTGGTCTTGGCGATTTCTGTCACCGCTGGTACCAACACCTCGGCATGGTGGATGGTCAGCTCGGTGGCCAGATCCTCCAGTCGGTGAATGGAGTCTTTATACTCATTAATCTTGGCGTTGCACTCCTGCGGCGTGTGCAGTTTGCCCTCCTGAATCAAGCCGAGCACCTTGGTGTAGCCAGTCTCATACGTGGCCAAGTCCTCGCGCATGGACCTGAGTGAGGCCTTGTCATCGGAGGACAGCTGGAACTTGTCGATTTCCCCTAGAGTGTCACCTAGCTTTTGTCGCTGCGCGTCCCACTTGGCAGCGTACGCGCTCCGGACTTGGGGTTCTTCAATATTGAGAAAGGTATCCTTCTCGAACCGGCGCAATTCCAGGGTCGTGGCCTTGGCGCGGGCCGCCAGCGTCACGACCTTGGCATCCCCCTCCAAGACCTTCATGGTTTCCCGAGTAATGGCCTCGAGTCCCCAATAGCCGCTTAGGCCCATGGAGATCAGGAGCACCACGATCAGTCCGAAACCGATCGCTAACCTCTTTCCAATCGACATATTCTTCAACATGCAACTCTCCTTCGAACATTATTCCGAGTGCGGCCCCACGTCGCGTCGCACTTCCTAAAAATGGCCCTACTGCGAAGCCAGTTCGGCGCTCCGGTGGATCGCTTCTTCACAGAGGGCTGGCACATCCAGAATCAGCGCCACGTGCCCATTGCCCAGAATCGTTGACCCGGAAACACCACGAATTCCTTGAAACAGCCGCCCCAACGGTTTGATCACCGCCTGTTGCTCACCCAATAATTCATCGGCGGCCAGACCGGCGCGGCCGCCGTGGTACTCCACCACAATGATCTTTTCCCGAGTTGGCGTGGCGCCCCGGCATTCGAACAGATCGCGGAGCCGCACGTACGGCAATGCCTCGCCTCTCAGATTGATAACTCCACCATCCTCGGAACTGTGCTTCTCCGCTGGCAGTTCGAGGCACTCTCGCACGGAGCTGAGCGGGATCACATAAGTCTCCGTACCCACTTTCACTGCGAACCCATCTATAATGGCCAGCGTGAGTGGAAGGCGGATGGTGAACGTGGTCCCTAAGCCTTTGCGGCTCTCGACAAGAATCGCTCCGCTCAAGGCATTCACATTTCGACGCGCCACGTCCAGACCTACCCCGCGGCCGGACAGTTCAGATACTTTGTCCGCCGTCGAAAACCCCGGCTGGAAGATGAGGTTGTGAATTTCGGCTTCGGTGAGACGGGCTCCGTCGGGAACAATTCCTTTTGCCCTCGCGTGCGCCAGGATGCGCTCATGATCGAGGCCTGCCCCATCATCGGAAATTTGCACCACGATGCTCCCGGAATCGTGGAAAGCCTGCAGGACGATTTTGCCGCTCGGGTCTTTTCCCAGGGCGCGGCGAACTTCTGGCGTTTCCAGGCCGTGGTCCACGGAATTTCGGATCATGTGCATCAGCGGGTCATGAATATGCTCGAGGATGGTGGTGTCAACTTCGACGT